>Ga0164318_10001552_pt1 | contig 20569 bp, 17 predicted proteins | sample GuaBasSedimGuay9_FD_113734 | JGI IMG/M metagenome (GOLD analysis project Ga0164318, IMG submission 113734) | Subseafloor sediment microbial communities from Guaymas Basin, Gulf of California, Mexico - Guay9, Core 4571-4, 0-3 cm | ecosystem: Environmental > Aquatic > Marine > Hydrothermal vents... | reverse complement strand
GTTAGCAGGATTGATCCCTAAAGACTGATAATCGTTGATTGTTGCAGTTGTGTAGCCAGAACCAGTTGAGGTAAAAGAACTTAGTTCAGTTTGCGCTACTATTACACTAACGTAAAATAACAACACTAGCAAAGTAAAAGATTTTTTCATAACGAATAAGTTTTTTTAGTTAAAAAACAAATGTACTACTAATCAGCCTATTTGTCAAGACAATATCTCAAAAACACTGCAATCTTATGATTTTAACTAAATTTTAACAGTGCTGTCAGTACAATAATATTGACTTATGGCAAGATCATTTTGACAAATTGGATATAAGTTATTACCTTAGCATTTTCAAACGAATTATTTACAGATTTTGTGAGAAGATATTACCCGATACTAATTATTGCCTGCCTGCTTTTTTTTAAATTGCAAATAACAGGACAGCAGATAAATACAGCTCAAACAAAAGTGGCTGACTCCATCCAAATGGATGACCAACAAGCTGAATTGCTGTACAACAAAGCCATTGATTATTATTCAGAGGGGCATACCGATTCGGCACTCAGGGCATTAAATTCTGCCATTCATTTAAAACCCGGCTTTGCAAATGCGCTAAACAACAGTGGATTTATCAAATATATTCTGCAGGATTATTTGGGTGCGTTTGTCGATTTTGATGCAGTTATTGAAATTGAACCAAACGACAAAGCTTATTTTGGCCGCGGACTTTCCAGGATGGCCCTGGATTCGCTAGAAACAGCAATAACGGATTTTGATAAGGCAATAGATTTTGAACCTAATTATGCCGAAGCTTTTTATTATCGTGGAGGGGCAAACTACTTGCTGGGAAACTACCAGCTGGCCGTTGACGATTATACAAGGGCCATTTCCTTAAAAAATGATTATGCAATTGCCTATAATGACAGGGGCAGTGCTTATGTTTCGTCCGGAAGAATAGAAGAGGCAAAAAATGATTTTTATAAAGCTTCATTGCTTGATCCAACACTTTACTTTGCATTTAATAGTCTGGGGGGAATAAAGATGAATCTTGGTGATGCTGAAAATGCGCTTGCTGATTTTACGGCGGCAGTAAAGGTAAATCCTGATTATTATTATGCTTTCAATAATCGGGGGAAGGCCAGGTTCTTACTAGGTGATTATGATAGAGCTGTTGAAGATTTTTCAAAGGCCCTCGAATTGGCACCCGAATACCTTGCAGCACTCAACAACCGGGCGAATGCAAAGTTTAAACTTGAAGATTATAAAGGGGCAATTGCTGATTATAATCAGGTTGTAGAATATAATCCTAAAATTGCTGTAGTTTACGCCAACAGGGGCAATTCGAAAGAAATGATCAGGGATGATAAAGGTGCTTGTACCGACTGGAAAAAAGCAGTTGAACTCGGATTTACAAAAGCCACTGAATACCTGAAAAAATGTAAGAAATACGAATAATGAGTAATGAAACTTCTGCCTAAAATATTGCTTGTTTTAAGTTGCCTAATTTTGCTACAGATTAATTTGGCATTGTCTCAGGTGGACACACCTTTTGATAAGGATAGTTTTTCTGCCGATAAAAAAGATGCCCTAAAAGAAGCCAAAAAGCAGATCAGGGATGGTGATAAATTATATGAAGATGAGCCTCCTATGTACGATCTTGCACTGGAATTATATTTAAAAGCCAACGATTTCAATCCTGATAATGCGTTACTCAATTATAAAATTGGCAATTGTTATTTGCATACAGTACAGAAAACCAAGAGTGTGAAATACCTTGAGAAAGCCAAACAATTAAATCCGAAAATACAGCCAGATATTATTTATTTGTTAGCAAAGGGATACCACCTCAATTTAAATCTGGACAAGGCAATTGAAACCTACGAAGAATACAAAGGATCGCTCAGTCCAAAAGAACTTACAGAGAAAGGTGCCAGAATTGACAAAAAAATCGCCGAATGCCATGTTGCCAAGGATTTAGTTCAGCACCCGGTCAGGATTTTTATTGACAACCTCGGTGTGGGTGTAAATACGGAATACCCCGAATACGGTCCCTATATCAATGCTGATGAAACGGTATTAATGTTTACATCTCCACGCCCATCAACAACTGGTGGAAAAATAGATCCTACAGACCAACTTTTTTATGAAGATATTTACATTTCAAAGCTGAAACATGAAACGTGGTCGGAAGCAAACAATCCCAGGAAACCACTCAATACCGCATCGCATGACGCAATTGTTGGTGTTTCTCCGGATGGAAAGCATGCATTGATTTACAAAGGGGAAGACAATGGCGGAGATATTTTTGAATGCCGCATTGATGAAGATGGTAAATGGAAATCCCCAAAACGGCTTCCAAAAGAAATCAACACCAAATACCACGAAAGCTCAGCCAGTTTCTCGCCCGATATGGAGGGTTTATATTTTGTAAGCGATAAGCCGGAAGGCTTTGGCGGAAAGGACATTTATTATACAGCATTAAAAATTAAGGGAAACAGAGAGAAACTTGATTATGAAGATGCAAACAATCTTGGAGCGGTGATTAATACGCCCTACGATGAGAATGGTGTGTTTATGGATGTTGATGGAAAAACATTGTATTTCAGTTCAAAAGGACACAATACCATGGGAGGTTACGATGTGTTTAAAACAACTTTGGTTGATGGTAAATGGACGAAACCTGTTAACCTGGGATACCCAATCAATTCGGCTGGTGATGATCTTTTCTTTTCCTTCTCGCGAGATGGCAAGCACGCTTATTATTCTTCATTCGATCCTTCGGGTTATGGCAATCGCGATATTTATATGATTACACTGCTCGGCCCGGAAAAGCCGTTGGAGTTTATCGAAAACTATGATGCATTGGCATTTAAAACGATGATAATTGGTGAAGATATGATGGAAGAGCGCATCAAAATCAAAGAAAGCATGATCACCATTGTACGGGGAACGGTAATGGATGCGGTTACACTGGAGCCATTGGGCAGTGTTCCGGTGGAGATTTATGATAACCTATTGGGAATGATGGTTGCTTCATTTCAATCCAATTCAGAAACCGGAAAATACATGGTATCTCTTCCCTCGGGAAAAAATTATGGTTTTGTTGCCAAAGCGAAAGACTATTTGTTTCATTCTGAAAACCTGATTATTCCGCCGGCAACCACTGTCCAGGAATACGTTCTCGATATGCTTTTGCACAAAGTGAAAGTCGGCAGTAAAATTATCCTAAAAAATATCTTCTTCGATTTTGACAAGGCTACGCTTCGACCGGAATCAACAGCCGAATTAGACAGGCTAACAAAAATGCTGAACGACATCCCCACTCTTAAAATAGAAATATCAGGCCATACCGACAATTACGGCTCTGACGAATACAATGAAAAACTTTCCGGAGACCGCGCTAAATCTGTCGTTGATTACCTTATTGAAAAAGGGATTGATAGCGGCAGGCTTACTTCCGCCGGTTATGGTGAAAGCCAACCCATTGCCACCAACGAAACTGATGATGGACGCCAAGAGAACCGACGGACAGAGTTCAAGGTTTTGAGTAAATAATTCTCCAAAAAAAAGCCATCCATACGGACAGCTTTTATCAAATATAAATTTTTCTGTGTACTATGCCACACTTCTCCTGTAGCGTACAACAATAAAAGTTCCGATTAAAAGTACACCGAGGATAATCGCCCAGTTGGAAACGGGGATTGGGGGTGTTCCACTGAAGGCAATATTATTGGCTCCTTGACCACATTGCCTGGATTAAGTTATCTTAATTCTTGAAATTGAAGTTGCGTTTTAAGTTACAAACTTAAACTAGTGGGGATTTTGCAAGCCTTGTGTTTTTCTTCCAAAACCAGACGGTTTTTATTGGTTCAGAAATAGCAAAAAAGCCCAACTGAAATCCAAAATAAATTAGGGACTCCAGTTGGGCAAACCAAATTAATTAATGAAAAAACTGTTACAAAGGTAATACAACAAACCGCTTTTGTCAATCCCTAAAGCAATTTTAGTAATTTGAGGACGTGTTTACTGCTTTTTGTGCAATGTTACTTTATCTGTCTCCCTTTGACCGCTTCCCAGTCCATGTTGCCCGGCAGCATTGCGCTCCGCAATCAAGTGGTTGTTTCAGTTCGGGAAAGATATTCAGGGGTGGTTTAACCTACCAAAATATCTACTAAACATGCAATCGAAAAGCCCCTTAAATGCAGAAAACCACCCTATTACGAGTGGTTGTCAGTAGCCCCGAAGGTGATAGAACACCGGAGAAATACAGGAATTACTGGCTGGCACGGGCTATGGTAAATTTAGGCATGATAGACTCGCTTGGTTACGGCATCCATACAATGTATTTATCGCAAAGAAATCGTTATTTCCCTCTACCTGACTATTTGCTTTCTGAACCGCAAAAAGTGGTTTTACAGATTTATGGGCACTCCATAGACGAAAATTATTCAAAACTTTTAATCGAAAGAAAAGATTTACCTCTTTCTCATGTGATATTACTTGACAGAATTCAAAAGAAATTACTGATTACCAATGAAGCAGCGTCTTTACTTAGAAAAGAAAAGTTAATTGAAGGCCGCAAACCAAACTATTTTGTAGCAGCATCTGTTGCAGATGTAACTGATGATAAGGCGGCGTATATTAGGAACAAAGCCTTTGACGACGCTCACTACAAAGACATGGTTGTTTCATATCTCAAAAAATTCAAGAAAGCTAACAGGATGGAAATTGAAAACCTGTTGACTCCAAAACTTTCTGATGTTTTATCTGATAAGCAAAAGAAAGATAAAGTAAAGAACCTGCTACAATCAATGAGGAAGGATAAAAAGATTCGTCTAGCTAACAGATATTGGGTTTCTATTTAGACATATTTAGACGTCTTTTTAGACGATAATAAGACAGAAAAAGATAGGGGGTTTAAGACAAGAAATTTTGTTTAATTACTGAATTTAAATTGATAACGCCTGTCTTATCAGTAAATAAAGAAAATGAAATATGATTGCAATGCGGTAATAGCGTATCCGTCTAAACAAAATAGATTTGATTCTTGTTTAGACATTTTGACAGATGAATTTAGACGTAAGCTAAATAAGAAACGATGAGAATAAGCAAAGTTGAAGTAAGTGATTTAAAATGAAGCGACCAGTTCAAAATACAAACAGGATTGATACAATTTCAATAGAAAAAAGCAAGTGTTTGTAAATGATAAACATAAACTAATCCTCATCCATTCCCTTTTCAACTCTCGAAAAGATGTTTTCGCTATACATTGGCAAAAGGGTAAAAAAAGCGGATATATGCCTGCTTATCATTTCGACCCTTATATGTACCGCTTGCACAAAATGAAAGGTGGTTCATTTAAGAACTATAAAGACAAAACCTACCTGCCATTAACAGACCAGCAAATCATAAAACACCTGAATGGCGATCAATTGATAGGTATTTACCCATTGCTTCAAAACAATACCTCCTGGTTTATTGCTGCTGACTTTGATAAACAAAACTGGATAGAAGAGTGTCGAAAATTCATTGAATTTTGCCAAATAAAAAATATTCCTGCTTATTTCGAAAGATCACGCTCTGGCAATGGTGGACATGTTTGGATATTTTTCGATCAACCATATCAGGCCATTAAAAGCCGAAAAATCTTAACCACACTACTGGAACAGTCTGGTATATTTTCTGTATTTGATAAAAGTTCCAGTTTTGACCGCTTGTTCCCTAATCAGAATTTTCTTTCCGGTAAAGGTTTGGGCAATCTGATTGCTCTACCATTTCACAAACCTGCTTACGATCAAGGAAATAGTTGTTTCGTTAACCCATCAGATAGTGAACTGAAACCTTACCCTGATCAATGGCAGTTTTTATCTACTATTCAAAAGGTATCTGTAAAGCATCTGGACAAATTATATCAATCCCTGATACCCAATACTGTTAACATTAACCACAATCAAAACATTTCCAGCAAACTTCAAGTCACTTTAAGCAATGATATTCGCTTGAACAGATCTGGAATGAAACCTGATTTAGTCAACTTCTTAAAAGAAGAACTCAATTTTGCTAACTCTGAATTTTTTATTAAAAAGAAAATCGGAAAGAATACATGGGGTACACAGCGCTTTTTCAAATGCATAGAGGAAACAGAATATGATGTAATTATCCCCAGAGGTTTTATCGGAAGCGTACTCAGATATTGCAAACAACATAAAATAGGTTTTGAATTTCTGGACAATAGGAAAAAACAAACTCCAATAGGTTTTGCAAATAATTTAAGTCTCCGGTCACATCAACATATTGCTATTGAGGCAATATCGCAAAAAGATTTTGGAATTATTTCATCTCCCCCAGGTTCGGGAAAGACGGTGATAGGGTTAAAAATTATTGCAGACAAACAACAACCTGCGCTAATCATTGTGCACCGTAAACAACTTCTGGAACAGTGGATTGAACGAATTCAAACCTTCCTCGGAATACCAAAAAATGAAATTGGGAGAATTGGGCAAGGAAAAGTCAAAATTGGGAAATCAGTTACAGTTGCTATGATTCAAAGCCTTGGCAAGTACATTACAAAACAAGAAACCAAAGATTTTGTCCAGTCCTTTGGGACGATCATTATAGATGAATGCCATCATATACCAGCCGATACTTTTAGGAATACTATTTCAAAATTATCACCATATTACCAATACGGTTTGACAGCCACACCTTTCCGAAAGGGAAATGACGATAAGCTTATTTTTATTTATCTAGGAGAAATTATTGCCGAAATCAAACCAAATGAAATTGAGCAATATAAGCATCCAAGAATTGAGATAAGAAATACTACACTTAATGTACCCTATAATTCCAAAACAGATACTTTCGAAACCCTTTCAAGAATTTTAATTCATGACTCGAACAGAAACAAACTAATTATAAGAGATGTAATAGCAGAGTTGAACAAGGGCAAAAAGGTTATCATTATTACAGAGCGAAAGGATCATATAGATACATTAAACCAATTTCTTAAACAATCTTTCGAGACTGTTACATTATGTGGGGAAGATTCTGAAAGTAGTCGAATAATAAAATGGAAACTACTTAACGAGGGGGATTATCAGGTGCTGATCACCACCGGGCAGTTTTTTGGTGAGGGTTCTGATCTTCAAAATGCCTCTTGTCTGTTTTTAGCTTATCCATTCTCGTTCAAAGGCAAACTCATTCAGTACATTGGCCGAGTACAACGTTCTGAGATTACTCCAATTATTTATGATTATCGGGATTACCAAATTGATTATTTAAACCGTCTTTTCTTAAAAAGGAATAAACACTACAGGTATTTTGACAAGCAAGCATCACTATTTGATGAACATGCAAAAACGGAGGATTTATCCCAAATATTCAGCATTGACAAAAAAATCAAGGTGTTAATTGACAAACTGGATTTCCGGTATGGTGCTGTTGCTTTTAATTTCAAGATTCCGGAATTTAAAAGTGAAATTGAATTTGAAGTTGAGAATGATAGTTTGCGGCCTGAATTTGATGTTTTAAAAGTTTATTTCTCAAAAGTATTGAAATCAAAATTTGTGGAAGTTGAAATATATGTTGAGTTTGAAAATAATGTATTAGTTGCTCAAACTGCTAATTCTATGGACATAGATAGAATCAACAAAGAAATTATTGAAAGTGTAAAATTCCGATTTATTGAAAAAGGCATACTGAGCAGGCGCTATTTACCCGGTTCAGAGGAAAATTTACTTGATTTAAAGAAATTACTGGAAGATCAAAGCGATCAGTCAGTTTATGATTCAGAAGAAGATCTGCTGAATGATCTTTTGAAAAAAAAGGAAGTTAAGCACTCTCGACAATTGAGGTACTTAGCCTCAAAACATGAGAGTAAAACCATGAAGCTTCGTTTTGTTTTGAATCCTTTTTCGTTTGTCTTTTTGCTTTCAGGGAGTGAAGGATATCATTTGGTTCTAGAAACTTTAGACACTGAAGAAGCAACATACATCTGGCACTTTGAAAAAAATATTCATACACTAAAACAAAAAATCATAGATATTAATAATGACTTAAACCTAATCAGGAATGAAGGGAGGCTAATCTTTCTGGAGAACCACCCAGAAAACTTTAGCAGAATTGTCCATGATTATTCAGATGACCGAAAAGGATTCGTAATATGGAAAGACTTATTAGAGGAGAGACTTACTTAAAAAAAACAGGTAACAATGCCCTCTCACACCACTGCACGTAAAGCACCCTACGAATTAGTGATGCATCAACTTGACAAACCCTCTTTGTTGTATTACCTTTGTACTGGTTATTATTTTTTTCAATGATAAGTAATTTTACGCCCCGCTGAATCTTCTGCCCCCGCAGATAGTTTCAGCGGGTTGTTGTATACAAGAGCTCCCACACACCTGCCAGATGGATAGGCTGGTTTGCAAATTGCACGAGCTAGCAAAGACTAAAACTCACAAAAGAGGACAATCTCCCTCTACACAATCTAATTATTGGCAGCATTATTGATTTACTGCCAGAATATAGTTTTGTATATTTGCAATTAAATTGTTAAAACTATCGCAACAAATAAACTACATATCGACAAATTGAAGTCTCAATTAATAGACCAAACTATATTTACAACAAAGGATATTCAGGCTTTTTACTTAAGCCTTGACCCGAATGTAAAACCTACTACCATTAATTGGCGGGTGTACAAACTTGTACAATCAGGAATCATTAGTCGTGTAGGACAGGGAAAGTTTAAGTTTGGTATGTCAAAAATTTACATTCCTGAGGTTTCTTCCAAAATGAAATCTATTTACAAGAAACTCAAAAAGGAATTTCCATATCTAAAAACTTGTATTTGGAATTCATCAAGCTTAAATGAATTTATGGTTCATCAACCAGGACGTTTCTATGTAATTGTTGAGGTTGAAAAAGAAGCTACTTTATCTGTGTTCTATTTTCTGAGAGAATTTTACCAACCTGCCTATTTTGAGCCTACAAATGACATATTGAACAAGTATTTGCCTGTAGATAAAGAAGCTATCATTATTATACCTTTAGTATCTGAATCACCTGTTCAAAATACAAACGGGATTGATACAATTTCAATAGAAAAGTTACTGGTTGATATCTTTTGTGACGATGTAATTTTTTCAGCTCAACAAGGTGCTGAAATGCGAACTGTTTTCAATGAAGCTTTTGCCAAATATTCAGTTAACCAGAATAGGATGCTTCGTTATGCAAGCAGGAGAGGAAAAAAAGAAAACTTTCAAGAATATTTAAACACAATTCAAATTTACGGCAGTAAAACATGATTGCTGCCAATTTATAGAGAATGATTAATAAAGAAGAAATAACAATTGATTGGATTAATACAATCTCCAAAAAAAAACGAAAAGCGGATAAAATCCTTGTTGAAAAGGTAATTCGTGCTTTACTGTTACTCGAAGGGCTTGTGAAGTATGAAGTTCCTTTCATTTTTAAAGGAGGCACTGCATTAATGCTTCATCTGGATTCTACAAAAAGATTATCCATAGATATTGATATTATTCTACCCGAAGAATTTGATAAGTTTGAAGACACCCTTGGTAAAATAGCAAAAGAACAAGGTTTTTTGAGAATGGAATTACAGCATCGGGACGCAAATTCAAAAATCAAAAAAGAACACTTTAAGTTTTTTTACACGCCTATTCATAAGTCCAATAAAGTAGAGGAATATGTTTTACTTGATATACTATTTGAGAAGATTGCCTATACGAAACTTGTAAAAATTCCGGTTCAATCATCCTTTGTCCCTAATGATGGTGAAAGTTTTATGGTTGACATTCCATGTTTAGAAGATATGCTTGGTGATAAATTAACTGCATTCGCCCCTAATACTACAGGTATTCCTTACTTTAAAAAGGAAGATAGTATGAGTATGGAAATCATAAAACAGCTTTATGATATAGGGAATTTAGTGGATGTGGTTGACGATTTGAGCATTGTAAAAACTACCTTTTTTACATTCGCAGCAACTGAATTGTCTTATCGAAACATAGAAGGGTTGACAGAAGAGGATGTCTTGGAGGACATTTTTCAAACCTCGCTTTGCATTGTTAGCAGAGGTGCTGATGGCAAAGGTGATTTTGAACAACTTCAACAAGGGATACAAAGAATAACCGGATTTATTTTTTCGGAAAGTTACCACTTAGAAAAAGCAATTACCCACGCCTCAAAAGCTGCATATATCACTACATTGATTAAACATGATGCAGATATTATTGAAAAATTTGAAAATCCTACGCAAATAAAAGACTGGATAATTCACGAACCGCTAAATAGTAAATTAAATAAATTGAAAAAATCAAACCCTGAAGCTTTCTTCTATTGGTATAAAATTTATGAACTTACGATACTTCTTAGAATAAACTGAAGTGTCAACTTGACAAACCCTCTTTCTTGTATTACCTTTGTGCTAAGATTTAGTTTGTAAAGAAGCCCGCTGAAGCCTCTGCCTCCGCAGATAGTTTCAGCGGGTTGTTGTATACAAGAGCTCCCATACACATGCCTGGCGGATAGGCTGGTTTGCAAATTGCACGAGCTTGCAAAGACCAAAACTCACAAAAGAGCGGCTTTAACAAATTCCAAAATATGCCTGAATTATAATTTACTGGCGTATTTTTGATTTCTAATATCCGCCAATAATCATTGATGGAGTGCACCTCTCACACTACTGCCCCATCCTTTATTATCAAACAGATTTTTTATTTGGGCTTACAAAAAATTAAAATGCTATAATACGCATAAAAACAATATGTTATATGTTTTTGACAATGGGTATTGGCAAACAAATTAATTTATTATATTGTAGCAAGCCTCTTTATTCACCGTATGGATAATATTGAGATGTATTTAATAAAACGGATTTATCTTTTAATAGCAACCATTTATTATAGTAGGTTAGAACTTCACTATCAATTATTAACCCTTCATTTAAGTAGTCAATAATATGTAATTTATTATGATTGAAAATAAGAAAATAAAAACTTTCAAATAAATACTCAAAACTCCTCACTTCTTTTTTAAATATTTCAGGCCATTTACTATATGGTAACCACCTTATGTTTAATGGTATATCAGGGAATTTCAATTTGTTGTCTTTCTTAAATACATATTTTGGCCTATCAGGGTGTTTGAAAGGATAAACCATTTCTGCTGCCATCTGAGTATCATAATCATCAATACTGAATACCTCTGTGAAAAATACATCTTTGTAATAATCAAGTTTTTCGGAAACGGTACTAAATCGCTTAGCTACAATTGAATTTTGCGGATCCCTTATAAAATTATCACAGGTCCAACCAAAATTGGGACCATCATTAACTTGGTATCGACTAATAATTATATCAAGTATACTAACCTTTAGTACTTCTGCAATACTTTCAAGTGTTGATACTTTTAGTGTGTCATTTTTTAATGTAGAATAGAGTCCGGAATAAGACATTCCTATTTTGTTAGCTAATTCTTGTATTGAAATTCCAGATTCTTTACACTTCTCTTTTAAAATTTCCTCCAATCGTATCTTGCTCATAATCTATATAATAAAAACAATAGTATAAAATAAACATTAATAATTGCAATATAACGCAATATATATTGCAATATATAGTATGTTTTCCACAATAATTCATACAAATATATAAATAAATTAGAAATGAATAGAATAATCTTAACTACACCATCAGAATTACGTAATGAAATTAAATCTGTATTTCTTGAATTAGAAAAGGAGAAAAGTAAATATGAATCAGCAAAGCTCTATACAATTAATCAAGTTGCGAAACAGCTGGGTAAAGCCCACGCAACAATAAAGAAGTTTGTTGAAGCAGGGTTGATAGAGACAACTAAATCTGGACTGATCACCGAAGATGCAATAAACGATTATCTGAATAGATAAAGAAATTTGTCAAAAACAATGACAGATATTAAACCGGAAAAGCCTCAGGGGTTGCAGCCTGGGGCTTTATATTTAATCGTCAAATGTAATTGAATATGATAATTATACATCAAAATATTTCAGCGGTACAATCGCTTGTCTTTGAAACGGTCTCAAGTTTGGGAAATATACATCTAGAGTGTGGTATTAATGGAAACAAAGATATTTATGTATGGAAGTAAACGGAAAAATCCCCATCTCCATTCTAGGAGAAATAAATAGTAACACCCGTGATTTTTTGACTGGCCTAAAGGATAACATAAAGGAATTTCAGAAAAGAGCAGATACCAAACGTGAGAGTAAAGGTCTGTTTACCGTAAAGTCAGCAAATAAATGGATTGAAGAAAGTAAATTAAAACCCATTCCAAGAATGCTATTTGGCGAGTTTTGGTTTGAGAATGAACTCTGTATTTTGTTTGCCGATACCAATCAGGGCAAATCAATTTTAGCTGTGCAGATCGGAAACAGCATAAGCAAAGGTGAGCCGATACCTGGTTTTTTGCTTGAAGCAGACAGCCAACCAATTTTATATTTTGACTTTGAGCTATCTGCCAAACAATTTGAAAGCAGGTACTCAATTAAAAATGAGATTGCTAAAAGATTTGAAACGCATTACCAGTGGAACGAAAATTTTATAAGAATTGAAATAAACCCACGAACGGATGTACCTGAAGGTTTAAATTTTGAACAATACCTAAACCAGTCTCTTGAACAAACCATTATTGAAACCAATGCGAGAGTTTTGATAATTGACAATCTTACCTATCTAAAAAGTGATACTGAAAGATCAAAAGATGCCGCTCCACTTGTAAAAGGATTACAAGCCTTAATTGATAAATACGAATGTTCGATACTTGTGCTGGCCCACACTCCAAAAAGAGATTTGTCAAAACCCATTACCCGGAATGATCTACAAGGCAGCAAAAGGTTAATTGACTTCTGCGATAGTGCATTTGCTATTGGTGAAAGCCAAACGGATAAAAGTGTAAAGTATATAAAACAAATCAAAGTTCGGGCAATGGAGTTTATGTACGATAGCGATAACGTAATTGTGGGCCAGCTTCACAAACCATTTAATTTCTTGATGTTCGAAATTCTAAACTTTGGAAGCGAACAGGAACACCTAAAGCAATATAGCGAGAAAGATAAAGAAGTGCGTATAACTGAGGTTTTAGAATTAAAACAGCAAGGAATAAGTAACGTAGAAATAGCACGACAGTATGGGGTTTCTGAAGGTGCTATACGCAAATGGGTTAAAAAAAGCAGTAAACCAATTTCCTAATTCGTACCGTTCGTACCACTCGTACAGTGTACGAAGCGTACGAATGGTACGAGCAAAACTTAATAAGAATGCAATCTAGCAGGTACATATTGGAACCATATTCTGGAAGAAGTTCCCGGCATTCATGCCCTAATTGCGGTAAGACAAAGGAGTTTACAAGATATGTTGATACTAGAACCGGTGAACAATTACCTGAACAAGTGGGCAGATGTAACAGAGTTGATAAGTGTGCTTATCATTATACACCCAAACAATATTTCTCTGATAATAGGTTAAAACCGGAAAAAGCTAAGGTTTACATTCCTGAATCTCGTTCGCCCAGATCGGTTAGTTACATTCATAATAAAACTTTCATTGCCTCCTTGACAAAATACGATGAAAACAACCTGGTCAAATATCTTAATCTCTTGTTTGATGCAGAAACTGTAAACCATTTGATAAATATTTACAAGATTGGAACTTCAAGACGATACAATGGAGGTACAACTATCTTTTGGCAAATAGATACATTGGATAGGCTGAGAACAGGAAAACTTATTAAATACAACGAAAATGGCCATAGAATAAAGGGTAAAAATAACTGGGTACATTCAGTATTGAACATTGATAAATTCGTTCTGAAACAATGTCTTTTTGGGGAACATCTCTTAAAGTATTCCCCAGGACAAAAAGTTGGAATTGTTGAAAGTGAGAAAACAGCAATAATACTACAAGCGAAAGTTCCTGAATTAGTCTGGTTAGCTACTGGTGGTGCTGATGGTTTAAATGTTGACAAGGTAAAACCTTTGCAAGGAAGAGATGTGATGTTATTTCCCGATGCCTCAGAGAATGGCAGGATTTTTCAAAAATGGAAGAGCAAAGCTGATCAGTTCGGTTTTGGGATATCTGATTATTTAGAACAATATGCCAATGATGAACAGAAGTCCAATGGAGTAGATATTGCGGATTTTTTAATGTAAGTACACCGAACGCATTACAGTCAGAAATCAAAAATAAGTACAAATTATTAAACCATATTGTTAAAAAAAGGAAATGAAAATGGATGATTTAAAAAGGCAAGCCCTGGAACTTTCGAGTCAGGGATTATCGTATGGAAAAATTGCTGAACACCTTGGAATTGGCAAAACAACTGTATACACATGGATTGTAAATAGCCCAGGAAACGATACCAGAACGAAAAACGTTCCGAAACCTAAAAGCACTGTTCCGAACGAGCTTCAGAACGAAAAGAACGAGATTGATGAGTTTAAAGAATCGCTTCAGAACGATTTTGGAACGGATAATGATATTCAATCATTAGTTTATTTACGTAAAGCAGAAATGGAGCACGAAATTAATTTGGAACGGATTGAACTCGAACGGGAGAAACTTCAGCATGAACAAAAAATGGAGCTTGAATCCAAAAAATCGGAACATCTGGCATTACAGCTCGATGAAATAAAAATGGAACGGGAGGAAGAACGCCAGGAATCGGAACAGCTTAGTTCAACGCTGAACGAATTAAAACAGGAAAATGAAGAATTATACAATCATTTTGATAATGGAACATCAGAAACAGAGATAATAGAACTAGACGAGGATTTACAACAGGAATATTCAGATCAAGTTAGTAGTTATCTTGGTATAGATGGAGAGGAAGTTGACGTTGATGAAATTGAACAAATTCTAAGTGACACCGAATCGATAATTCATTCCACCAAAAAATGGTGCAAAAAGGAAAACCAAAAAAAATCCGACCATCCTGAATTATCAACCCTCAAGCAAATAAGAAATAGCCTTATTGAAAAGATAAATGAATTTGAAGAAACCTTTCGATCCATTTTGGTATTTGATCTTGATTCAGAATTTGATAATGAATTGAAGGAATCAGACTTTTAATGAAATCAACGGGAATTTTAACCAGGCAGAGTTTAAATTACACTCCCTGGATTTCATTTCAGATGCTCTATCATTTCTGTAAAAGAATGAGCTACTAATTTCTGATCAGGGATTGGTGCATAAGCCAATGCAGATAGTTCAGTATTATATAAACTTTGCAATTTATCCCAGATACTTGGAAAGTCTTTGAGTAACGGAGATTCAGATATCGGTCTATCTTTCCACCCGGATGGCACATCAAATAAATCTCTGTCATGATCTAAAATCTCTGAAAACCGCTTATTAAATGTTTCTGACTTTAAGAAATATGCACAATCTGCATCTATACTCAGAAAATAAAGATCATAAAAGTGCCTGATTTTTTGGGAAAGGCTGTCAACCGGATTTTCATCAAATGAAAACCGAATCAGTGAGACCAATTTCTCTACCATCGTTTGCTCTTTGTTCAAAACATTAACTGAAAACGGTTGCAAATCATACTGCTCTACATATTCAATATTCCTTGACTGGACTAAAAAATCATGGATCATACTCTGTATTGGCAATGACTGATAAGAAAAAGAGTTAGCAAAGGAGTTGACTTCTATAATCAACCTGTTGCTCTTGTTTTTCAAATCAATACTGTCATACTCAAAGACCGACTTACGAAACCGAGAGCCTTTGCTGGTTACACCTTCCATTTGAATCTCTGTCAAACTATCGGTGATTTCCTTTTCTGTAGACCTGATGGTGGTTTTAATTTCATTGCCCGTTTTATTAAGCGTGTTTATAATTGCAAGGTCCACATCCTCCGAAAAACGATCAATCAATCCAAAGCCTTTAGAAAGAGATGTGCCGCCTTTAAAAACTGTCTCCTTTGCATATTTACTTGCAGAAAGGCGACTTAATACCAGCGTGATCCAGTAATCTTTTTCTATAAATTCTTGCCTGATGTTCAGATGCTGTGAGGTTGCCCTGATGGTGTCTGCAAAGAATCGGTAATCTATATGTAATTTCATAATCTGATGTTCCAGTTTGCGGCATTGGGTAAAACTTTATCTACACCTAATAGCTTATATGTTGTGATTGGATTCAATGTCTTTTTCAGGATGTCCGTATCAACTGCAATACTACTGTCCTCCAGCAATGCACCCAGCAATGCACGAGCGGCCGGAGTGTATTTTAAGACCAGTTTAACCAATAGGGTTTGATTTTCCAGTGGTAGTATTTTGATAATTGCCATAAGGCGTGTGCAGGATGCGTCAACTGTAGTGTCCGGAATTTTTCGGATGTATTTGATGGCATCCAGTATTTGCAATAAAGGGATGTTTTCGTTGGTGATGGTGTTTTTTTGTTTGATGAATAAAATTCTATACATCCCCCTTTGCAGGGCTGGCCGGATTTCGTTTCTGCCAATTTGAATGGAGTTACTGACTTGTGTGGTTAGCCCCAACTGGTTGTAAACGCTATAACCCGTTAGGTAGCCAATGAGTTTACCGTCTTTTTCAAGCAGGTCTTTCACTACCTGATACTGGTCAGGCGGCATGTTGCCAAATTCATTGATTACCGATTTATAGTACTTCCCTTTCGACAGTTTGCTGATCCTCCCGGAGGCCGCCATTCTATTCAGGCTTTTAATGATGGCTTCTTTCTTTTTCACCTCAGTAATAAAGTCCATATAGGTGAAAATATATCCCTTTGGGAACCGGTCTATCCTATATTGTATGTAATCAGATGTTTTCATTCTACATTATATATGCGTGCAAAGATATAAAAGTCCAGTTTATTATTAAAAAAACTGGACAAAATGATGAAATAAACAACCATCTCTTGAATTAAATTTGTCGCAAATGTTGACATTATTTGCGACATTTATTTTTCATCTTCATCAAACAAATCGTCAAGAGAAATTGTGTTTTCTTTCTTCTCTTCATCACTCATATTTTTATATTCATCAGAGATGCTATTCAATTTATCCATTTCGGCCTGTATTTCTTCTTCATCAAAACCCATAAAGGTCATTTCGTACAGGCAGTGAACGATGATTTCCAGTTCTGTAAAGTCTTGCAGGATGTTTTTCTCAATATCCATTCCAAGCCATTCATTCCAGGGTGTAAACTCAATGGCCAGCGAATCGGTTAGTTCATTTGGGTTTTCTTTTGGATTATTTTCACGGCCCGAAACGTCAACATAGGAAGAATTATCAAAATCATCGTTTTCATTACTGAGTACAATTGAAACATCACCGGCTACGGGTTCCATCAGTTTCAAATCATTAAAAACCTGCTCGTAGGCAGAAACACTCTTTTTCTCGCCTGGATAGAGTTGTATCAATACCATCTCGATGCTTAACCATGAATTGGTTTTTATTAAGTCTGTGAATTTCATTAATACTAACTTTAAAACCTATCCCACATCTTCATCGCTTCTTCCTTTTTCTTTCCAAGCACCTTCGCATAAATTTGAGTTGTTTTAATCGAAGAGTGACCCAAAATATCACTAACAAGTGCAATATTACCGGTCATCTCAAGCGTATTTGTCGCCCAGGTGTGTCTTGCACAATGAAAAGAAATCTGTTTTTCAATATTTACCAATGTCATTATTTGTTTTAAATACCTATTTGTAACCTGATTGGTAAAAACCCTAAAAACATTTGCATTTGGGACTGAGTGATTTACTATTAATGATTTGGCTTTCCCACTTAATGGAATATCAACCAATTTACCTGTTTTATCCTGGAGCACATTGACACTTTCTCCAGAAAGAATATTCTTGTTTTGAAGTTTTTTGATGTCAGAATACCTCAAACCAGTGTAACAAGCAAAAAGAAAGTATCTAAGAACCTGCTTTTTATTCGTTTTAATTACCTCTGGATTATCGTAAAGGCTTTGCAGTTTTACTACTTCATCCATTGTTAAATATTGCATGTTTCCAGGATGTGATTTTACTTTTAATCCCTTGAGCAAATTTTCCCGTACTACACCAAATTCAATAGCCTGATTAACGAACTTTTTAAGCAGCTTGTATTGTTTATGGACTGTGTTTTGCTTATTTCCAAGACTCTTTAAGTGGTTTTCAAATCCCTTCCAAAAAAAGATATTAATATCATCAAACCCTACCTTTGATTTAAATCCTCTTAATTTATTCAGGTGAGATCGGAACCCTTTCAAAGTATTGGGAGCATAGTTTTTTGAATATTTATTAATGTATTGCTCTACAAAATTGAAATAGCTATTTGTTTTAAATTTTACAGCACGCAGCATGCCATCTAGGGTCTGGTTATTGGCTATGTTACCATCAAGATTACATTGCGTGATATAGCCTTTTGCTGTTGACAAAAAGATATTAATGTGGGAATTAATACTGCTCCACTCCGGACCAGCTGATTTCACTTCCTGGTTTCTCTCATTCCAGTATTTTACTTTAATTGACTTATTCGTTGAATACCAGGATAACTTTCCATTAATATTCGCATAAAGATAGATTCCAAAACTACCGTCTTTTCTTGGCCGGTCTTTTCTTAATTTCAAAGAAAAATGAGCTCTATTCATCTGTATAATTTTCAATGGTGAAAGAATGGTGAAAATATTTCACGAAAGTAATGAAATAATGAATTCTATTAGGGATTTTTTTAGCTTAGAAATCAGCTAATTATCAAAGATTTAGAAAAATATGCTTCAATTGTTGCTTATAAAAAGTAGCCCCGAGTGGAATCGAACCACTATCTAAAGTTTAGGAAACTCTTATTCTATCCGTTGAACTACGGGGCCGGATTTTTTGGATTGCAAAAATAGTATTTTTCAGAATTTCAAGTGCTGATCTTTTGCTTTAATAGTTGCATTTACTAATTGAACCTGATCACTCAGAATACTATCTCTTTAATACCACAAATTTTTTCGTTACTATTTCTCCATTTTCCAATAAAATAATTGCAAAATATAAACCATTACTCAATTGACTAACATCAATAGTGATTTCATTGTTTGAAATTGATTGTGTCAAGATGGTACTCCCATATAGGTCTCTTAAAATAAGCAGTTTCATATCATGGGATGAAGCGATATGAACTTTTCCATTTGACGGGTTTGGACTAAGTACGATCTCATTCGTTGGTTTGTTGAAATCATCAATCCCAACAATGACTTCGTTGCCACATTCTTCATTATTTTTCTTGAAGTAATTTATTTTTTTCCTGATATTATATGACCAATCTGGCCATGGGTTAGAAGCAATATTTGTATGTAGCCCCAAACCAATTACATAGGAAGTGTACAGATAATCAGGTGGCCGGCCCAAATCAATTGTTCCCCAACAAGTATCTGCATCGCAAAATCCGAAGTCTTCGATTGGTTCAAATGAATAAGTCCAGCATGATTGACCGCAATAATCTACGTATTTCAACTTTCTGGTACTACCATTAAATTTTTCAAATGGAATTTGTGCAATTACTTTTGATCGCAAGTACTTTTTAGTAATGGTGTCGATTTCTATCCCAGCCGAATCTTCATAAAAAAGCTCCTGATGTATCCGATATATCAATGAGTCGGCTGTTTCCCCCCGCTCTAAATAAATTTGTTTCCTGTACCGGATGAAATTTTCCCAGGGTGGACCATAATAGTGCCAATTCGACTCTTTGTATTGTATCTCATCTCCTACCTGATAATCATAAACCATCTCGTTTGTCAGTTGATAAAAACCAGCAGTTGGCGAAACATTACCTATGATTGAAATTGGTTTTAAAACTGATGGAAACGAATCGATGACAAAGAAGCGGACAAGGCCGAATTGTTTCGAGATGATAATATTTTGTCCGTTTAGTGGAGAATCAATTTCATTGCCATCATGGTCGCTGTGCAGGATGGTAAAATACCTTGCTGTGTCCGGATCTCCCAATACGGTAATTGTATCAGTTGCTGCATACATAATCGAGAATTCCTGGACGGAGTCGTAATAAAAAAGTGCAGGACCATCTATTTCAGTATTGAAATAGAAATACAAGCTGTCGTTATCGAGATTGTAAAAAGTGTATGATTCTAAATTGTCAAACTTAATTTTCTTTCCTGCCCATGTTGGGACATTCTGCTGGTTACATTCAGGCCCTCCCCAAAACCAACAAGTATCGCTTTCAATCCATTCCGAAGACAGTTTGAAGAAATTATAATACACTGAATCATTCCCGATTTTTTGGGCTGATTCAATGGATAAACTGTAAGTGTTTAGTGGTAGAGGATAATCTGTATAGAGTTTTTTGGAGTTGGCGGTAAACAGTTTGTAATCCTGTGCATCTAAGAAAAATGGCTGTAGAACGATTAGAAAAACAATCGATACTTTGAAAAACATAAAAGCTTTCATAATAATGCGAATCAAGGGTTAAAATATTAGATTAATAAAAGCTGCAGCAATCTTACCAAATACATGAACCATAAGTCCCCTAGTTGATCTGACCTTACTTGCTTTTTGAAAATCAGTTTTTT
>Ga0164318_10001551_pt1 | contig 20569 bp, 14 predicted proteins | sample GuaBasSedimGuay9_FD_113734 | JGI IMG/M metagenome (GOLD analysis project Ga0164318, IMG submission 113734) | Subseafloor sediment microbial communities from Guaymas Basin, Gulf of California, Mexico - Guay9, Core 4571-4, 0-3 cm | ecosystem: Environmental > Aquatic > Marine > Hydrothermal vents... | reverse complement strand
CGGATGTCTGGTGCGCTGACAATCTCGATCAGCGGTACCCCACAGCGGTTAAGGTCTACTAAAGTTTCATCCTCCGCTACCCATTCCTCTGCGTGCACCGACTTGCCAGCATCCTCCTCCAAATGGATACGGATGATGCCGATTTTTTTAGCCTGGCCATTTACCTCAATTTCCACATACCCATTTTCGCACAACGGTTCTTCGTATTGAGAAATCTGATAGCCTTTGGGCAGATCGGGGTAGAAATAATTTTTGCGCGCAAAAATAGAACGCGGTGTAATGTGACAGTGCGTAGCCAGCCCCATTTTGATAGCATATTCTACCGCCCTTTCATTCAGCACCGGGAGCACTCCGGGCATTCCCAGGCAGATGGGACAAACCTGTGTATTGGGAGCCGCTCCAAATTTTGTGCTACAAGAACAAAAAATCTTCGACTCTGTAGACAACTGAGCATGAACTTCCAATCCAATAACAGTTTCGTATTCCATATTTACCTCGACAACTACTAAGAAATGCATTTTGTTAACACTTTTAAAATACGAAAAACAGAAGATTTTGTCAACATTAAAAAGTTAGGGGGGATATTCTTTGAGATTCATTTGGTTTGGCGGGTTTTATGGGGAACTTTCAGATGAGTAGGGTTAACCTGACCGTCATTTTTAGCTAACATGATTGTCAACTTGGAGGTGATGGTCACGTCTCGTAGGCCTTTTGCAACCCTTCCTCACAGTTTAGAAATTGCGTGCGTAGTAAAGTTTGAGCCTTAGAAATATTTAAAGAAACATCCTGGGGCCTTAGAGCCACGTTGGAGGCTTCCTTCATGCTGACTTTGCAGATTAAATCGGCGGACACACCCAGTATGCGTGCTAAAATATTGCCAAAGGTTACTCGGTCAATCTTTTGTGAACCACCCAAATGAATGGTACCCACAAAAGAATTGGAAGCCAGTTCTAACAACGCATCCGCAAGATTGTTCACTTCGATGGGGGTACGATACTGATCATAAAAAAGAGGGGTGATTTTGCCCATTGCCCAGGTTGTGCGGAGCCATTCGGAAAAGGAAGTCCCTCGTAACGCCGGACGACCATACATCAGTGCTGACCGAGCAATAACATGATTTTCGCAATTAATCTGAACAAGCTTTTCCCCTTCCAGTTTGCTCCACCCATAATAACTCACTGGATTGGTTTTGTCTTCTTCGGAATAGTTTCCCTTCTCCCCATCGAAAACCAGATCAGTAGAAACGTAGATTAGCCGCGTATTGTGCTCTTGACATAGTTTAGCCAATATTTCAGTGCCTAGCACATTTACCAACTTTGTCTCGCACTGGTGAGCTTCGCACCAATCCACATGGGTTAAAGCAGCGGTGTGAATTACAACATCAGGGTTAGAATACTGGAAAATCTGTTGGATTGAAGAGAAATCAGAAAGGTCCAAAGGCAGCCAATTCACATCGTCGAATTGCGGCGGATGTTTATGATAGGTGGCAAAAACCTTCCAGTGTTTTGAAATAGCCCGAACAATTAATGCACCCCCCAAGAAACCACTACCTCCTGTAATAAGAATAGATTCCATCAGCGTATTGCCTAAGTTGTTTTCTTTATTGGTTCATCTCCAAATGAGTTGCATTTAAGTAGTGATTTTTTTCAATAGGAGTTCAAAAGGATCGAACCAAGCCTACCTGAAAATAGGGAACATTCTGCGAATGATATCTGACACGGGATTCTATATGCCAGTTCACTGAGCTTTGGAGCTTTTTATTGTGCCCTCTTGCTGTCCAGATGGCATCAATTGCACTCAACAGATGATTAAAAAGGATAACTCCAACAGTTAAGGTAGCATTTCGATAAGCCCGTTGGCTGGAAAGACGAATGGAGCTAAAATGACGGCGGGAAGCCTGGCTATCCCACCGCCAGAAATGTTCTTCATCTACAGGATAGACCTCGTCGTAGCTACGGAGACGGCGTTTCTCCTCGTTGTATTCGTAAATATCGTCAAAAAAACTCAGGTGAGTGAAATACTCTTTATCCTTTCCAGCTACCTGAACACCGGCATGTTTAGCGGCGAAATCTTTGTAATCATTTTCGCGCCAGTAGCCATAAATTTGCAAAGCAGCAAACGTGCACCATAGTAATCCTTCGGATATTAAAAAACCAGTAGCTCGTTTTTTGGCACCTGTGTGGAGTTCTCCCCAACCTGGTAGCAAAAGAGATTGAAGGAACACTTTTCCTGGATTTAACCGCTTTGGACTATCTGATGGAAGTGGCTGGAAAATACCAAACTCACAAAACTCTGATGACTGGATCGAAGGTTTTTCAAATAAAAAGGCACTAGTAAAGTGCAGGCCTGTAAATATTGATGTGAGTTTAATCTGATAATAAGGTAACCTGTTCGCGTCTCCAGCTATTTTTTCTACTCCCCAACAACTTTGCCAATATGACAGAACAAAAAAAAGCACCAAAACAACTCTCAACTCATAGCGACTCCCAAACAACCCTCTCCTTTTCATACCTCCTCTACCATTTTAAGGTTAGCTCTGCCACCATTTGGGGTTGTCCCTCCCATTGAACATACCTCAATTGAATAGCGACTGGTGCCTGACTTTGATTATGGCGATGTGCTGTCCAGGCAGCATCCAGAGCGCTGATTACATGATTTGCCAATACAATCATAGTGGCAGCGGTAGCATATTTCAAAGCACGATTACTCCAATAACGCAAATCCATGTAGTACAATCTCCTGCCAGAAGTGTTTTTATAACCTTCCTGCCAGGTCGTCCATTGAACATCGTTCCAGCCCGCGTTAAACTTGTCATATTTGCCAATCAGTTCATAGTATTGTTGTGTTTTGGTATCGGGCAAGGTTTCGCTAGCAAAGGTAGTTTTCTTTTCATCTTCAGGAACAATATTCCACCAGTTTTCCCAAACTTCTCTGCTCCAATTCTGGTCGGCATAGTTGATGTATTGATCTTCCTGGCGTTTTCCATCTTTGTAAAAATAGACGTAGCTAACCCAGGCAGCCACCTCAATGCTGAAAAACACCAAGCTTTTAAGCCGAGATTTAGCATAAAGTTCTCCAGCGCCAGGCAGTAACGCTGAGAGCATCAATGCCTTCTTTGGTGATTTGTAGCTCGGCAATTGTACACCTTGAATCAGAGGGGTAGAGTGAACTAATACTAAAGTATTAGAATTAGCAAAAAATGGTTTGCCAAAAAAACTACTCCAGTTGTAACCCTTAGAGGCGGTCAGAGAATCCTCTCCCCAAACCTGAGCTGCCAAAATCAGCATACTTACCAATGTAATTGTAATAATCACGCGTAGTTTCATTTTACTCACCTCACTGAAAAGATAATTCTACTTATGCTTGGTATTCTTACAAACTCTATCTTACGCAGATGATAGCATATTAATTCCTATCTACTTAATCGGCAGAATCTTCAAAATAGTTTACTACAGATTTAGGAAACCTTTCCTACTATAGATTTACATTGTACTACGGCTGTGTTAGTCCAGATAATCAAATGTTAGCCCAAAATAATAACGGAATTCCTTACCATATTTTTGCCCCCAATTATTACTAAATTGATCTAACCCATAGGCTGTGTTAAAAAATAGTTTAATTGGGTAGTTGTAAAAAACGAAAATATCAAAGCGCAATTGCAAGCCTACATCTGTTTTGAATTGCGACAAGTCAAGTTTATCTTCGACCCAAGCATTGCCATAGTCGGCGAAAATTCCCAGATAGATTTTGTCGAAATGGAAAGGAGTGAGGCGAAGATTAAGATGACGAAATAAAGGAAAACGATAAGTAACCGAGCCGATAGCCAATTTGCGTCCTTCGATACTATAATAAGGGTAGCCTTTCATGCCAACAAGCCCGCCGGCAAAAAGGTGGAAAAAGCTGTCTACTGGGCAATCAATATAGCCTCCCTGGAAACCTATCTGTAGAGTATGTTTCCATGGTAATGGAAGGTACTCCTGCCATTCGATTCCCAATTTGTTATAGTCATAGTTTTTGTAAACCTCCATAATAGTGCCGTAAGTAGCATTTACTTTAAATCCCTGGATAAATTTATCCCAGTGATGCTCATAATGTAAAGAAAGACGTCTTCCTACCGGGTTGATCTTCCCATCTGGTGCCAATCTTAATTTTTTAAACTTCCATCTGAAGAAAAAATCGCGACCGATAAAATAAGTATAACCAAATTTTACTTCTTGCCCTTGAATAGTGGTCTTTAGCCTGGCATGGTAGCGACTATAGGTAAACCCAGAACGCAAATTTTGACTATCGCTCAATTTCAACCCCAGCCCAAAATCAGCCTCCATGAGATGATATTTGAATTTATAGTTTTTCTCAGAGGTATGGCGCACTTGATTATAAACTTCCAGAAAAACAGTTGGCAAAAATTTTTTATATTCAACTATGCCGAAAACATCCCAATCAAAAACCCGATTTGTAGCCACCCCAGCAAGAATGGAGTACCTTTCTAACACTTCACTGGAGTAAAAGTAAGCACCCAATTTGAGCGGCGAGTTATTGATGCGATTATAGTCATAGATCACACGGGGCAGAATAACCATTGGGGAATACATCTCACGATACAATCGTACAGTATCAGGGTTGTCAAATTTTTGACCACCTTCTTCATTGCCAGACTTTTCTTGCTTTGACCAGGATAGTAAAGAAGTTGGTGGTTCGGTACGAGGTAATTTAAGCCTGGCCAAATAAGAAGGCGATTTACCAATTTTCTGAATCTTTTTAATCCAGGCAATCTTGTAACCCTCAGCAGTGTAAAGACTATAAACAAGCCCCGATTTAGGGTGAATCGCTGGCATGAATGCTCCCCCAATAACATTAGTAAGCTGAGCAATTTTCTTAGTTTGAAGGGTCAATTCGTAAATATTGAAAATACCACTTTTGTCCCAGGCGAAGTAAATCTTTTTGCCATCTGAGCTAAATGTAGGATTTCGAGCATCATTACGGGTTGGTAATAAGATACGAAACTTGCTGCCATCAGGCCTGATAGTTGCTATTTGACGACCATGGTGCTGAACCGAAGTATCAAAAACAATTAAATCTCCAGTAGGAGACCAGCAGGGTCGAAAAATCTGACGACCATCGTGGAAATTCGTGATTTGGATGATCTGTTTTTTCACTAAGTCATAAATGGCTAAATTGTTGGTGCCATCTGCATTCAGCACAAAGACAATTTTTTTCCCATCTGGAGACCAGGCAGGATTCCGAGCCCGCAATTTACCCCAAGTAAGACGGATTTCCTTTTCCCCCTTCAGATCAAATAAATACAAATCGTACTTGTGGGATCCATAATGGTCAACTCTATGCTTTCGGGCATAAACTAAAACCTTCCCATTTGGAGACCAGGCAATTGAACCAGCCACCCCAGCTTTCAGCAGTTTGGCTTTTCCGGTCTCAGTGTCATAAAGCCACAGGCTGGTTTGGGAAAGATACTCTGCTCCCCGATTGCTAAGATAAGCAAATTTTTCCCCATCCGGTGACCAAACAGGATAAAAATTACCTATCCCCTCGTCTACAAGGATTCTGCCTTCTACCGGGTTAGCCAATACTTCCGCAAGGCCTTTTAGATAGGTATGGCGAAGAAACCGCCTCCACTCTCTGTAGAGCTCAGTCTCTGATTTCCCCAGAACAGACTTTAAAGCTGCGTTAAAAGAAAGTCGCCATGGTGCATTCATCTTGCGGGCAAGTAATGAAAGCATTTGACGACCATAGTTTTTGGCAATGTAGCTCACCAGGGCGAACCCACTATTATAGACCATCTCGTTGCCTAAGCTATTCTTACCAAAAACACACATTTCTTTGTAGGAAAGCATTTTGTTTTCAATAACCGCGGTACGCAATATCATGTCGCGATGAGTATCCCAAAAATCATAAGCAGTATTCGGAGCCTGATATTGAGCTACACCTTCAGCAAACCAGGGTGGGATAACTGTTCCAGCCAGTGGAAACGAAGCAAGCTGAGTGTAAAAACCATAGAGTACATCGGGACGCCTTTCTCTTTCATAATTAAAATACTGGAGATAGAATGCAGGGATGTGACGAGTAAATTTCATTGCCACCTGCAGCGATACGATATGGGTAAATTCATGAGTAACCACATTGAGTACCCAGGGATGGGTGCCGCGGAGCTCGAAATCCATGGGCGTGGCCCAGATTTCAATTTTGTTGTCATAATAGTAGGCCGCTCCATTGGAATAATCCTCGTAATCTTTGACCACGATGTGAACCTTGGAATCGGGCTGGTGCCGATACAGAGTGGTAATCGGCCCGTAGATATGTTCAGCAACTCGCGCAACTTCCCTGGCAGTTCGATCGGCACCTTGATGAAAATGTACAAAAAAATGTTCAGTCTCAATAGTAAACCAGTTAAGTTCTGGATGATTATAGCCTTCTGATTGGGCAAACAGAGGGGAAGCTAAGGGCAGAAAAAACAAAAGTAGATTAACTATGATCGCAAAGCTGGCAAAATAAGCACCAAAAGCACAAAGATGATAAAAAGTCAAATGTCTTTGTATTTTTTCTGGTTGTTCTGGAGGGAGAACACTGCCCCGCCAATAAACAAATTGTAATTGTAATCCTCTAACTATTTTCATTTCATCACAGCGATTTTGATGAATGACACACCCTGTTGTTCGCCCCTTGCCTCAACACGAGCAATGTAAATACCACTTTCCAGGTTGCCCACATTCCAGACAATCTCATTGTCACCCGGGGTACTGTTAAAATCACACAATTCCGCTACTTGATTCCCTGTCAGATCAAAGATCTTTACCTGTACCTGGGCTGTTCCTCTCAAATAATAACGAATAGTGGTGGTAGGACCTGCAGTGGGATTAGGATAATTGTACACGGTCGAAAGAAATTTCCCTGGGCTTTTTATAGGCGGCTGATTGGAAACTGCACTATTGCAACCGGAATGAGCTGCATCATATTGGAATTGATTCCAAAGAATCCCTTCCGATCCCGTCTGAACTCCCTCGGTACGCCAGCCATAGAGCTTACCATCAGTAGCAAGAGCAAAAAGTTCAATTTTGCCGTCATTATTTACATCGTTAGCTAACATGGTTGCGCTAATCGTTGCTCCAGCAGTAAGTGGAAATCCGGTCGCTATCTTGCAGTTGCGAGTAATAGCCAGAATATCCCCGTCGATCGTACTTGTCAGAATTTCACATGTTCCGTCGCCAGTAACGTCTGCTAATATCGGCGACAGAGATGATGCCGCAAAAAGCGTCCCCGATTCGTGAGGGAAAAAGGGAAAATAATTGCACAAAGTACCGTTATGATTGAAAGCATAAATAGCACTATTTGTAAAACAAATAATCTCGCCAAACCCATCACTATCAAAATCGGCGAGTACTGGCGAACTTACGGTTACTCCATCTATTCTTACCGGAAAGCCTGGCAGAACCTCGCCGTTGGTATTGATCGCCCATAGTTGCCCTGCATCAGTGGTGAAAACCACTCGCTGCACCTTGGTGCTGTCCAAATATCCTGAGATAATATTAGTGATTTCCCCGGTTACAAACAGCGATTTCTTGCTGATAACTTTACCATCCAACGAAAGATGGACAATTTCTCCGGATTCCGTAGCTGCCATAATTCCTGATGGAATCGCTAATTGACATATTCTCTGGACTGCTGAATCTGAGATTTTGACAGAATGGATTATCTTTCTCTTAGCCGCAGAGAAAAATATTATCTGCCCTGCCTCGGTACCAAATACGATGTTTTTTTCACTATCAACTGTAGGAAAGGTAGTAATAGAATCAGCAATTGTGTAAGTGAGCAAAGTATCTGCAAGACCATTACCATCCTGATCATCTGTAGACCAAACCCATAGAATGCCATCACGGCTGGTAGCAACTACTTCGGGAAAAGTATCGGCTATTACATCAGCTACTGCAACCGGACCAGACAACGGCTTGCCAGGATCGACAAAAAGACTCAATTGCGTCCCTTCACCATGAGAAATAAAACTGGACCCATCGCTTTTCCATGCTAAGACAGTGCCATCTTTTAGAGTTGCTAAAATTTCTGGTTGCTGGTCATCGTCTAAATCGGCCGAAGTAACGGCAAAAGCTATGGTTGGCTCGGAAGCATAGTTCTGAGGAAAACCAGGCAGAAAAGTTGAATTGTTGTAGTCAAAGCTCATTACTGCGGCTCTCTTGGAAAAATTAGTGAGATAGATATGCGAGTAGGCACCGGAGTAGCTACGACTGTTGGGAGCGGTAAAAGGAGTAAAAGCAACGGTTTTGCTTTTGTTAGCAATTTGATGGATTTCATTGTCAGCGTACCAGGCATCCTCTGCAACACCGAATTCGCTACCGCTGCCAGGGCTCAGGAAGGGAAAATATTGACCAATATCTTGAGACCCATCAGCTTCTTCCAGATCCACCCCCCGATGTTCGAGATTAGCATTCACCTGATTCTCTGTAAGATGGCGCTCAACGATCTCATCATCGATGTGCCAGATCAGAATCCCCGAACCAGGAATCCCAAAATCGTACTCGCTAACCTGAGTAATTACCCCTAATCGTTCTCCAGCGCTGGTATCAATATTAGCAGTAAATTGTCCGTCGGGATAAAATTCAATCCGATGTCCGTATTGGTCATAACCAATGGCTACACCATCGTCGTTGACATCTTGCTGGCGATTTTCCAATAAGAAATACTCATGAGCATTAATGGGAATTTTGTAAACTCGGGGAGCAGAGGATTCTGAAATAGCGGCAATAGCTATTCCAGATCGAGGCGTCAGGATTTCTGGTTCTTCCCATCCCATAAACACCCGGCTCCAGGCACAGGGAATAGCCGGAATAAGACCAAAATAATTCTTACACCCTTCATCCATTAATCCCCATCTGCCAATACCGGAACGGCCGGTTTCGGTATTGAACAAACTGGGTAATCCAAGTTGATTCCCCAAGAGGCGAACCGCAATTCCCTTTAACGCCATCTCTATCTGTAAATCAGGACGACTTTCGGTTTCTGGTAGGATAATACCTTCTTTGATGGTAATTCCTTGGTCGATCTCAATACCAGAAAAACTCGGGTCACCATTTCCGAGAGTACGTTGCAAATGCGCAAAATTGAGAAAAACTGAAGGAATATCATTAGGTGTCTGATTATAATCGGTGGCAATATCGTTGCCGATCCCAGCATGAAAGAGCAAATAAATATCATAATCTGCCACCGGGATATGATCTTGATTGTAAGCTTCTTGAAAGCCATCACGGAGCAACTCTGCCAAACGCTGATCGAGTACTTCCTTGCTCTGATTGGGATTGTAGTAGTCCATTGAATGAGGAAGTAAGTATGCCTGTTCATCTTGCAAGGGATAAACTTCCCCGGTGAGGATCAACTTCCCCCGCGATACAGTGCGGAAGTAATTTGCCATGGCAACAAGTTGTGCCCGAAAATACTCTCGATCATGGGGCGGGGGGTCTAAAATAACTTTTGGGTCTGGATGCAGAATAAATTTGCCATCGCCTGAGGTTGTGGCTAAAGTATCTGACTGAAATTCTACCCGGATTGCCAAAATACGCAATGTATCGGAAATAGAGTCTGTTGGTGAAGAGGCGATAGCCCTCAGATTATTATTGAATTCACGGTTTGAAAGCAGATGTTGTTGAGAAACACCAGAGGGAAAGAATTTCGCAATTGGACGGGATGTATTGCTTGCCCGGAGTTGAGTTGAAACAAAGAAAAGGAACAAAGCCCACCCAAAGATATTATCCCAGCGGAACAGAAACTGCTTCTTTGTTTTTTCGCTCAAACTTAGCCTCCACAGAAAATCAGGAGATTACATTTGCTGTGTCTGCAAAAAACCGAGGACGCTGTCGCCTCGGTTTTTTATCTAAAAACTCTTATCATGGCTAACTGCAACAACCTGCCTTAAGGAATAATGGGCTATCAGAATCCAATTGTGAGCGAAAAACGCATCGTATCGGACAAGGGATGTCCTTCGCCTGCGGCGATATAACCAAAATCGAAACGGTAGAGAGAATATTTCAAGCCAGCGCCAAATGTGGTGGGCTTCACATTTCCAATTTCATCATACCAATAACCTACGCGAAGAGCGACAAGGTCGCTGTACCAATACTCAGCCCCTACATGGCTAATCACCCGTTTCATTTCCTGTTTAATGGGTTCATCGGTCCAAGAAGTGAAAATAGCTTTGTAGAAAGGATCAGAGGTGCCATCTTTGTAACGTCGTACCAGCAATTTGTTAAAATCTGCAGTAACTGTTATTTTGTTGTATTCCATATCGAGCAACTTGTAAGCAAATCCAACTTTTAAATTGGTGGGTTGAGGATCCGCCTGATCGACGTCGATGTAGGCAATTTTCGGACCCAGATTAGACAAATTGATGCCAAAATTCAAACCTTTTAGCAGAAAATGCTTATAAAGCATTCCCAGGTCTACACCAAATGACCATGCCTGACCACTTCCTTTTTCCTGGCCAGCGCCTATAGGCGAAAGATTACTACGAATTATCTTCATGTTTACACCAACACCTATATTTTCGCTCACCAATGTACCAAACGCACCTGATAAAGCAACGTCGTAACTAATGAAATGATCAACAACCTCAGGTCCAGTTGAAAGAGTTACGTTTTGTTCACCCATATTCAAGTAAGTTACACTACCACCAAATGTCCCTAAACCCGGGACGTGGTGAACATAGGCGCCAAAATCATAGAACAGATCAGAAGCTAATTGAGGCAACCAATTCGAGTGCATTAACAAAATCTCGTGGTGTTGTAAGAATCCTAAGGCGCCGGCATTCCAATAAATTGCCGAGGCATCATCGGCCAATGCCACAAACGCCTCGCCCATACCATCTGCTCTTACTCCCGGTGAAATCAGCAAAAAAAGTAACCCCGCTTCACTTTGGGCAAAACAGTCACCTTGTAAACCGGCCATTATTAACACCAAAACGCATACAAAGACAAATACTGCTTTTTTCATGGTAGTAAACCTCCACTTTTTTCTGAATTAATAAAAAAACCGAACGAAAAAGGTCTCATCACTGTCTTCACCTTTAAACATTCGGTTACACATTTTCGAGAATGCCGTTCGTCTAAAGGTGAATGGAAACTATGGGAAAACAAACAAATGTCCAAATTCGATTTTTCTTAATGATAATAATTTCCACAAACCTTTAACGAACTTTGATTATAGGCATTCTCCTTGACAGTTTTGCAGTACGTAATTGTAGTGCAACGTTAATATAAATAATAAATCTAAAAATGTCAAGTTTTTTTTAGAATTTTATGCTCCAGTGCCCCCTAATTTAGATATCGGTTGTAGTTCCAAATTTAAGAAGGTTAAAATTTCGCAATAAGTTGATTTTTGCTTGACATTTGACGAAGAAATAATTAGAATTAACCATCAATTCTCATTAATAGCCTTATCTCAATAACTAATTACTCTGAACTGAAAAAAATCTCTTCATCATTAGCAAAATCGGCCGATAATTACAATAAGTGTTCCAAAGTCAAAAAAGGTGGTACTGATCGAACTTGTTGAAACACAAAACAACAGACTGATTAATAATCAGGTGCGACTCCATGAATAATAATAAGATAAACATATTAGTAGTCGATGACGAAGAAATAATCTGCAATGTAGTAACGCGTTATTTTCGCAACGAGGGATTCAACTGTAAAGCAAAAAGATCGGCACAAAGTGCTTTGCTGGAACTACAAAGCCATCCATATCAGGTGGTTCTTACAGATATTAAAATGGTGGATTTCGATGGCAAGTGGTTACTTCACGAGATTAGGGCTAATTTTCCCAACGTAGTGGTAATTATGATGACTGGAATGGATGACACTAAAGAGGCAATACAATGTTTAAAAATCGGTGCTTATGATTACATTCTGAAACCATTTAATCTGGAAGAACTAAAGATGGCGGTGTTTCGTGCCCTGGAGCACAAACGTCTGTTGGAAGAAAAGACAATTTATCAACAGAAGTTAGAACAAAAAGTACAAGAACGCACAATTGAACTGGTTCGAGCATATGACGAGATCGAAATGACATACCAGAGGACTCTTGAGGCTTTGATTTCGGCTTTGGATTTGCGTGAACGAAGCACTGGTGGTCATTCCAAACGGGTAGTAGAACTTTCTCGCCTCTTGGCACAAAAACTTGGTTTACGAGGTAACAAATTGGTTTACATTACTCGAGGCGCACTATTACATGACGTGGGCAAAATTGGCATTCCCGATAGCATCCTTTTAAAACCTGCACCTTTAACTGAAAAAGAATGGGAAGTAATGAAAATCCATCCTGCCGTTGGCTATAATATGCTTCAAGATATTAAATTTCTTCAGCCATCACTCAAAATAGTACGCAGCCATCACGAACACTACGACGGTAGCGGTTACCCCGACGGTTTGAAAGGCAAGGAAATTCCCCTTGAGGCGCGTATCTTTGCTGTCGTAGACGCCTTCGACGCCATCACAAGCGACCGAGTTTACAAAAAGGCTAAAAGTATCGCAGAAGCTCAGAAAGAAATACTCCGCAACGTAGAAACCCAATTCGATCCAGAAATCGTACAGACCTTCTTAAAACTACCCCTACATAAAATCAAAAAGCTCTCCTGAAACTCCCCAGCGTAAATCTTTAATTCCAATCAGAATATCTCTTTACAATAACTAACACCTGATTCTGTGCTAATGGCTGAGCAAAAAGAGTCTGTTTTCGACCTCAGCCTTGCCCCCCGGCGGGAAAGGGAGAAAGAACAGAGAAAATCGATCCCTCTTCGCCTCTCTGAAAAAACCAAAATACCCCCAAAACAGAGACATTTGTCTTTGTTTGATAGAGGTTAAATTCTTTGTCTTTCTGGTAGTGGTTATTTCATCCATTTACTTTACGCCTTTACTTTGCGAAAAAGTGTTTCCCAAAGCCTTGCTTCGCGGAAGAAGAGAATGCATCTTGTAAAATTTACCCCTTGCATCTCATGTCGAATTTTTGTAAAATAAGAATAAGATGAACCGTAACAAAAAATACAATCGAATAAAGTTAGCATTAGGTATCGCAGAGTTCATCGTGGTATTAGCTCTGCTGTTAGCATTGGTTCTGCGGGGATGGACATTTCAAGTTGGTAGTTTAGCCCGTAGTGTAACCGAACATCCCTACGGCATTTTTGTAATTTACCTTCTGCTCGTTGGAATCATTGAATTGGCAATAACATTCCCTTTTAGTTTCTATTCTGGCTACATTGTGGAACATCAATTCGGAGTTTCTAATCAAAATTTTCGACAATGGCTTTGGGAAGAAATTAAAGGCATCGGGGTTAGTGGATTGATACTACTACCACTATTTCTGATTTTCTTTTTCTTCCTCCGTTCTTTTAAAAATTTTTGGTGGCTCCCGGTGGGACTGATTGTATTTCTGGTTTCAATTCTGTTAGCTCGATTAGCTCCGGTATTAATTTTTCCCCTATTTTACAAGTTTGAACCTTTGACAGACGAATCACTTCGGGAGAAAATTATTCAATTAAGTAATCAGTGCGGTTTAAAAATAGGGCAAGTGATGCGATTCAATCTGAGTAAAACTACAAAGAAGGCCAACGCTGGGTTCACTGGCCTGGGAAGATCAAAGCGCGTTATCTTGAGTGATACGTTATTGGAAAACTTCTCACTGCCAGAGATTATTACTGTTTTTGCCCATGAATTAGGACATTATCGATATCACCACATCTGGAAGGGAATATTATCTGGTTTTGTGTTAACGTTGGGAGGAATTTTCGTAACCTCCTTGCTCTACCAGAAAACTCTGGCAATCATCTTCCCAGCGAAAGGATTGACAATAGATCAAGTTGAAGCTTTACCATTGCTTGCTCTGTACCTAACTCTGTTTGGCTTAATAATTACGCCAATACAAAATATGCTCTCTCGACATTTTGAACGCCAGGCAGATCTATTCGCCTTGCAAATAACCAAAGATAAAGAATCGTTCGTTTCAGCTATGGAAAAATTAGCCCAAATAAATTTAGCAGACAAAGAACCTCATCCGATAATAGAATTTCTTTTTTACAGTCACCCATCTATTAAAAAACGAATTGCAATGGCACATTCTTCTTGACGGAGTAAGTAATAATAGACCAAAAAAGGGGTTATGTAAAATGGAGGTATGGCAGAAAAAATATCTGGTGTCACCCTATCTTCTGTCACTAAATGAAGCTCAAGTGATCCAATTAGACCAGGAGGGAGCTGATGGTCAAGGTTGGGAGTTTTACTCCAACGGTCACATTATGAAGGCAGCCGTTTTCCGTAATCAAATATCTGGAAAGGTTGCTGATGGCTCCCATTTTCACTTTGTTCGCATCCGAGCAGAAGAACAGGAGATCATGGCTTCTTGTACCTGCAACCAGGAAGGATACCTCTGTAAACATATTGTGGCTCTATTGTACTCCTGGATTTATGACCGCGAAGAATTTCTCAATGTAGAGACTTCACTTCAGAAATTACAGGAATTGCCGAAAAAAGAACTGATAGCTATCATTGGTCGTATGATTCAGTACGATCCTCAGAATATCGATTATTTCGACAACTCTTTTAACGACGCTTTCGACGACGCGATAAACGGTTTTTGATATCTGAATAATCTCTTTTGCAAAAGGATAATCCAGATGAAAATATTGTGGTGGAAGATAGGAATTACTTGCTGTCTATTTTTGCAATCAGTGCACCCAATTTCTCTAACCAGACCTATTCTGCCAGAAAAAGCACGACTGGAAGCCAAAACCCGAGCCAATGACGCCGTTTTCCTTTCCCATGATGAAAATCTTTTCCCCCTGTCAGAAGACCTCAAACCTCGGGTAGACTTTTGGATTGATGTCTACACCAAATATGACAGGAATGATTACATCATCCATGATAGTAACCACCTGACAGTAATCTACACAGTGATCAATGCTGACAGTCTATTTGACAATCCCCAGGCGAAACGGAAGGAGATTTCCAAGCTGGTAAAGCGAGTCAAAAAAAAGTATTCTAAATTACTCAGGGAGCTGGCCAATACCAAAAACTTTGCCAAACTAAAAGGCGAAAAACGGAAGCTTTTTGAGCGTTTTGACTACACCACCAATCGTCAAGTTTATCGTCGGGCATCTAAAAATGTTCGAGTACAACAAGGATTATGCGATCGGTTTTTGCAGGGGTTGGTCGTTTCGGGACGCTATATGTCTCACATGCGTCGCATCTTCCGGAAATATGGTTTGCCGGAGCAACTAACGGTGTTGCCACATGTGGAGTCTTCGTTTAATATCCGGGCGTATTCAAAAGCCGGTGCCGCAGGTCTCTGGCAGTTTACTCGTCGCACCGGACGAAAATATCTACGTATTACCTATGAGATAGACGAACGCTTTGATCCACTTCTGGCCACCGAAGCTGCTGCTAAGTTGTTAAAAAAAAGCTACCAAGAATTAGGCAGTTGGCCTTTAGCCATCACTGCCTACAATCACGGCCTCCAAGGTATGAAACGTGCTAAAAATCACCTTGACACTAAAGATATTGATGAGGTAATTAGCAAATATCACAGCCGATTTTTTGGATTTGCTTCCAAAAATTTTTACGCTGAGTTCTTAGCTGCCTTGAAAGTAGTGGAGAATTATCAACAATATTTTGGCGAAGTGGAATTTGAGCCTCCTTTCGAATTTAAAGAATTTGAATTACCTACTTATCTCTCCATTAAAACTATCAAAAAATATTTTGGTCTGGACGAAAAGACCATCCGGGAATACAATCCGGCTCTACGAAGACCAGTACTCCGCGGCAGTAAATATCTTCCCAAGGGTTATCGACTTCGTTTGCCAGTACAAATTGACCCTCAGGCAATCTTTGCCCGTCTACCGGTGGAAGAAAAATTTACCCACCAGAAACATTTGAACTGGTATCGGGTGAGGCGAGGCGACACACTCAGCAAGATCGCCCGGCGATTTAATACTTCAGTGGCAACGCTAATGACACTAAATGATATTGGTAACGCCCACCGTATTCGCGCAGGAGATATTATTCGGCTTCCTGCGGGGCACGCCTCGCCTGAAGGAAGCGGAGAGGTAGAAATAGCTCTAAAATCTCCATCATCTAATAAAGCATTAACTGAAAAGGACGCTAAAAACATAAAGACCGCTCCTACAGCAAGCGCCGATTCTCAAAAAATTTCTCCACCTTTTAAAGCGACCATTCCAGAACAAAAACTCAAAGTTACCACTGGTAGAAAAATAAAAGAAGGCTGGATTACGGTAGAACCAGATGAAACATTAGGACATCTGGCAGATTGGCTACAGGTACCAACCCAGAGGCTACGGCAATGGAATCGGCTAAGATACGGAGAAGACATTCATATTGGTCAACGTTTGCGCTTACGGTTTGAAAAGGTTACTCTCCAAGATTTCGAGGAAGCCCGTCTGGAATATCATCGTGGTATTGAGGAAGATTTCTTCTCAAATTATCAGATAACCGGTACCCGCATCCACAAAATGCGACGTGGAGAAAATATCTGGACTCTCTGCTACCAGGTGTATGACTTACCTTTTTGGTTAGTACGCAATTACAATATTCACCTAAACTTATTTAAATTGAAACCCGGCGACAAAATAGTTGTACCAATTGTAGAAGACAAAACAAATGGCACTAATAATATTGCCCCTTCTCCACATTGACACAGTAAAGTTAACTTCCCGATAAGGAATTTCAGCATGAATACCAGAAAATTAGTCCAACAACTGGTTGTGATTGCAGGTGTTGGGATTTTCTACAGTCTCATTTTCTCCTGTGCGCCTCACTATTCGCCAATATTTCCTGGTCTGGATGTACTGGTAAAGGAAAAAGTAGACTTAATGCGCGGCAAGCGCATAGGAATCTTGAGCAATCGTACAGCTATCTCTTCGGATGGTAAACACATTGTGAATGTCCTTACCGCTATTCCTGAAGTTACCGTCACTACCTTAATCAATCTGGAATACGGAAAGCAGACAGAGCGAACTGATTCGGTTAAAGCTCAAATAGATTCAACCACCGGCACCGCCACCTACATCCTCCACTGCAACAGTAGAAAACTACCATCGGAAATGTTACAGAATGTCGATGCCTTAATATTCGATCTTCAAGACATTGGAGTGCGCTTCTCAAATGATCTTAGAGTTATGATTTTAGCTATGGAAGCTACGGCTAATAAAGGCATCGAATTCATCGTGCTTGATAGACCTAATCCTCTTACCGGTGCCATTGTTGAAGGGCCTGTGTTGCAGCCAGAATTTAAGTCGCCACTCGGTTTGCTTTCCATTCCCATCCGCCATGGAATGACAATGGGAGAATTAGCTCTTTACATTAATGGTGAGGAGCTATTGCCTCATGGTCTTAAGGCTAAGTTGACTGTGGTTCCCGCAAAGAATTGGCGGCGCATGCAATGGTTCGATAAAACTGGCTTGCAGTGGGTTGAAGTTCCCTCACATACGCCGCCATTGGAAGCAACGTTACTATTCCCTGGTTTGCATCTACTCGAGGGAACTAATATTACAGTAGGCGGCAAACCCGATCAAGTCTACAATTGCATCGGCGCTTCCTGGATTGATAAAGAGCTTCTGTTTAAGAAATTAAAATCATATCATCTCTACGGTGTTTCTTTTGCACCTGTCCTCTTCACTCCCCCTAAAATCTTCCAAATCACGCAGTCGCTAAATTCCCAGACAGAACAATGTCAGGGACTATCCATCAAAGTGACTGATCGCAATGTTTTCCGCTCGGTTTCTTGCGCTGTGTACCTTCTCAGCAGCATTCATCAATTGTACCCGAACAAGATTCAATTCACTCACAAATTCGACTTGCTGGTGGGAAACGATAAAGTCCGCCGATCACTTATCGCGAATGTAAAACCCAGACGAATCATTGCCAGTTGGGAGCGAGAATTAAACTACTTCAAGAGTATTCGAAAAAAATATCTTCTGTACAATTAAATGACTACAGTTGATGTGAATAAGAAAATCCCCTGTGAATCGGAAGTTTGTGACATCCACAGAGGCACAGGTTGACTTTTGGGATCGAAGTATGTTGTACTTTTTAAGGTAGCCGCAATGTGTTCTTTCCAGAAGCTGAACAAAATCAAACAATACGTAGCTGCCCCACTCCAATTTTTGTTTGACACATCCCTTCTTCTTCTTGTCTCCCTTTGGCCAATTGAAATATTAACTGCAACACCTGTACTTTTCTACTTTCAGCTTCCAAACCTTGATCTCCTCTCCTGGATGTGGGTAATAATAGCAATAGTGTGCCGCTTTTTTCTCCCCGAGTACTTTCGCCCTTTCTTTAAAGACAAACTTTTCACCGCGGTCGTCTTTATGCTTGGGGTCTGGATAGTAATAGTCTATCATCGCGCGCCCTTCTGCGATTATTTCTCCTTTCTATGGACCGAACGTTTTATTCTGTGGTTGGTGCTAATTTGGATAACTTCCCGAATACGCTGGTCGCCGAGATTGATGCGAAAGATTGCCTACAGCATTTTTGGAATTGCGGTGTTGATCTCCCTCCATGCAATAGTTGAACAAGTAGCCTGGTTTCGCTGGCATAAGGCATTATCCTACCAGCCGCAGCTATTTGCTGGAACGCACCATCTGCGTTCATCTGCTACTTTTTACAACCCAAACTTATTGGCAGCTTTCCTAACACTTACTATCCCTATTACAGTCTGGCTGGATTTTTACCATTCCCGGCTACAAAGAAAAAGATGGAACCTTCTTTTTGCAACCACTTTGGCTGTCCAAGCGATAGCATTGGATTACACCTATTCCCGAAGCGGATTTGTGCTGTTAGCAGGATTTGCTATCGCTTTGATTGTTCTCGGTCTTCTTCATTCCCAGTTAAGATTAGCCAGGGTTTTCTTGGTAGTTCGTGCCAGTTTTCTTCTACTGGTGCTGCTGGGGTTCGTACTAACGAATCCTACTATGCAACACCGCATGTATTCCCTTGTTCCCAAAAAGTTGACTGATAGCAAAGAATTAACGCCTGAACATTCGGCGGCGGTAATGTTACAAGATCTTGACCCTCAAGGACAACACATTGTGCATTTACCCGGGAACCGAATAGTGATCTGGCGCGGCGCATTAAAGCTGATCCATTACTTCCCATGGACAGGAATCGGATTTGGCAACTTCCGTCATTTTTTTAATTGGTGGCATGCTCACCAGTTAGTTTTACAGGTTACAGTCGCCTCTGGGCTAATCGGTGTTGGACTTTTGGGAATTCTGATTCTAATCTTGTTAAAGGCCTGGCTCAAAACATGCAAGATGATCAGTCTAATCCCTACGGAAATCAAGTTCGCTGACGTACAAATGATGGCCTGGACAACAATATTTGTGACTGCAATCTTTTCCCTTTATAGTTTGGTTGAATATTTTTTGGGGTCGATAAGCATTGTAGGCCTCTCAGGCTTCTTTCTCGGTTTGCTTTACTGTTTTTCGCTAAATGATAAACAACACTTCCTTGCCCAAAACCAGCCAAAAAAGGTATTGATTAGTTAGTAGATTTTTCATATATTTTTTGAAACAAATATTATCACCTAATAATACTAATCATGAAAAGAGTTAAACAACAACGGTGGGATAGTCCCTTTACTCGTTTCCTGGGTGATTTACCGCTGAAAAAAATAATGCTGATTTCAACAGCCGGGGTAATGCAAAAGGGACAACCCTTTGAGGAGCCAAAATCGGGGTTTTGGCTTATCCCAGGAAATATCCGTGCAGAAGATTTGTGTGTTCCACATCGTTACTTTGACCATTCCAATATTGACGGAGACATCAATTGCATTTTCCCCATAGATCGGCTACGAGAATTGATTTCGGCAGGACGGATTAAAGGAGTTACTGACGAACACGTAAGTGTTTATGGATATCATCTAATCCAAGCTCGCATCAAGCGGGTGGTAGCGCCTCAGATAGCCGAGATAGCAGAAGCATCGCAAAGTGGGGCTGTTTTGATAACCGCAGGGGGACTGTTTTGCCATCGTATCGCCATCACAGTACAAAAAGTAGTGGAAGAACGTGGTATTCCCACAGTACTGATTACACAGTTTCCCCGCGTGACGCGCCTAAGCAAACCCCCACGAGCCCTTTACCCCGTTGGATTCAAACCTGGACATGCAGTAGGCCCACCCCACCAGACAGAATTGCAACGCCAGGTAGTTTTGGATGCCCTTTGTTTATTAACAGAATTAGATGAACCGGGGTTAGTAGTTGAAAAACAATATCCGGAATACTCGATCAGTAAGTCTTAATACCTCAAGCGATCTTTAGCGGACATGCTACTAAAAGCAAACTGGGAGAAAAATCCGTGCTAAAAATCCCGCGCACCATCAAGATACTGGGATGGGTAAGCTTTTTCACAGATGTCTCTTCTGAGATGATTCTACCTATCCTGCCCTTGTTTCTGAAGAAAGTGTTACAATCCACCATGACTTCCATTGGAATAATTGAAGGAGTGGCAGAAGCTACTGCCAGCTTATTAAAGGTAGCATCAGGGTGGTG
>Ga0164318_10001550_pt1 | contig 20573 bp, 16 predicted proteins | sample GuaBasSedimGuay9_FD_113734 | JGI IMG/M metagenome (GOLD analysis project Ga0164318, IMG submission 113734) | Subseafloor sediment microbial communities from Guaymas Basin, Gulf of California, Mexico - Guay9, Core 4571-4, 0-3 cm | ecosystem: Environmental > Aquatic > Marine > Hydrothermal vents... | reverse complement strand
GAAAGGTAAGCTTCATAAATATGTTTGGCAAGTACCTATGGGTATTTGGGCGCCTGTTTATCTTCTGAAAACTGGTGATGTTGCACCACAATGGATTCACATCAAGACAAAAGAAATAACTGATGAATATGCCATTTTAGATATAGTAGTAAATCTTTTAAACTTAAACAAAAGCGCAGATAAACAGACCAAGGTTGATATCAATATACGGCAGGGAAACAATTCTATATTGTCTATTATAAAAAGTTCGCTAATTCCAAAGGGATCGTCTTATGTTGTTGTATCTGAAGTTAAGATAGAAAAACCATTATTGTGGTGGCCATGGTCTCTTGGAGAGCCAGTTTTACACACAATGGATATGAATATTTATATTGGAGACATCTTGTCAGGTCATACAAGCGAAGAATTTGGTATCAGAAAGGTTGGCTACGAAATAAGTTCAAAAGGCGATAGTTGGATTTTGCGTGTTAATGACAAAAAAATTTTCATCAGAGGAATCAGCTATCTTTCAAATTTCTTTTTAGATAAAGTTGAAAAAGACCTATTTGAAAATGACTTGCTTAGTTTAAAGAATGCACACATCAACTTGATAAGGACATATGGCCATGTTGAACCCCGTGAGTTCTATCATATCGCTGATAGATACGGACTTCTTGTTATGAACGATTTCCCTCTAGTGTATTCATATGCATCTAAAGCATCATCAGATGATCTTAAAGAATTTAAAAATAACGTCCGGGCGCTAATTACAGAAATGATACATATGTTGTACAATCATCCATCTATAGTTTTTTGGACTGTTCACACATCTCCTCCTTGGATTGAAAGGGTAGAGGAATATAATGGGTTGACAAGCGAGTTGCAAAAGCTTCAGCTAAACAAAGATATTGATATAGAGGCTGCGGAGACAGTTAGACAGATTGATAGTGAACGATATGTGATTATAGGTTCTGGAGATCTAGATTCTCATCTTTATAATGGATGGTATTACGGCAATATAGACGATTTCATGAAGATAGATGCTGGATTTGTTTCAGAATTCGGGTTTTCATCACTTCCAAATTATGATTCTAAGTTTTGGCGATATGTAGTCACATCACCTTGGCCCATTTCAGAGAGTGATGAATCATGGAGAAATCTTGGCTATCAACCAGTTCTATGGAAGTCACGAATAGGTGTTCCTGCTGATTTTCCAAGTCTTGAAAGTTACATAAAAGAGAGTCAAGATAGACAAGCATTTTACATAGAGTATGTAGTTTCACACTTAAGAAAACTGAAATTCAAAAATTGTGGTGGTATCATATACTTCATGGCTATTGATGGATATCCAAGTATATCCCCCGCAATAATTGATTATTACAGAAACCGAAAACATGGTTATTATGTACTAAGAGATGCATATTCTCCATTAAAAGTGCTTCTATTACCTGATGGCAAATATTCAATAAAAAGTGGGAAATTTATTACTTACCAAAAAGACTCTAAACCCAAAGTAAAGATTTATTTAGTTAATGATGATCCATCACTGAGTGGTATAGATGCAATTCTTACTGTTTCTGCAAAGCATGGTGGTGAGAATTTCTTTAAGAAATCTTACTCCTTTCAAGTTCCCATGGCAGAAGCACCTGCACTAGAAATAGACACTATCACAGTAAAACCTAATGAGATAAAAAATCATTTAATTGAGGTAATCGCTATTATAATGCATGAAGAGCAAGTTCTTAGCCGAACAACATTAAAGCTCTACGTCAAAAATTCAGAAAATGCTAATAAATAAAAATTTTTAATTTTTTTCTATAAGCTGTGTTGTATACATGCATTTATAATCAGTATTAGGTTATTTATCTGGATGATTTTTGTTAAATGTGAAATCTGTATAAATATAAAATTAATTAATTTCGTTATGAGAACTTTTTTTCAATTTTTTAACAAAAGATATAAATTACAATGTTTGCTGTATGTATTCCAAGATTGTAATTAATTATACAATAATTTCTTTGTTTTGAGGTGCCGTATTTTGCCTTTCTTATCCGACGGTGAATTTTTGCATGCTGGCGAATTTCAATATTTTAGAATTCCTGTGGATCTTTGGGAAAAAAATATACCTAGACTTAAAGATTTAAAATTAAATACTATATCTACATATATTCCTTGGAACTGGCATGAAATTAAAGAGAATTTTTATGATTTTGATGGTTCAACACATCCATCAAGGAATCTAAAACTGTTTCTTGAGCTTGTTAAAAAAAATGGGTTTAAGTTAATAGTTCGTCCAGGGCCATATATCTATGCTGAGTATCTGGATTATGGTATACCTCGTTGGTTTAAAGAGAAATACCCTGAAGCATTAATACTTACTGAAAAGGGAAAACGTTTAGATAATGTCTCATATGGTCATCCTAAATTGCTTCAATATACAAAAAAGTGGTACAGAACTCTCTTTAAGATACTAAAACCATATATTGACTCTGGAATGATAATTGCTTTTCAATTAGATAATGAGACAGGGCTATTTCAAGCGGGAGATGTACTAGAAAAAATAGATTATAACGACCACATAGTGAGTGCATATAAACAATGGTTGAAGAAAAAATTTGAGAGAATAGAGCGTGTTAATCTTTTATTTAAAGAAGTATATAGTAACTTTGATGAAATTACGCCTCCACGAGGTAATATTACATTTTCACATGGAAGTAAGTGGGTAACTTGGCTACAATTTTATCAAGATTATCTTGTTCAATACTTAGAAGAGTTAAAGAAAATCGCACAAGATGTTGGATTTAATGTACCTATTGTACATAATGACTCAATTATTCTTTTACATCCTGTTTCAACCAAGAAAAAGTTTAGGCTTGCCAACGTAGGATTAGATATTTACGTAAAAACATTTGAAGAATTTGATACGCCTTTTGATTATCCTTTTTCCTCGGTTTTTGATAGTAAATATATCTCATACTATGCTAAGAAAAATGGTTATAGACCATGGGGTGCTGAAATTCAAAGTGGGTGGTTAAATCCGTATACCAAAGTGCCATTAGACCAAACATGGATGCTGGCGTTATCGTTAATAGCTCATGGATTAACTGGTATTTCATGGTACATAATTCATGATGGAATTGAACAAGATGGAACTCCATATGAATACAATAGCGCATTTGATAAGGATGGCAATCCCACTCAACGATTTGAGGTACATCAGAAAATAGCAAATTTTATAGAATCATTCAAAACGGATCTTCTAAAATCACATGAACTTTTTGATGACATCGCTGCTGGGCATCTTGAACTGAGTAATATGAAGCATCTGATGTTCATTGGAGACATCTTAATTGAATCAATGCCTCATAAATCGTTTATGGGTGCAGTGTCAGACAATCAGTGGAATTATGGCTTTTTAGATCTGGAAGATGAACCAATTAAATCGTTGAAGCAAAATAAAGTTATTGTATTTCATTCATTAGGTTTTGCACCCCTCAATGTTGTTGAGAAGCTTGAGACATATGTTGCCGAAGGAGGCAGATTAATAACTTTTCCAATGCCTATCCTCTGGGATGAATATCTACAGCCTCAATCCTCTGAAATATATCCCTATGATTTAGGGAAAATAGAATGGCCTTCATTAAGATTATTTCTATTACGATTCTATTTATGGACTATGATGTGGAAATATTTTGTGAAGAAAAAGTATCCTCATAAATGGAGTGAGTCCACCCTATTTGCAAATTATATTGCATCGAAAATTGTTCGTTTTGGTTATAAGTATAGACGAAGATTCTTTCTTGAAAAAATTCCAGTAACTGGCTTTCTGAAACATGTACAATTTAAATTGTTACAGAAAACACCTAGTGCTAAGCCAATTATGCACCGTTATAACGTACCCTATGGATTTAGTGTGAAGTATGGTGATGGCTATAGTATAACCCTTGGAAGTGAGCTATTTATGGATTATAACTTCCCATACTACTATTCTATGTCAAATACTGTGTTGAACAATGTTCGTAACGCGCTTAACGTTCTTTTTGCCAATGCACCTCATATGGTTACAGCGAATCCACCAAATGCTTTAGAAGTTGTTCTTCGACAAAAAGATGATGAGTTTTTGTTGTTTGTTTTCAACCGTGGTCCTGAAAAAGAAGTTGAACTAACATTCCATATAAATTCTCTAAAAAGCGAAGAATACAAAGTTGTGGATGTTGTTTCTATGAAAACAATAAGTCATGCAAGTAATGTGAAAAATGGAAAAATGGCCCTAAAGATAAGTGAAAATGATGCAGTTCTTTTTCTTCTATCACGATAACTTTAAAATAATGCTATTTATTTCGCTTGTTTATTAAATGTAAATAAAATTAAATTACAAATATAATTCACTATACGCAAGTATTATAATGGTGGAATGATTTATTTTTTGTAGAACTTGCTGGTGTGATGTATATGGTCAAAGTACCCTCGTTCCTATTAAAGAAGCTATATGTTAAAGGTAGCCTTAAGAACACAGAAGATGGTTTCTCATTCCAAATCAAGAATGTTCTTGCTGATGCAACGATTAATGAGCCTATGAAAGTGTTCGTTGATGGTAAGGAAATAGATCCGGCGAACATTACACTCACAGTGGATAGTGAAACGATAGCTGTTGCAGATGTTTCTTCAGCAAAACCATTTCCGTTTAAAGTAAAAATGCAGATTACAATTAGTGTTAAGGGAGAACCATTATCTCCAGGGCCCCATAAAATAAAGATAATCACATCAACTAAAGAATATGGCGCAGTGACATTCGAAGTTTCAGATAAAATATGAATACCACTTAGTTTTTCATTCTTTTTTATTATAAGTTATTTTGATTTATTGACCTTGCGAAAAACAATAATAAAAATATAGGAATGGATTGGATAGATAACATAATGCACTTTTGTTATATCACTACCTTATATCCTATTAATTCTAGAATGGGCTTCAGAGTATATAGAATCATTCTTAAAATCTCTATCGCTAGATCTATGTCACCCAATGGTTCAATCATGAAAAAGCCTATGTATACTGCAATCGCTATTGTAGTGAGTGTAGCTATGCAAAAGGCCTTGTCAAGATTTGTGAATTTTAATTCTCTTATTGTTGTTCTCTTTTTCTTTGCTCCAAAGGCTCTAGATTCTATTGCTATCTGAAGATTTTGCGTCATTCTAATGCTTGTTATTATAAGTGGAACGAAAATTGGAACAGTTGATTTTATTCTGCTAATAAGTCCTCCTTCTAACCTTAGACCTCGTAACTTTTGAGCCTCTAGAATTCTTTCTCGTGTTTCTGTGATTGTTGGAACAAAACGTAAAGATGTTGTTAATAAAAATGCAAATTCATATGGTATTCCAACTTGAAGTAATCCTAGAATAAGATCCATCTCGGCTGTTGTTACCATGAGAGGGGGTAGCGACATAATTAAAACTAAAAGTCTTATATCTGTAGCAAGGCCTAGGAGTAAACCTTCTACATAATATCCGCCGAAACCACCAATTATTGGTATCCATGCTGGAAATACTGGTTCCATAAACAGAGTTTTGTTTACAGTTGGCGAAAATGCTGTATAGAAAAATATGAATAACACCGCAAGAAATGCAATAATCTTAAAAACAGTTTTAAATCGAGATGCTGGGATTCCAGAATATAACCAAATTGCAATCAAGAACAATAGTAACATGAAGAGAAAAGCTACATTTGTGGTAGTAAATGCTACTATTATTATTCCAAACACTAATAACATTTTAGAGGCTGGATGTAGCTTGTGTAATAATGTATTACCTGGAATAAATGCGCTTCTAACACCCATTACTCACTCCCTCCTAAAACTTCAATCATTTCATCAACTGTAAGAATATCTGGTCTAATACCATACTCTGATAGACTTTGTGCAAGCTGTGTAACCTGTGGTGGTGATAAATATGTTTTTGCCAATATGTCTGCATTTTTAAATACCTCGTAAGTTGGTCCTTGTAGCAAAATTTCTCCAAGTCCCATCACCACTGTCCATTTAGCATATTCAGCTACTAACTCCATGTCATGTGTTATCATTATAATTGTATGTCCTTTCTTGTTGAGCTCTTTTGCTAAGTTTAATATTTGATGCCTACCCAACCAATCCATGCCAGTAGTTGGCTCATCAAAAATCAGTATTTCTGGCTTCATAGCTAGCACAGCTGCAACTGCTAATTTTTGTCTATCCCCCCAACTGAGTGCAAACGGATGTTCTTCTCTTAATTCCCAAAGACCAACTGATTCTAGAGCAAATTTTACTCTTTCTGCAATTTCGTCTTCTGGCAGATTTAAATTCTTCGGACCAAACTCTACTTCTTTGTATACTGTAGTTGAAAACAACTGATGGTCTGGATTTTGAAGAATTAAACCAATATGCCTACTAAGGTCAAATATTTCCATTTTTGTAACATCTTTTCCTCGTATTAGTACTTCTCCCTTAGTTGGTTGTAGTAGATTTAGGAAGTGTTTTACTAGTGTTGTTTTGCCAGCACCATTTTGACCTATAATTGCTATGAAATCGCCTTTATAAGCACTAAAATTGACATTTTTTAATGCAATTACATTACCCGGATAGATGTGCCATAGTCCTTTCGTTTCTAGTATAACTTCATCTCCTCGTTTGAATTCCTTGCGCTCAATATTCTTAATTTTTCTACCGATCTTTTCGATGTACTTAGAGAAAGTAATAACTGCTTCATCCAAAGTTATTGGTATTTCATTGACAGCTTTTCCGCGCTTATTAAGTTCGTATGTTAGCTCGCAAATTTGAGGTACCTTAATGCTAAGTTTTTTAAATAAATCCACATCACTAAAAAGTTCTTTAGGCTTACCCTCACGTACAATTTTGCCGTCATCAAGCAACACGATTCTATCTGCAAACTTGGCAACTTCATCGCTCTTGTGTTCGGCCATTACTATTGTGATGTTATACTTTTTCTTCAAATTCAAGATTGTCTGAAATACTTCAAGTGTTCCTTTAGGGTCTAATTGTGAAGTAGGTTCATCAAGAACAAGAATCTTTGGACGAAGAGCAAATGCTGCAGCTATTGCAACACGTTGTTTTTGTCCTCCTGAAAGATCGAATGGTGATCTATCTTCAAATCCCTCCAACCGTACTATCTTTAAAGCTTCATCTATTCGTCTAAGAATTTCATCTTTTGGTACTGCTAAGTTTTCAAGACCAAATGCAATTTCGTCTTTAACAGTAGGCATAAAAAGTTGTGCTTCGGGATCTTGTATAACCATACCTACCTTTTCTGCTAGTTCATAAACTCTGTGCTCAACAGTATCCATACTATCTACAATTACACGACCATAAAATTTTCCACCAAAAGAATTTGGGATTATTCCATTTAACGTCAAAAGTAGAGTCGATTTTCCAGCACCATTCTTCCCCATTACTACTACAAATTCACCTTCTTTAATAGCAAGATTAATGTTTAAGAGTGATGGTTTATGACCCTTAGGATATTGATATGATAAATTCTCTATTTCAATTATATTTCCCATAAGCCTCACCTAATAAATAAATCAAAAATAAAAAAGAGGGGGGAATCAGTATGCGGCGTAGTCTGGTTTCATGAGTGCTGATTTCCTAAGTGCAATTATAACTGGAACGCCAATAATTGTGCCTATTATTGCTATTGTTAAACGCTCCCACCATGCAAATGCAAAGAATACGAAGATCCAAATATCAATAGGTAGGCCAAATAAAATTTGCCATAATACACTGCCCGTGCAGTGCTCAATACTACTTGTTGCAAAGTAGGAAATAATAAAGACAGCCAGAGTTAGATATAATGGATTCTCGCTTTTAATCCATTTATTGATGAATGGCAGAGTGACAGCAAAGAGGATTATAGCAGGTAATTCAGCAGTTGAACCTATGAGAATTATTTTGTCAAATGAAGCCCCTGTGCCTATTGCCACAGCAACCCAAAATACAATTAGTTCTACAATGGCAATTCCTAGTGCAATTAGTCTATATGTTTTCTTTTCGCTAACAGCAAGACCTGCCACAAGAGCTGCTAGAGTGGGAATAATAGGTGCGATTGGCCCAAATGGGCTATAGGGTGCAATAACGAGATCTATTATCGCGCCTATTAACACAGCAAGTGCGCCAGCCAAAGGTCCAAGAGTAATTGCAACTAGACCTAGGAGGGTAGAGCTCATAGCAAAAGATCCGCCGCCTCCAACAATGACTGAAAATGGGATCATCCCAGCCACAGCAATAATTGCGCCCCAAATAGCAATATATGCAATTGGAGCACCAAAAAGCTTACCACCAACAACTACTACGCGTTCTTCTCCTTTAATTTCTTTAGATGCCATTTTGCTTCACCAAATTTCTATTTCTAAGTTTTTATTTGATATGATTAGAATTGCTATTTAAGAATTTAAAAAAATAATTAAAATTGTTATTAAATTATTAACAAAAGTTAAGCTAATAATTTTAATATTTTTAAAAGATAAATGATTTTTAAATATTCATTAGCAGCATATTTTTAAATATATTTATAACATGTAATCACATATTAATGCATTATTCTCTATTTTTACGTTTGTATCTAAAATATCAATTATGTAAAAAAACATTGATTATGAATCTGGGAATTATTAATGAAAAATATTTAAGATTACTTTATGGTTATAACATGGTTGTGGATTCTTTTTATTGTTTTATTTCAAAAACTTATTAAACATACTATTTCAAACTCAATTAAAACTACTTAGGTGTTGTGGATGATTCCCGGTTACGCTAATACAATACTTTATGTTAACCTGACAGATAAGAAAATAAAGAAGGTCCCACTTGATCGCAGTGTTATGGAGCTATACATTGGTGGAAGAGGTATTGGTGCTAAATTATTGTACGATTTAACAAAGGACACACCACGATTTGATCCTCTTAGTCCTGTGAACCCATTAATCGTGGCAACAGGGCCATTTACTGGAGTTTTTGTACCAAAGGGAAATAAATATGCATATATTACAAAGAGTCCTCTAACTGGTGCCTATCTTGATACTTTTAGTGGTGGCCATTTCGGACCTGAGCTGAAATACGCTGGCTACGATGTAATTGTAATAACAGGTGCTTCAGAAAAACCCGTCTATTTGTATATAAATGATGATGAAGTAAAGATTTTGGACGCCTCACACTTATGGGGAAAGCCAGTTAACGAAGTTGATGAGATTCTTAAAAAAGATCACAATGATGATTTGTTAAAAGTTGCAGCAATTGGACCTGCTGGTGAAAATCTAGTAAGATTTGCGTGTATCACTAACGATTTATATCGCCAAGCTGCTAGAGGCGGTGCTGGTGCCGTATGGGGATCCAAAAAATTAAAAGCAATTGCTGTTCGTGGGAGTAAAGAAATAAAAATCCATGACCCAGAGGAATTTTATAAACTTGCTAAAGAGGCGTTTGACAAAACATTAGCAAGTAAAGCTACTGAATCACTCTATAAACATACTACTTTACTTCAGACAAAAGACTCTAATGAATGGGGTGTTCTGCCAACAAAAAATTATCAAACTGCATATTTTGATGATGATTATGAATTAAATAGCATCTTTATGAATGAGCATGGCATAAAATTCAAGAACAGAGCTTGTTTTGCATGCCCAATTGCTTGCAGTGGAGTTAACGTTATCAAGAGTGGGCCTTTTGCAGGGATAGTGGTTGAAGGCCCAGAATATGAATCAGCAACACTTCTTGGATCTAATTGTGGCGTTAAAAAGTTTGATTACGTAATGAAAGCAAATGAACTTTGTGACTTTTATGGTATGGATACTATTTCTACAGGAGGAACTATCGCTTTTGCAATGGAGCTTTATGAACGAGGTATTATAACAAAAGAAGATACTGATGGCATTGATCTTAGATTTGGTAATGGAGAAGCACTCATAGAGATGATCAAAAAGATTGCTTATAGAGAGGGCTTTGGAAATATACTCGCAGAGGGGTCTAGACTGGCTGCGCAGAAAATAGGCCATGGTGCAGAACGATATGCTGTACATGTTAAAGGAATGGAACTTCCAGCTTATGATCCACGTGGTGCTATTGGTATGGGACTTGCTTATGCAATAAACGATGTCGGTGGTGGTCATGGTCGTGGTTGGGCCATGTACGATGAAATTTTCAATCCTAAATACGATAGATATGGAACTGAAGGGAAAGCTGAGCTATATATTGATTCACAGCGAAAACGTAATGGTGCAGATATTTTAGGATTCTGTAGATTTGTTCTCCTTGGTTATGATGTATATGCTAAGCTTCTTAATGCACTTACTGGGTTTAATCACACTAAAGAAAGCCTCTACGAAGTTACTGATCGAGTTTACACTCTTACACGGCTGTTTAACTTAAGAGAAGGCTTGAGTAGGAAGGATGATACATTACCTCCAAGGATAACTGAAGACTCAGTTCAAAGTGGTCCGACAAAAGGTCAACGTATACCATTGGAGAAGCTCAATAAAATGATTGACGAATATTACGAACTGCGTGGTTGGGACAAGAAGGAAGGAATACCACTGCCTGAAACACTAAAGAAATTCAGAATGGATGAATACTTGGATGAATTGGAAAAATTGCGAAAATAAAAAGACTTGATTTACCACTTTATCTTTTTTTGATACTGATTAATCATCTTTTAGTATAGCAATAGAAAATTTTATTACACGTTACATTGTTCGTTGTAGTTTGTGCATTAAAAATCTTAACAAGAGGTACGTACAATATGTTCAATGAGAAAGATAAAAAGCTGTTACATCGATTTTTAAAAACGCGTAGAACAATTCGTAAGTTTCTAGATAGACCTGTGCCAAAGGAAACGATTGCTAAGATTATTGAGACAGCTACATGGGCTCCATCAGCTCATAATAGGCAGCCCTGGTTCTTTGTAGTAATAACAAACTCAACAACAAAACGCCGTTTGGCAGAGGAAATGGCAAAGAAATATATGGCTGACCTGAAAGCAGATGGTTTTCCTTCGCGTCTAATTAAAAGCCGTGTTGCATCATCAATAAAACGAATTACGAGTGCACCCGTTGTAATAGTACCTTGCCTCGTTAAGTCATTACTAGACAAGTATCCCGATGACGAGCGAAATATGGCTGAGTATATAATGGGTGTTCAGAGTGTTGCTGCTGCAATACAAACATTACTATTAGCTGCATATGCAGAAGGACTAGGAACTTGCTGGCGATGCGCACCACTTTTTACAAAAGAGATAGTTCGTAGGGTACTTTCATTACCTGAAGACTATGAGCCACAGGCACTTATAGAAATGGGGTATTATAAAAAGAGACCAGTAGCTCCAGAAAGAAAGCCACTTGAAGAAATTATTAGGTGGATTGAGTAATATGATTGTTGTATTGGCAGGTGGTGTTGGTGCTGCACGTTTTCTGGAAGGACTAGTGCGTGTAGTCCCACCTAAAGATATTTTTGTTGTTGTTAATACAGGCGATGATGAAGAATTTTTTGGGCTTCGTGTATGTCCTGATTTTGATATTATTACCTATACTCTTGCTGGGCTTGTGGATCCAGAGAAAGGCTGGGGTATTAAGGGAGATACCTTTAATTGTTTGGATATGCTTTCAAGGTATGGATACGAAACTTGGTTCTTACTCGGAGACCGTGATTTAGCAACGCATATTCATAGAACACATCTTTTAAAGAAGGGTTACACAATTTTTGAAATTGCAGAGGATATTAGAAAACGCCTCGGTATTGAATGTCAGATAGCCCCAATGACTAATGAATTTGTGAAAACGAAGGTTATTACAAAAGAAGCTGGTGAATTAGATTTTCAAGTTTATTTCGTAAAGAGAAGGACACAGGATACAGTAATCGAAGTTAAATTTCAAAACATTGAAAAAGCAAAACCAGCACCGGGGATTTTAGATGCTATCGAATCAGCAGATGGAATAATCATCTCACCAAGTAATCCAATTGTAAGTATTGGCCCGATTCTGGCTATAAGAGGTATTCGTGATGCATTACAAAGTACTGAAGCAAAAATTGTAGCTATTAGCCCAATAGTTGGTGGAAAAACAATTAAAGGACCTGCTGACAGAATGTTACAATCACTAGGGTATGATGTTTCACCAGTAGGCGTTGCTGAATTATACAAGGACTTTTTAGATGTGATGATAATTGATACTATTGATGCAGAATGCAAGAAAAAAATTGAAGCGTTAGGAATAAAAGCAATAATTACAAATACAATAATGAAAAGCATTGAGGATAAAGTTAATTTAGCAAAAGCTGCTGTAGAAGCGTTCAAACTAATATAAGGGGAAATTGATGAAAACTCTTGTAGTTGTTCCAGTTAAACATTTTGAAGAATCTAAGCGTCGTCTGTCTATTATTTTATCTACAGAGGAACGTATAGTTCTCGCACAAACTATGTTACTTGATGTTCTAAACGCTATTAATCGTTCTAAATATGAGTTTTCTATTGCTCTATTTGCGCAAGATAATCAACAAGTACATCAGATTCTAAGAGGTAAGCAATACAATAAGAAGCTCTACATCTTCCATGATACTACATCAAACTTAAATGAAACAATATATACGGCATTGCAATGGGCAAAGAGAAATAATTTTTCGGCTATTTTAGTTGTTCCGATAGATGTGCCCCTTATTAAATCTATCGACATCGATAGGATAATTGAAAGAAGTTTATATATCAATAAGGGAATTGTGATTGCATCATCGTATAATGGTGGAACAAATTTACTTCTGTTAAAACCACCTACAGTGATGCCAACATTTTATGGATCTAATAGTTTCTTAAAACATATTACCTACGCAGATACACATGGCTTAGAAGTTGTTGAATACATATCTGATAGAGTTCGTTTAGATATAGATACACCCCTTGATTTATTAGTTTTCTTTGAACAGGGCATATCTACGGCAACACATAACTATCTCCAAACAATCGGAATTCACAATCGTTTTTCGATTATAGTTCCGTCTTTTTCATTGAGTAGTAGTAACAAGTAAGTCCTTTAGTTAACTAGTTTTTTATTTGTGATAATTGTAATAAAAAATATACTAGCAGTAATAAGCAAGGCTAGACCGTTGAACAAAAATACTTTAAAGTTCAACAAAATCTTAATAGATAAATTAATATTTTTTTAGACGGGTTTATTTAATAAAAATCATGAGACTCCTTTATATTGTGTTAATAAAATAAAATGGTCGGAGAGAGATGTCCGAGATAACAGATTTTATTATGGATAAATCAAGAAATGCGGTTACAGAGGCATTTAAAAACTGGAAAATTGCTGCTATATTGGCTTTATTCTATTCTCTCAATGCATTGTTTCTTGGAAAAACTGAAATATTCGCCGGACATGGTGATATACGTGTTTTCATCTTCATTCCAGCATTAACTGCTGTATGGTTTGGTCCTATTATTGGAGGCCTTGCGGCAGGATTTGGAAATCTGTTGTTAGATATAATTGATAATATTGTCCTTAAGGGAGAACCTTTAGAGATATCGCATCTAGTGGGGTTCATTGGAAACCTAGTTGGTGCATATATGGTTGGCATTTTAAGAGAGCCATTAGATGTATCTCGAGAGGATAACATTTTTGCGACAAGATTCTTTATAAAATATATAAAGAATACAGTTGCGTCAATTATAGGAATGGGTGTTACAACTGGAGAAATAATTGGTTTGGGTCTTTATGCTGCTGGGTATTTGCCAGATATCTCTACAGGATTTACATTGGCATGGAAAATTGCTGAGATAAACTCTGTTTTTCTAGTAATCGCTATGGTGCCTGTTCAGATCTTTGTTGCCGCTTTTGAAAAACATCGTATTAACACATATTATCGCCAAATTGATGCAACAAGGCGATTTGCTCCAGTGTTGGTTCCAGAAAATGCACCTATTAGGCTTACAAATCTGCATATTATTGGTTCAGAGGGTTTAGTCCAAGAGAAATGGGGTGTTATTAAATTTAATATAACTAATTTGACCGACACTCCAATGCAGTATCGTATTGAAGCAAATTGTGATGACAAGGTATCTCCAACTGTAGACTATACTATGAAACTGGATCCAAATAACAGTGACGAAAAGTACCTAAAGATTTATCCGTTCGATGATGGAATCCGTGAAATAGATCTCTATATTAAGCCATGGGCTAAGACATACCAGAAAATATCTGAAACATTCAATGGAAACATAACATATCATTTCAAATATAAATATCGTGTGATGGCTCCGTTATCTGACAAATTCCAAGGGCTGGTATCATTTATCACAATGCTTGCATTTGTTGGTGTTATTATAAGTGCCCTACAATCTGCTTTTGGCAGCATTTCTCAAGTAAAACTAACATACATTTTAGCAGCATTAGGAATAGTTGCTATTGAGGTCTTACTAATATTTCTATACTATAGACATCTAAAGAAGAAGGTGGAAGCATGAATATGATAAAGAAACGTGACATCTATGTTATTGTTGGTATTGCTCTCATAGTTATTGCAATTTACGATTTCCTAATAACACCAGTGGCACCATCAACCATCTTAGGTATTAGTGCATTGATTGTATTGGGTATTCTTATCATTATTATCGGTATTGAAACAAAAGCACTAATGAAAACAGCCCCTAAAGAGGCGTCTCAGATAACAGAGATGAAAGATGCATCAAGAGGTCGTAGAGCAGTTCGTGAAATAAAACCAGAAAGCTATTTTGAAGTATATAAACCAACAAAAATTCATATGAGAGTAAGAAATACAACTGGTGCTAAAGGTATGAGATTATATTTCACAAGCGTTGATTATACAAACCCAAACAATATAATTCTGTGGATTGATCCAGAGCAAGAACAAGATATATACATAAGGGTAATTCCAGTTGGCCAGGGCGAACGAGATTTAGCTATTGAAGTGAGACCTCTATTTGACGAAAATGGGAATTTAATTCCGGAATCAGAAGCAGATCCAGTTTCATTTCAAAGTTTTAGCTATAAAGTTAAAGAGAGAATGGTTGGTGGACTAACGAGCACACAACGAAGTTTGTTGAAGAATGTTGCTAAGATAGCAGCTCTTGCAACAGTGGTTAGTGGGGCGCTCTTCGCATACTTCCCTGAACTGGCTACTAGCGCTGACATCTTAACATCATTTGTGCCTCTTATAGTGACACTTCAAATCCCACTACTGTACTTCTACTTCTACTTACGAAATAAACTACCGATAGGGTAAGTCTCTTATTTTTATACTCATTTTATATTACACTAAGCTAAAGTAAACAGAAAATTGACTAAAAATAGAGATGATACCAAGTTAGAGTATTATTGTACTGTATGTATAGCTTTCTGCGCTATAGTACAAATTTTATTTGGCCACCGTCGACTTGTATGGTCGTACCTGTTATGAAGCTAGCTCTTTCAGAAGCAAGGAATGTGATTAGCGCTGCCAAGTCTGATGGTTGCCCAATTCTCCTCATTGGTATCTCTTTTGCCCATTGCTCAAAAACATTATCTACTGATATTTTCTTCTGTTTAGCTGTTATTTCAGCAAGATTTCTTACACGGTCTGTTAGAGTAATTCCAGGGCATACATTGTTGATGGTTATATTATATTCTCCCACTTGATTTGACAAAGTCTTTGCCATACCAATAATTGCAAGCCTGATTGAGTTTGAAAGTATTAAGTTATCAATCGGTTGTTTTACGGAGATTGAGGTAATATTAATTATACGTCCCCATCTTTGTTTTTGCATGTATGGGAGAACTTCACGGATAAATCGCACAGCACTCATGAAGTTTAATGTAAATGCGTCATACCAGTCATCATCTTTAAAGTCCATGAAGTAACCCGCTGGAGGTCCTCCAGCATTGTTAACGAGAACGTGGACAGTCCCAAACTTATCAATCGCCGTTTTTACAACTTTCTTTATGTCATCAGCATTTTTGACATCAGCTACAACATATTCAACGTTAGCACCAGTAGCATTTCTTATCTCTTCAGCAGTCCTTTTTAAAGTCTCCTCAGTTCTAGCACATATGACAATATTCATTCCTTCTTTTGCAAACTCAAAGGCTACTGCTTTACCTAAGCCTTTGCTTGAAGCTGCCACAACAGCGACCTTACCTTTTAAACCAAAGTTCATATCTACCACCTACTTAAGGTATCTAAAGTTAAAACTCGTATTTAATACCATATACTGATTTTCTTAGGATTGCACTACATTTTTTCTATATCGGACTGCAGCAAGACTATGAATCGGAATAATGCTGTATTGAACAAAGATATTGCCATAAAGCTAATTAGTATCGCTAATATCGGTGCGATAGCTTTAAAGTTGTCTGCAAAAATCAAAAGAAATATGTTATGGAGAAAATGATATATTGGGATGCTGAATCCAGCGAGGGACGGTCCTAAATATATTACATTAAGCCCAAAAACAAGGAGCATAAACACAATGCTTGTTATGAATCCATATTGTATGCTACTTATACTTATAAGAACTACGGCACCACTTATTGTTGAAATAATCAAATATTTTTTTAACAAATTTAGTAGTGATGGATCTTCTTTTTTCAATCTTTTGAAGAGTTTAACATTCAAATAGAATGTCACTGGAGCCACTATAAATGCAATTGATCCTTCAAAAAAGTAACCATATTGAAATAACAAAATATATGGCGTTATAAATGAGTTGAAGAGGTCAAGAAATGGTGCTAGTATTGGATGGATCCAAGAACCTACTGCAGCCTCAATTGCGCTGAACAAATATATCAATGGTAATGCAATGAGTGGTGCAAACAACAGTGTTGTGTTTAGAGATACCTTTGTTCTAAAGGTTTTCTGAGCTAATGGTAAGGACCTATTGATGGGTCAATTTTGAACCACAAAAGAAATCTGTTTAGTGCCTTATCAATTGCACGAGTTGTTCTGTTTGAAAGTGTTTTGATAGACCTTGACATTTTAAAACCACAGAAATAGATTTTTCTGATGGAAAATAAACATTTTGATTTCTTATGAAATAAAAGTAAGATGCTTAGCAGGAGTTTTTGTATACACACTCAATCCAAAAATTATTAACTTCTTTGTGTTAAAAAAGATTAAAATATTATATGAAATTAACGGAAGATTAAGAAAAAGCATGAGCTGATATGATGTTTGAATTACTTTATAATAATTTAAGAAAAATGCCTGCTATAAGACGAAGAGCTCTTGAATACAAAGATGTAAAATTCGATAAAGAAGGCCTTACATACATTGATGGGAAGCCATTCTGGATTCATAACGGACGAGCTTATTATATCTTTCTTCTGGCAAATCTCTCAGGCCGTTTTATTCAATTTCCTGCAATTCTTGATGAGATTGCTGAGTCGATTGCGAAAATCGTTGATTTTTCCAAGATTGATAAAATATTGACTCTTGAGGCAATGGGCCTTCATATTGCTACCGCTGTTGCTATGAAAACTAATCGCCCACTTGTAATTGCTGGCAAATATCGTTATCATGATGAAATTACAGGATGGGAGCCTTCAAATCAAATGGAAGTAGTAAAGCATACAGGGTATGGTGAATCAAGATTATACATCAATGACGTATATCCAGGTGACCGTATACTTCTCCTAGACAGCATCATAAGTACTGGTGGCAGTTTTACTGCGATAATTAAGGTGCTCAAGAAAAAAGGTATAGACATTAAAGATGCTGTGGCAATAATAGAAAAAACCGATTATAAAGGTCCAGAAAATGTAAAGAGAGCAACAGGTGTAACAGTAAAAACGTTATTTAAAATAAAAATAAGGGATGTTAAAGAAACACCAAATGGATTAGTTGCCTATAATGATGTAATTACCACCAAACTTTTAACTCATATTGTTGTAAATAAATTGCAAGATGCTCCAAAAGTTAGGGATTATTAATGATTGCAATTATAGACTTTCACGGACAGTATGTTCATGTGATTAGTAATAGACTGGCCGAGTTAGGCGTCGAGAATAGAAGCATTCGTACGTTTGAAGAACTTAAAAATCTTGATAACCTAAAGGGCATTATCTTGAGCGGTGGGCCATATTCTGTTTATGACAAAAATGCTAAATTGATTGACAAAAGAATTTTTGACTTAGGTGTTCCTATCTTAGGCATTTGTTATGGCCATCAACTTATCGCATATCTTCTTGGTGGTGAGGTTAAACAAGGGACAGCCGAGTTTGGTTTTGCATTATTTCGTCCAAGGAAAGATCCTTTATTTGACGGATTAAGTAATGAAGAAATAGTATGGATGAGTCACCGTGACGAAGTTTTTTCAGTTCCAAATGCCACTATTCTCGGCTCTACTGATTCTTGTAAAATAGCTGCTTTTAAGCTTGAAAAAGATATTTATGGTGTTCAGTTTCATCCAGAAGTGTCTCATACTGTCAACGGTGATCAAATTTTCAAAAATTTTGCTTTTAAAATATGTGGAGAGCATAAAAAACCTTGGAATGTGAAGAAATACCTTGATGAGGCAATCACAGCATTACAATCTACAGTAACTGATGGAACGGCAATCTTAGGTCTTTCTGGTGGTGTTGATTCAGCAACATGTGCTGCATTAGCGAAAAAGGCAGGAATCGATGTACACGTTGTATATGTAGATCACGGATTCATGAGATATGAAGATGAGTGGATAAAGAAAACCAATTTATTTGATGTTAATTATATTGATGCGTCAGATGTTTTCTTTGAGGCCGTGAAAAACGTTCTTGACCCAGATGAACGTAGACGAAAAATTGGTCAATTATTTGTGGAGTATTTCGAGAAAGAAGCTAAAAGGGCAAATGCTAAATATCTAATTCAAGGAACTATTGCACCAGATGTTATTGAATCAACTCGTGGTGATGACGTATCTGGAAGTGGGTTCATAAAATTACATCATAATGTTGGAGGACTTCCTGAAAAATTGAATTTAAAAATAATAGAACCACTTAGGCCTCTTTTTAAATATCAAGTACGCATTCTAGCTAGGGAACTTGGTCTTCCAAGTCATGTAGTTAATAGGCAGCCCTTTCCTGGTCCTGGATTAGCTGTTAGGATTGTTGGAAAAATAACAAAGACAAGGCTTAAAGTGCTTAAAGAAATAACAAATATAGTTACTTTAGTCCTCTCGAAGTATTCATATTCTCAGTATTTTGCATCGTTAATTGAAAATAAGGGTCGTAAAACCTCTAAAGGCTATATATTTAAGGCAAAGACCATTGGTGTAAAGGGGGATAGTCGCGTCTTTGGAAACATTCTTTCAATAGAACGACCAAATGCCGTCTCTTACTTTGATTTACTTAAACTTCAAAGCAAGCTTACTAGTAAATACTCCGATGTTACGCGTGTTGTAATTCGTGTTGCTGGAACATATGGACGAGGAGATGCAATAATAATCCGCGCAGTTAATACAAAAGACTTTATGACAGCAATACCTGCCGATGTTCCATGGTTTGAATTAGAGAAAATTGCAAAGTTTGCGTTGTCATATGATTCTATAAACTTCGTTGGTTATGAGATTACTACAAAACCACCAAGTACAATCGAATTAATATAAGGAATAAGGCCGATTCAATCACATTTGCTATTTGAATTAAAGCTAGAACGCGTAGAATGTATAAAATTTTTTAACTTTATTTTTTATTACTTCGATAGTATCTTTCTTTGCAATCAATGTAGCTCCACCAATAATTTCAGCTTTTGCTTGATTAGCTATATCCATAAGTATCTCAAAGGTTTTTCCAGTTCTCAAAATATCATCTACTAGAAAAATTCTATCCTTCTTTGAAATTAGTTTCTTTGGAAGGAAATATTTCTTAGTATAAATTCCTGGGCCAAAGGAAACTTTTGCTTGGTAAAATTCACTCACACCTGCTTCTTCTTTATCTTTCACGTAAGCTATTCTTGCGTTAAGTCTCTCAGCAACTATTGTGCCAAATGGAATGCCATCTACTGCCATTGTCAATACAAGATCTGCATCAACATCAATGGCTTTTGCAGCCATTCTTAGCAATTTTATATTTGATAATATTCCTGTAATATCAATAATTTCGTCTTTTATCACAATCTTCGATTTTATGATATCTGAGAAATCGATTTTGTTATAGAATTCTATAATTTTTCTGGCTCTATCTACATTAGGCAGATTTTTTAGACTAACATAACGTGCCAATACAGGGATTTGAATTCCCAACATTCTTTCAAGTTGTTGGTAGGTATATATCTCTTTTAAAATTCTTAACTTTTCTATAGCATCCATTTTTAAACGATAATCAGTCATGGTAATCACTTTGCTGAAAAAAGTGCATAATTTGTTTTTTAACTTTATTTATTTTAAACTACGATTTATTAAGCATAGTTAATATTTCACATTGTTTTTTGAACAAATTGATAAAAAATAATAAAAAATGACATTGAATACTATATATTCTCCAAATCATTCTGGTAACTGCTGAAGATAAAGATTGATTATATTAATTTAAAAATTATTTAGCATTCTACACCAAAAAATATATACACGGTGTAATGGCAAAATATCATTAACCAT
>Ga0164318_10001549_pt1 | contig 20581 bp, 7 predicted proteins | sample GuaBasSedimGuay9_FD_113734 | JGI IMG/M metagenome (GOLD analysis project Ga0164318, IMG submission 113734) | Subseafloor sediment microbial communities from Guaymas Basin, Gulf of California, Mexico - Guay9, Core 4571-4, 0-3 cm | ecosystem: Environmental > Aquatic > Marine > Hydrothermal vents >... | reverse complement strand
TATTTTTACCAGGACCAGGTTATGAGAGCTGGCAAAGACCATTGAATACATTTCCTGCATATGCTAAATACCTAACTAAGCCTGCTTATGATATAACATTTAGAATGCTTGGTTTGTATAGACCAGATAGAGAAGAAATTATGGCTGAACGTATGGAAACTCCAATTAAAAAACTTATCTTAGATGAATTGGAGAGAAGGAATCTACTGGTAAAAAGAGAAGCAGAAATTTATGATCCTATAACAAACGTAGAAGGGACAGTAGATGCTATCATTAGAAAAGGAAACAAACAAGCATTATTAGAAATAGCCGTACTTCCAAATGAAGACCTGCGCAGAGCAGAAGTTCTAGAAGGACTTAGACACGAAGTAAACTTCTTACAGAAGCAAGTAGGAATACCAGAAGCATTCATAATGGCTGTATCAGCAGAGAACCCTAGAATGAGTACTGTCGTTCCTCACTATTATTCAAGAAAAATGTATCAAGAAGATATAGCAAAATTAATGACAGCAAGAAATATTGCTATTGATTTATTACATTCTGGAGCAATATATAGTACCTGGGGATGGGGGTATTCACACCTTGATAGGCTTAGAATATTGGGTAGATCTGCTCCACTTGTGTATTCTAATGAGTTTAAGAAAGAACTGAGGATAGTACAAATGCAAATACAAGCAGGGATATTACCAAAAGAAACGATTGAAGAAGTAAAGAAAATTACAGAACAACGTAATCTAATAATACAACAAAGAGAATATTATCCTCATAGATTTCTTAATCAAATTACCAATCCTAGTTCAAAATATCCGTTAGTGAATACAAACCAGAATATAAAGGCAGCGGCAGAATATAATATTTTAGAACGTACGTTGGGCGCAGCATATGAGGCCATTCAAGGTATACCTGTACCGCTTATATCAAGAAAATTTTTCCATTATTGGACACCGCTACAGGAATATGAAAGAAATGTAATACATAATACGCAATATGGATTATGGAATCATCCAATAGAATCATTCTGGTATCCTATGTGGTCTTCGTTGATGGCAAAAAGAGAACCTGTTGGCGGAGCCATGTCTGGGGCAACGATAGGATGGTTATTTGGCGGACCGGGAGGAGCGGCAGTAGGTACAGCATTTGGCGTACTGCATAGTACAATAAACATGTTTACTAGAAGACCATATATAAGTGGATCAATTCTAAAACAAAGGGAGATACAGAGAACTTTTGATACTATAGAGTATTATAAGAATAAGTCATACTTTGACGCAACAGGATATTCTATGTTCGCTGAAAACATGAACCGTACTCTCATGGGAATGTATAATAATAGAAAATTTACGTTAAGAGACTTAATGAGAGCTGCATATAAACCAGACAAATCTTACATATTACCATTATATTATACTACTGATCCGAAAGAACGCAGTATGATAATGAGAGAATTACCTCCAGAGATAGGAAGACCGTTACAATACTTGTGGGAACGTAACGATAGAGAAAACAGGAACATACATTTTAATCAGCTAAATGCATATGCATCACAATACGAGAGTGAAATGTTATCTAGAATTCCTGGCGGAGATTGGAGCGGATGGGGCATAGATAGCAATGTAGAAGATATAGAAGTAGAATTCATGAACATGAAAGGATTAGATCCGCACGTTGCAGGTTTAGGATGGCAGCAGCAACTATTACGAATACAGGCAAATAAAGTAAATATTAGAAAGGCAACAATGGAACTTAATAATAGAGTTACATATCATACTGCTTATCATATGGATACAATGTCATTACAACATACAATACAACGTATCCTATATAATAGTGGCGTATCTGCTTCTGTACAAGTAACACAGTACCCTGGACCTGACAGGGTCGTAGTAATAGTAGAGTAAAATGAAAAGGAAACAAGTACGATATAAATATACATATGTAGATGAAATAAGAACAGCGTTAGAAGATATAGGACGTACCATTGCGGCCAGGACATATAAATTTACGATAGATCTTCCTGGTATAAAAGATTTTTTGTACAGAGAGTATTTCGAAGAACTACATCATAAAGCTGCAAGATTCTATTCTAAGCTAAAACGTGAATCTCCACATATAGTATCTGACAGAGATGGAAGCGTAATACGTAGTGTATATAGTCAAACACATTCCAGAGCCGTAAAACTAATGATGAGCAGTATTGCTATTCCTTCGCCAGACGTAAAAACGGAAGCAAAGGAATGGACGAAAAGACACCTAGTGAACTATTCCATATCTACGTATAAGCGTCAAGTTATAACAAAGATGTACCGAAATATACATTTGGGAAGTACTATAGAGAATTTTATATCAAAGTTAGTTAGAACAACAGTTGGCGTACCAGGACGTAAAATTATGTTTGAACGCAATATCATTGGAGAAATGTTAGAACATGCAGTTTACGATATCGCTAAGATGTATGCAAAACTTGTTCTTGATAAAGATGACTATAACACCTACGGCAAGGCAGTAATAGATACTTTATATGATTATTTTAAACTAACGATCAATGCAGGTTTCTATAATGATATAGAATATGAATTTTTAGAGAAGGACATTAAAGAATATCTCAAAGGATTAAAAGCTGGGAAAATGCCTGACAGCACTTTTGTTAAGAATACTATATCGAGATTAAAGAACATAATGATGAAGCAACTTATAAAGGATCCAGAAAAAAATGGAGTAATAAGCAGAATACAAGCTATTACTGGTAAAAGGGAAGGTGTATATTCGAAGGAAGTATTTATTGAAATAGATAAACTTCTTACACTCGCTATAGAGAATATAAATACAGATAAGATTTACAAAATGGCAGACGTAAAGGATACTTTGAGTAATAAGTTTAAACAAGAAATTAATAGAGTGAAAAGTATTAATGTTATCAAACATAATCTCAAGCCATCAGAACTATACAAGGACGTTGTTATAGCAATGGAACATCTAAGTCCAGATACACTAAACGTAGCCGAGAAAGTTTTCTCGTACTCTATTAGAAATGTATTTAATAAGTACAAGAACGTTGCTAACAGTTTGTATGAAATATCTTACGATGTAACTAGTATAGCGAATAGTAGAAATAAAGATTTCATAGCAGCACGTATCGTAAAACGTATATATAATACTGCTATAAAACCGTATCTCAAAGAAGGATATTATCCTGCCTTTGGTTCAGAAACATATGACGTAAATTTAGTAGCAACTAGAAGAGGATTAAGAAGGCTCATAAACAGTGTATTAAATCTTAATGAAAAACATACTATTGCTGGAAAACCTAAACTCAATATGGCACTATCTATCCGTAAAACAAAAAGCGGATTGCCATTACTACGTGTAACATTTTCGGTAGGAAGTAATACTACACCAGTATCGCCAGAAGAAACTAGTATGTCATTTGAATTTCCGTTACCAATAGGATTACTTGTAGCAAGTAAGCATACCGATACTCCTAGGAAACTTGTACCGATAGCACTAAGAACAGAAACAGGAGTAAAAACGATATCGCAAATGGACATGGTAATACAAGTATTAGAGGCTAAACTAAACGATATCAAGCATTTATTAGAAGAGAAATACTACGGAGAAGGTTACGAGCCAATGTCAATACGACAAATGCAAAGACGTATACAAGCTAGTATAGATGGTTTCTTTGCTACTCTAGAGAATTTTAGTGTTGTTGGTGCTGACGCATTCAAAGATTCCAATTCCGCTTTGGATATAATATTAAAATCACTAATTAATCCTCCAAGAGCATTAAGAGATAGGGCATATTACATGACCCAAGAATTACATGCTGGAAGGATTTCTCTTAGAAATCTAATATCTACTATGTTAGAAAGGGGATCCTCGTTCACATTATTAGACATTGAGAATGTTCCTACTTATTTGTTATCACATAGAACATTACGACAGTATAGTGAGGTAGCAAAAAATTATAGATCTGCTCCATGGCAGTTTGGTGCAATATCCGTACGCGTATTACAAAAGCCATCATCTACAGGATACCATTTAGCTATCGAAGATATCACAAATGAGTACATCAATTTCCTTCCAGGAAATATGTCACGTAAAGAAAAAATACAATTATTTTCCGAAATATTTAGAGCATTAGGAATGGGAGATGAAAAAAGAGCAGAGGAAGTAGTAAATAGATTAGAACAAGGAAGAGGATTAGCGGAGGCGTCACAGATAATAATGAAGTATCTCAGCCTAGATAGGAGTTTTGTATTTGGAGGTAATATAACTAGAGGAGCGGATGCACAGGCATTACGTAAATTACAGAACATGGCAGGAGGAAGACTTAATGATGTACTTGCAGCTGCTAACGATTTAAGAGCATCAATGTTGGTGTTCTATACTCTATATGGCCCACACTATAGAGACGGAAGAATCAATCCGGTATTTACATATATACAAGGCAAAACCGGATCTACAGTAGAAGACTTTGTAAAATTTTTCTTTGGTAGTGAAGAAGAGTTAAGAACGTTCATAGCTAGAAAGATAGCGAATAAAGAATGGAAATTATCTGATAGTAAAATGCAGCGCCGCATTCTGAAAGCGTTGGCAAGTAATGCATATCATGATGCATTCTACGATTCTTTAGTCGAGTTAGCTATAATGGATAAATTTGTTGAGGACCTTAGTATTGTAATAAACAAGTATGGAGAAGAAAGGGTACTCGACGAAATAGAGAGATTTACAAAAGAATGGGTAGGAGTATTGGAAGGAGATCCTACTGTAAGTGAGGATACGCTTCGAATGGTATTACGACATTATCAAGGAAATATAGAAACGAACTTAATGTCAGAAGGTGGCATAATGTCAGCTAAAATATTATTTAATAAAAATACTCCTACCCTACCATTTGCGTTATCCACTGAGAAGCAGTGGAAAAAGGCACTAACTAGTGATATGTCTTCTCTTATGGTATTGCCTCCGACATTAGTAAATAGAGCATTGAAAGTAAGAAAAACTATTATAGACAGATTCGGCAAAAAGGCAGAACGAGAAGTTACTATTCGTACGACAATGGGATATTTATTTGACTCATACTTCGATATACTTGACGAGAGTATGGCAGCAAAACAAGGATTAATACCACGTATTGCAGGAAGACGCATGTTAACAAGAGCAATATATCCTATAGCTGGTATTACTAATGATATGGGAGCAGCTAGAATATATAGCGAATTGAGAAATTCGATAAGCTTAATAAGACCGGAAAAGGCAGAGAAAAAACATGTAATTAAAGCGTTAATGTTAATAGCAGAAGATCCATCATACAAACTACCGCTAAATGAAAAGGTACAACGAGCAATAGAATCTGACGCAGAATACATAATAAGTAGTAAATCTCCATTATTTAATAAGATAAAAGAAGCTGTTACTGAACTTCAAAGTGCTGGAATAAATCCAAATACGAAAGAAGGTAAAGCAGCATTGATAAAGAAATTAGAAACAACTGTAGCAAAAGTATATGAGTCTGAGATAGTTACTGGAAACTCACTTATTATGTTAACTAAGGATAAACGTAGACCTCCTGCAGCGGCTAAATATATTGTCAAAAATGTAGCAGTAAAGGTGCTTTCAGATACTTCTACAAATAATAAACATAATATCTATTTTACATTTGAGTTAGAAAAACTGGATCCGTTAGAACTTGGCAGTAAAATAGTCGGTCAGATAGCAAAGTCAGCTATAAATGAGGAATTTAATTTAGATAGTATGAGTCTAGTACTAGATCAGCTAGCAATAGCAGGAGGAGATACTGGAGAACTTGCACGACTTGTTGGTCTGATTGTTCCATTCTCTCCAATACAGAAGAAAGGTATGTTAGGAAGTATGATGACAAGTTCCGCATATGAAACGGCAATGACCATAAAAGAAAGACTAGCTAGTATGGACGAGAACACAATGAGATCATTTCTTGGTAATAAAATTGGACTTATTAAAGAAGAAATAGACACTACTATAAGAACGCTTAATGATAAGACCCTTTCAGAAGCGAAAAAACTTGCTTATCTGATAAATATTCTGTACAGGAATCAGATAGAGGATTTTGCAGAAATACAGAAACAAATAAAGAGCAGAACAGCTCCTGTAAATATAGAAAGGGCGGAGCAAGCTTATAGAAGCTTGATTAGTAGGATATCATATCTTAAAGAGATGGCAGGTGACGTATGGACAGAATCAGATATAAAGAAACTAAAAGACGAATATGTAGCTATAAAAGGACCTGGAGGAGTACGTATAAAGAGGGCAGATGAAGCTATCTTAGATCTCATGAAGAGTTATAAGTTTGCTGATCCAAATGCAAATAACTTAGCAGGACTGCCAAAGTTCTTTATATTATTTAAACAAGGTCCAAATGATATTACGGCAGTAGATAAAGAATATCTTAAAACTATTAAAAGCTCAATACCTGATAGCGTCAGTGCAACTGAAGTATTAAGAAATACTATTGCATTTGTAGGAGCTGAAGAATTTACAGTTACTCATTGGCCTGCATACGTTGGTAGAATTCATAAAGGAACAGAATTATTTAAACCGGGAGCAGGAATTAAGATAAATCTAAGCAGAGAACCTAAAGAGTTAATATTTGCAGCATCGGAACCATTAATGAAAACGCTTTATTCCAAAGTCCTTAGTTATGCCGACATAACTGGAGAAGGAGCTGCTGTACTAGCAGTAGAGAGGGCAATGAATGAAGGTAAGCAACTACGCGATGTAGTTACAAATGAATTAAATAAAGATGAACTAACTAAATTACTAGATGCAATAAGAAAGAGATCAATTGTAAATTTACAAAAATTTAAAGAAAATCCTAATGTTGCATTAGAAGAAGCAAAGTCGGTGAAAGGAGTGCATGCTATAAACATAACAGATTTTATAGGAATCGAAAAGAAAATGGAAGGTGGAGCAGAATATAAAATAGTTACGTTGACAGGTACCGAAGGTAACATCTTACGAAAGGTATTTGGCGTTCTAAATCAAGAGAGAACTAGTTTCCATAGGTTTATTGATACAAGAACAGGGCATTTTACTGCTCCAATAACACGTATAGATTTAACAAGCCTTAAAATAACAGAAGTAAATAGAGAGGCATTAGAAGCTATAGGAGCAGGCCACCTTATGGAAGTAGCAAAGAAGGGGAAACTTACGGCTGCTGATATTATCTCAGCACTAATGGGATTAGAAGGAACAAACGCTATGCGAGAATTCTATATACCTTCGGTTTGGGTAGAAGGAAGACTTGAAACAGTTACTAGCGCAAATGCTACAGCGCATATAATGTACATGCCAGATCATACTGCTACTGCTTTACGTATTCTGGAAATCCTCAATTCTGGAGTAATAACAAAAGGTAAAATGAAAGAATTATCAAGTCTAATATTGGAATATAGAAAGTTCTTATCGGAAGCTGCAAGAACGAAAAATGGATCAATTACAGAAGCATTTAAATCAAAACTACCAGGAATACATGGTTCAATAGTAGCAAGTCCTATAGATACTCCTGTACTGGATGCATTCGTGAATATATACGACTTCAATAAACTACTAGAAGAAAGAGGATTTGGAAAGAAAAAAAGAAGAGCAATATTTGCTTTAATGAAACAGGGTAAATTAACAGCAGAAGAGATACGAAAAGTACTAGGAACAGACATACATGGTTTTGTGGTAGCAGATCCTGTTGTAAATTTCCTTGCTCCGTTGCGAGTTCTGCCGAGCACCAAAATGCCAAAAGGAGCAATTGCTATGCATCCAGCCTTATTATTAGCATTATTCAGAGATATTGACTGGGACCAGGCTGGAATTGCAGCTGCTAGATCGATAGATCCTGAAATAGAAAAATACAGAAGTGAAATGATAATGCAACTAGCGCAGGTTAGGAGAGCCGCAGCGAAGATACTTAAAAATACAACAGAAGCTATGAACTTTGAAAGATTTAAGGCGTTAGTTTTAGAACAAGATCCAAGTATAAATAAAAGAGTGCTTGATCTGGTACTAAAAATGCAGTACGGATTAGGAGCTACTGGTGTAGTTTTACCTCCTACTGAACCTGGAGAATCTGTAATGTTTGTACCATTAGTACAGCCAGAACAATCTGGAATGCTTACTCACGTATATAATTTCAGAAATAACGAGCTTATAGAACTAATTACTTCGTCTATAGCTTCTGCTGAAAAGGAACAAACGGAAGAATTGATAAAGAGAATAATGGGAAAGAGTAGCATCTCTAGTCTGGACACATCACTACGTAGAGCCGCATATAAATTAGTAAGATTATACAAATATTTTAACATGGATCCTGCGATAGATGCTGTTAAACGCCTATACGAGCTAAAGGAAACAGCAGGTATTAAGGAAGCAGTAAGACAATCTAATCTAGTAATGGAGAAGCTTGGAAATTTAACAAAAGAAAGTATGGACGTACTATCTTCCTATGAATATAATTATATTTTATCCCACCTAGAAGATGTAAGAATGTATAGAGGAATACTACAACAGTATGGATTTACGCCAGAGGAATTAAAAGCACTTAAACTAGCACAAGGATTAGATAGGAGAATATTCGGTAACAGTATACTATATCCTATTGAAGGAATGTTAATGACAGTCGGTGTAGAACATTTAGCATGGGCAAATGTATACTCTGAAGATTTACGTACTCAGTTAGAAGAAGAGGTAGCGTATGTATATAGACATACAGCAAGAGGAGTATACAGATCTGCACTTGAAGATATAAAAGATACCTTACATCTATATGAACTTACAGATGCTATGAGAAAGGCCGCTAAACCGTTCAGAGATTTCTTACAAACTACTGGATCACAACTTGCAGCATTGGAAGATTTTAAGACTAATAGTAAATTTAAGGATTACGTAAAAGTAACTGGACGAGATATAATATCTCACAATTTCAATATATTTAAAGATTCAGTATCAAAAATGGTAAAGGAACTAACGCCAAAACATATCGCGCTATTAGCAGCTTTTGGAGGATTTACAATATCAATGCTTAGGAAACCAAGACTTGACATGGTAGGAGATGCCGGAGAAAAATATGATTGGAGAGGATGGGGAGGAGATTTAGGTTTTGGGGAATCAATTTTAAATCCTCCGGTTGTACCGTTTAGGAAACAAAAAATACGTCTTTTACATGCATCTCCGCAATTGCAAGCAAATATGATACAATACCAGGCTCAAAAATTAATGCATAAATACTCCCCAGGAATTTTCCCATCTAATGAGTATTCAGATATAAGATTAAATAAACAACAGAAGTATTACAATAGAGTTATGTGGTAAAGTATGGCTTCTTATGCTATAATTACATTGATATGATAGTAGTGAAAATAAGACTAAAGGGTCAGGAAAAATATAAAGTAAACCGCGCAATAGATAATATTGTAGCAGCAATAAAACGTATAACGAATATGCCAGTTGACGTTAGAATGTCAACGTCTCCTAATATAAAGGCTATAACATCTAGTGTTATGAAGGAGATAAATGAAATTACAGAATCTAGGTAGTCCTAAATTCTTACCAAAGACATTTTTTATGCAGGCATATAAACATGCCTACAATTTTCGCTTTCCTCTAAGTTCTCCTCATGGTATAGGAGTAACTAGTTATGCTAGTTATGATAGGTATCATCCTTCGCTAAAGATACATAGACCTCATTATGGGATAGATTTAGCACCGTACAAAAGTTCAAGATCGGTATCAGTTATTGCAGCAGATGACGGTATCTTAACTTTAGGAGCATTCGATAATAACCTAAAAGGATACCAGACTGTTTACTTACGTAGTAAATCTAATCCAGAAATAATATTTCAATACGTCCATATAGAGTTAAATAAACAAATTTTAGATATTCTAAAAAAGAAGGGATCGTATAATGTAGTAAAAGGAGAACCTTTTGCAAAACTAATTACAGACAAACAGAAGTTAGCTGCTATAAATAGTACCGGAGTACATTTACATTTCTCTATCATGATAGATAAGAATCATAAGATAAATAATAATTATACATGGAAAGATCAACATGGCAGGATATTTTTAAAACCAGAATACATAAACGAAGCAGTAGCTGGTGTATTAACTGCTCCGAAACTAGTAGCGAAGGGCGATCTATTATCATATAAAGAATTAAGACTGAATCCAGATAATAAATATGTTGCTACAGAGATAAACGAAATAAATTACAAACCAGTAACATTTTTGAAACCTACTATCACTCAAGACTATTCTGACGTAGAAGAACTAATGGCGTTACCGTCTGCTGTTGATAATGACAGTGTTATGATAATTGGTGATACCGATATCGTAATAGATCCAAATCTTATACACGTTATGTTTCGCGATTTCAATTATGAGTATCCGACTGTAAATACGTGCGGCAATCCAGTCATGAAAACAGGTAACGGAGAAATAGAGATATCCGTTACTGCAATATTCGCTAATTTAGATGAAGCAAATAATAAGTTAAGACGTATTATAGCACAATTTATGAAAACTCCATTTACTTTAGTAGAAAACAGAGCACTTAATAGATTAATACTAGTAGAAGTGTTACCAGCTGTTGCGATGCCAGAACGCATATCCTTCTCAGGAGAAGCAAAAATCGTAGAATTAGAAACATCGATAGTAAAGCAAGTAACAGAAAACGTAATAAATGGCGTATACGATGCAAATAAAGGTAAGTCTATATTTTCTAAGATGAAAAGCAGTGAAATTGAGACTTTTATAAAAGATCAAGTCGAGCAGGTAATAGAAAAATCAGAAGAGAAACTGAATAAAGAAGAAAAAGAACTTATATATAGAGAAACGGAAGAAAAACTGCTACCATTACTTGAGTGGATAAAAACATATAAAGAGATAGAATATAGAGCTGGCATATCATTTGAAGATCAACCGTTATCAGTAGCACTAAATGGTATAACTTTGGCTAATGTGGAAGGTAATCCTGGAGCTATCAAAGCAGAAATAAATATGAAATTGTTTAATTACTTTCCGTTTACAGATGTATTTGCGTTTTGCAGAACAGAAAGGGATGCGGCGGCACAAATACTCAATATGCATCGATTTAGAATAGGGAAAACGTATAACCCGTTACCTGTTAACTATACATTATCTCCAGGACTATCTGAACCATACAAAGACTTTTATATGTCTATTATAGATGGCACATCTGACAGAGCTGAACGTTGGTATGATCCGTCAGAAAACAAGTTGAAAGCGTTAACAGAATCTAATTATGATGATTTCTCATTTTTCTATTTTTATACAACTAATCCTGACATAAGATCGTTTTTAGATAGTAGCATTAAGCATCTAGAGATCTTAGACGACGTAATAGATTTTATACGTGATGCGAAAGATGCTGACGGTAAGCCTATATTCTCATCTACGTCATATGGTAAGTTCAGTAAATTGGATATCAAAAATAGTCTTAAAGATGTGTGGAGATATTTTATACGTATGATTAAACTGTATTTTATGGAAGCGGAAAATTATGCTAAACAAATACTATTCCAGTTGCAAGAACTTCCTCCAGATATAGCTAGAGAACTTGACGTATCAGAAAGAAGTGAAATTGAAAAAAAGTGGAAGAATTTCGCAAACGAGGTACTAGTTCATAATATTGTAGATCTTATTACGAATAGTGGTTCGTTTGCAGAAATGGCAGATGCTACATTGAATGAAGTACTTGACAGATTAGTAACACAATTTAATGACTCTGCGCGATATCCTAATGCTAATCATAAAAGATTTTTACTATTCCAGATAATAAGAAAAAGCGTGACTCAAATGATACAAAATGATAATGTTGCGTTATATTTGTATTCTAAATCACACAAGTTTAATCTTAAAAGTAATGATAGAGTAGTTATAACAAATTGGTCTGCTACATTCTCAAATAAGCTAAAACCGATGAAAATACTTAATTACAATATTGTAACATACCAATATCTAGGAAGAAACAACTGGGAAGTTACATTAAATCTTAGAACAAACGACGAAAAAATAATAAAAGAAATTAGACATATGCATCAACGTATACAATATAGCGCTGTAATTAGGACCAAATTTTTGAAAAAATTAAAGGGCGAAATATTACCAATGTTAATAGATACTACAGGAAGCGGACTGTTTGGATTTCTTGGTATAAAAAATGTAGTGATAAATTATATTGATGTACAATCTGTACCGCAAAACCCAGGATGGTTCAATATTGTAATAAGCTTTACTCAAGCAGACCTCTTTATGAGTAGGTTCGAAAAACTATGGGATATAAGATTAACTACACCTAGATACATAACAAAGATGTATAATGCTATTAATCAGTATGTAGATGAAGCCTCAGATAATACGAAATATATAGGACCTCCATACATAATGACTGGTGCTATGTTCTTCGACAGGATTCTAGAAAAATTTGTAACCTTAAAATCTATAGTAGATAAAAGACTACCACCGGCAGACAAGTTAGTAGAAGGGTTAACACATACTTCTAAAGGGTATTTCGATCTGACACGTGAAACACTTAAAGACATATTATCGGAAGAAAACTACAATAGATTAACTAATGAAATGCGAAAAACTAAAGATATAGTTGGCAAGACAAAAACTCAGATAGAAAAGTTTATGCGTTCTAAAATCAGTTCACTTACACAAGAAGAAATGGAAAAGATAGAAGAGATGATATTGTATAATAAAGGTTATGCTGATAGTACAGTTCCATATCCAGGCATAAAACATTAAGAATATATATGACTGAGAAATCTGTAGTACAAGAACACATAGATAAGATGCTAAAAACCTACAATCCATGGAAATTTTACTGGAGAACGTTATTATTAGGAAAGAAATTTCTTACTGACAAAGATTATAAGAGCTGGATGTATTACTCCATGTTACGGCATCAATTAGATGCTAGAATAAAGGAATATATAACGTTTCCTGAGATTTATAGAACAGAAATAAATATATTGCCAGACGTCATTAAAAACACAATATTAGAGATAGAAGAAGATAGGAAAAAGAGATTTAAAGATAGAATAAAAGCAATATGCGGGTATCCATATTTAAATTTGCCAACGTTAGTATCGCAGAACGAAGAACTATATCCAAATTCATATCCGTTACCTGCATCAGCAGCTACAACTCCTACTTTCTATTTGTATAGGAACTTATCTACTATACGTAGTACATATGAGGAATCGCAAACAGTATTAGATAAGTACATTTTACAAGTTATTGGATATAAATTAGTACTACTGCAAACAATATTTAATAACGTAGATATAGAGATAGCTACAGGAGATGACACAAATATATCAGATAATATTAAAAATATATTCCTATCATGCTCAGTATCCAAATCAAATAACCAGTTATGTGAATTACGAGGAGTTTTAAAAGAAGTAATAGATGGAGATACAATAGTAGTTGATATATTAACGCCATCTGCTGCACAAGCGAATACAATAACAGATGAAGTGATAGCTCACAAAGATGTACATGTTAGATTCGCAATGATAAATGCTCCTGACTACCCAGAACAATTGAAAGAAGAATACAAAAAGAAATTAGAAGATCTACTATCTAATAACACAATAGTTAAGCTTTTAGTACCATATACTAATCCTGTAGGCCATTACGGCAGATTAATTGCATTTGTATTCGCAGGAGATACTAATATCAATATTGAAATGGTTAAAAATGATATAGGAAAAGATGGTAACCATCACCTAAGAATAATACCAGATATTTCTAATACAGATACATTTTATGGATTACAACTCTTAGAAGTAGCAAAAGAAGTATACAAAGATAGTTATTTGTCAGTGTTTCAAATATCGTCAAGTAAGTACGAAGACTTATATAGAGATTTCAAAGAAACGTTGCATGTAGTAAAGAAACAGTATATAGAAGGTAAAGCTGACGCGAAAAAGGACAGTGATGATACCTTATCAGTAATATATAGCGATGCAATGGGATCTATACTAGAAACTACAGATGTTATAATAGACAACTTATTTAATAAACATGGAGAGATAGATTTAGGAGAACTTGGCAAGTTATTAGATACAGGACAGGTACGAGAGCTAATAGAACGTAATCTGTTAGTTATAGAAGCAGTATATTCATACATAAAACTAGCAACCAGATTGAAAGTATTAGAACTTTATTTATCATTACTTAGAGATGGTAACGAAGACGTAATTAAAGTAATAGGTGGTGTATTAGGAACTGATGTAGCTCCAGTAGAAGACAACATAAAAGATTATATAGCTGACAATGTAGCAGAATTAGAAGTACAGATAGAACAAATCAAATCGTGGTTAGAATACATAAAAAATTTGCTAATTACAGTTGCTAATGGAGGAGATACAATAGGTGCTATAACAGAATCGATGGGACAGTGGTTTGGTCAAGTAACTGTAAAAGGCGTAGAGATGCAGAAAGAGATACTTGATGATTTAGAAGAAAGCATTAAATATGAATCATACGGGATGGATCGTAGTTTTCCTACATATAAACTATTTTTTGTAGAAGAAGATAGTACCAAATTGTTAAACTTTAACGACTTCTACTCTTATAATGCTGTTAAAAGTATAAAGATAACGAGAAGTAGAAAGTCAGCATCTACCACTGCTATGCTACAAATCTCAAATCTTAGCAATGTATTATCACCAGAAGCAGATCCGGTCGGCGAAAAAATAGGATTCGATCTTCGTGGAGAACTTTCTCCAGATACTGGATTTACATCATTATTAGATACGACTATGGAACAGTACGTATCCGACTTTATACTAAAACCTGGTACCGAAATAGTAATAAAATTAGGATATTCTAACAATCCGAACGACCTTACAACTGTGTTCGTAGGTAAAGTGGTTAGTGTAAATATAGGCGAAAGTATAGAGGTAGTTGCACAAGACTACGGAGCAATATTGGGAGAAAAGCTGGGTGAACATGAACCAATAAAATTTAGTATGTGGGAAGATTATAAATCTCACGGAGATGTAGTAGGCTACGTATTAAGAAATATAAATATACACTCAAAACTTGGAGCATTTAGTATATTTGACGATGTTAATAGAGAGTTTGCAGATTCGCATTTTTCAAGAAGAGTTATAAGTAGATTTTTAGAGAATAGAGCGTTGCCGATATCTTTAAACATAAATGATGCTCTTACTGACAATGTATATCTTGACATGGGAGGGAAGATATATGCTGCAGTTACCCAAAATGAAACATTTTCATGGATAATAGAAGATCAAAGTGCTTTTGAAGTGATTAAGGAAATTCTATTATGGCATCCAGATTATATAGTTAAAGTATTACCATATAATGACAATCTATATGGAGAAACTAGACAGACAATATACGTCGGACCAAAAGATGGCTATTACAAAAGCAGTGATTTAATGAATCTTTTCGAAGAAACCTTCATGAAGCATTTAGTTAATAAGATTAAGTCTGAAGGAGAAAAATTTATAGAAGCATATAAGAAAGATATACATACAGTAAAAAAGGCTATTAGTTATGAAAAGGAAAGTGCTAGATACTTATATCCATTAGCAACGGCTACGGCTCTCGGTGAAACAGCTATGTTAGCGCAACTTGTAGCTACTGGCACAATAACTGCCGGAGCCATAGCACTTACCGGACTTACGCTTGGGCTAGCAGCTATAGTAGCCGGAATAGGATATGGAGCATACGTAATACATAGTAAATATGCAAAAAGGATACTAAATCAGGAAGCTACAAATAGTAATTACGATAAGACATTTTTAAATTCAATGATAGCGTATCTTACTTATGATAAAAACATCCCATTAGCGAGAAGTCCCTCTATAATGCGCTCGTTAGGATGGTCTGCGAGTAGATTATGGGGGATATCCAGACTAATGGATGAAACAAACGAGAAATTAGGAGTTACATATTTAACTTCACAAATGATTTTAAACCTTCTAAAAGAAAGAGTAAATAGAGGAGAACCGTTATCATTTATAGGTAGTATGTTTAAGCAGATATATGGTTCTTTGTTATATGACAATTATAAGAGGGCCACCAAGTCACATTTCTACGACTCAAGACATCATATAGTATCAAATAATATAAAAGCAGGATTTTATGAAGATTTTGCAAACAAAGTTACTATGTTCTATCCGTCAAATAATCCTGCTACCGTAGATGAGGTAAAAAATAGATGGGCACCCATGAGATTCTTTTCTAATTGGATAAAGTATATCTCAAAATTAGATAGTATGACATTAGTTGTAGATGACGATATCTTACAAGAAGATATTAAGGAAGTAGTAGTGTATGAGAAAAACATAGATGCTGCACTTACTGATTATGGTACACTAATGACAAAGATAACGGGATATCTTAAAAAGTATGAACGAGAATTAGAGAAGATAAATGCAACGTCAACAAATGAACCTGATTCAAAATTAATAGAGAAGAGGAAAGAAGCTATTCATAAAAAGTATGCGAATGCTTTGAAGAAAATCTCTGACAGATATGGTATACCTGTACAAATACGTATAATTGCATCGATATTAGCAGAAAAGTTACGTGATATGTATAATGGACAATTAATAGTTCTCGGCGATCCCACCGTAGACATATATGATACAGTGTATATATATGATGAATATAACAATATGCACGGAGTATTCGAAGTAAAAGAGGTTACGCACGTTTATGACGAAAACGAAGGATTTTATACTGTTATAGTTCCTGACCTAAAAGTTTGGATAAGAGATAGAAAAGCGCCATATTACGAGCCAATAATAGGTCATCTTCATACGTTATTACAAGGAATAAGGAATACATCTATAATAGGCGGCGGATTGACCGGGACTATTGCTGGGCTTAGAACTGGAGGTGGTTTAGGAGGATTAATAGGTGCAGTTGCTGGTATTATAGGCGGGTATGCGGGATATAGAAAATTCGGCGAACAATATTGGAGAAAGGTAGCAGCATTTGCTTACGGAAGAAATATAGTGGAATTTAGCGGATTATGGTATGGCGATAAACCGTTTACTGCTGGGTTAAGAGGAATGAGACAGAATACAATATTCAACCATATCGTTAATAGGGTACTGCCAATTCCGTGGTTTACAAGTCCAATTTTTGGTATACTTAGATAATATGAAAGTAGAATTTGTAACTTTTGTTAGATGGCTAAATAAAGAAGATAACATAATTATCGTAAACAATGGTAAATTCGACATGAAATTGCCATTGTTGCAACATAATATTATAGTAAAGAACCCAGAGGATTATTTCCTAATTGCTATATATGATGAACTAACAACATCCGATGAGTTTACTATAGGAGTTGTAATCCCGTTTTCGGTAGAGAATTTTGAACAATATCAGAAATCATCAGGAGGTGTAATAACTTCTGATAAATCTAATATAGAAGAAGAACCAATAACAGTTATAAGAGGCGGAGATGCAAAGATAATCATAGGAAAGGACGGGATAAGAATAGATACCAATGGTTCGTCTGGACTTACAATAACAAACGACCGCGCGATAGTAAATGGTCCAATGAATAGAGACAATTATACAGAGAAATATAGTATAATAGAGAAGAACCCTACTACAATATTTCCAATTCCTGACTTCCCAACTGCCGTTGTAACAATGACGTCCATTCTAGATATAAATGGTATTATGGATCTAGTAAAAGAAATTGTTCCTGTAGCAGTTGAGCTTGTTATGTTAATGGCTCCCAAGGGAGGTGAAAAGTAATGGACATACTTATCGATGAAAATGGATCAACATATACTTCATCTGGAGGAGATATACTAGCAGTAACAGATTTAGGGAGATTCTTAGCTCAGTATGTATTAATGCAGATGCGAACACTACCTGGAGAACTATTAGAGCATCCAGATTTTGGAGTAGGAATTGAGTTATTTGTCGGGAAGAAGAATAGTAGAAAACTAGGTATGACAATAAAGAAATTAATAGAAGAGAAATTGAATAGATATGCAATAGTTCCATTTACTGTAAGAGTGACCCCGTTATCGTTGACTGAACTATTGATAGTAGTTTTCGGAGTGGTGGCAAATAATGTAGAGGAAATTTCTAGATTTACGCTAAACATAACTGCTACAGATGTAACATTTACAGTGTTAAAAACGCGTCCTCCAGACAAACAGGAAACAGAAATATTTGGCTATCATAGGTTGAATAAGAATCCATATATAGACATTGAATAGTTGCAATATACAACCACAGATGATATAATAAAAACAGAATAGAGATATGAGAAACATTAACACCATATTAGCAGAGATAATAAATAGATTAATAGATAACACTGATCTATCGGCAGCTAAGACTCCGGGGTCAGTAGTTAGAACATTATCAGAAGCAATAGCTACATACTTCTCTAATATATATGAATATATAACGTTTATATCTGACAGCGCATATATAGATACTGCCGAAGGTCATTATCTAGACCTTATCGGTGCAATGTTTAATTTATCCAGAAATAATGCTACTTATCCATACGATTACACAAAATCGAATGTATACTTATACATAGACCCAGTATTTAATTATACAGCTGCCGACTTAGTAGCCAAAATACCTGCTGGTATAACTTCAAATAACATAGGAGAAGATTGGTTTACGATCAGACGCGGAACACGCTTATATAATCGTGACAGGTCTAAAGTATACTCTATAACAGAAGACGTTACTTTTGAAGGAAGCGATACTAAAAAATTCGTAAATGTTATAGCCCTTAGGGAGGGATCGCAATATAATATTGGAGCAAACGAACTGGTTGCTCACGGCATAAAAGAGACACAAGAAGAACTGTTTTCAATAGCAGACTATATACTTGTTTCTAATAAGTATCCTATTACGAATGGCGGTGACGTAGAAGACGATGTACATTTCAGATATAGAATAAAGAATGCCATAGCGTCGCTAAAATCTGCTGGCGAGATGCATATAAGAATGGCAGCATTATCAGTTCCTGGAGTAGCAGATGTCATTATTAAGAGACATGCAAACGGAATAGGAACTGTAAACGTTTTAGTAATAGGTACTACGCCATTGGTTTCAGATGGCGTATTACATGCCGTAGCGGAAGCGTGTAATAGAGTAGCAGCTGCAGGGAATAAAGTAACCGTAACGGCTCCAATATACAGAACAATACATTTATGTGTTGATCTAGTATATGAAAATAATGCAGTAGATCAGACAAGTATTAGGAATACAGTAAAAACAAAGATAGTAGATTATATAAATAATACTCAGATAGAGGGCGAAATAATATTCAATAGATTGTTAGACCTTGCAATAAATACACCTGGCGTAAAAGATGCACATATCTCATGTTTCTCCTCAGGCTATTATATAAGGAGTACAGGAGAAGAAATATTTATAGAACCTTTAGCAATGACTAATCAACGTGCAGGGAGGAACGAGAAGTTTTATACGAACTATGACTTCATAAAAGTCTGTTAAAATGAACTATCCCTACAAAGAAAGACCAGCACATAGTCCGAAACACTTCATATTCGAGTATTTTCCGCAATGGATGGAATTTACTAGAAATGAAGATGATCCACTTCATAAATTTATAGATTTAGCTTTACACCATGATGCAGAGTTAGCAGTCGAATATCTAGATAAGATAAACAAGAATACATTTATTGAAACCGTAGATATATCTGAACCGTGGAGAGTTACAGAATATCAATTAAAAGTAGACGGAGAATATGTACACGATGAAGTACTCAGCGGTATAATAGATGGCACTGCGGTGGAGATTTACAGGTGTAAAACTCCAGAAGAGTTTCTATCTAAAATACCAACAAGAGTAATTGATAGTAGTATTCCAAGCGGATTTCCCAGCGTTAACATAGTACCTCCTAGTGGAGCTACTGATATATTATATGCGGTAGAAGGAAGTTTCCGTAAGGAATATACATTCTTTCTAGTATCCGGCATGTACTTATATAAATATACGTTAGACAGACAACGTACAAGCGATACTACATATACACTATCTATAACTGACTTATCAATATCCGATCTATCTACTAGAACAATGGTAGAAAAATTACCATTAAGTGGATTACAATTAGAATTATCGTACGAACCAATTTCGGGTTTGGTATTATATGATTATAAATTCTTGGATCTCAATAACAATCCTATAGAAGTTTCTTCAGATGAATATACAGTTAGCGGTACTACAATATATCTCAATCCTCCTCCAAGACCATCATATGTACCAAACTACTACACATCGTCAATTATAAGCGGTCAACCTGACATTGGATGGAACGGGGCTTACATGGCTTCATATGACTATCGTGTATTTGAAAGCGGTATATCATTGTCGTTTAGAGATAAACTACATGAATTTCATAGTCTAACTGAAAATGAATTACCTGTTTTATCAATAAAGGATTCTACTCAGTCTGATATAACAGTTAATTACGATTATGCCGAAACCAGCTATGATACAGATGATACTACAAGGAAAATA
>Ga0164318_10001548_pt1 | contig 20586 bp, 23 predicted proteins | sample GuaBasSedimGuay9_FD_113734 | JGI IMG/M metagenome (GOLD analysis project Ga0164318, IMG submission 113734) | Subseafloor sediment microbial communities from Guaymas Basin, Gulf of California, Mexico - Guay9, Core 4571-4, 0-3 cm | ecosystem: Environmental > Aquatic > Marine > Hydrothermal vents... | reverse complement strand
GAGAAACATATCATTATTGGTTTGTTCAATTATCCTGGCGGATATCTTACCTGTTAATTTATCATTTTGCTTTGTGCCCTGTTGCCCGTCCCGGTCCGAAGATACCGAGCTTGAAATTCCGAAGACCGGTAAATAATCACTTAAACTTCCCGTAACCGAACCATCTGCAGCTATATTGGCGCTGCCCGAACTGCTCACCCTGGATTCCTGAGACGCATTGGCGTTTTCCACTATTAATATTGTGATAATGTCTCCCACTCCGTGAGCTTTGACATCGGAATACAGGGAAAAAGGACCGTTTCCACGATCCTGAGCATAGAGACCGGAAAACAGTAAAGTAAAAGTAAGGATATTATTTAAAACACTTCGCATCATTTCTCCGCTAATACTCTACCATAACGGTATCTTTATTTATTACGCGAGCCGTCAGTGTCTTGCGGGTATTATCACAAACCACCCGGACTTTATCACCAATGCAAGCATCGCTTTTTATACGGGCATTCGCTATAACAGTCAATGTCCCCCTTGATAAAAGCACCTTTACCTTTTCACCTGCGATTATATCCGGACTTACAGTAATCATATATTGCTTTAAAACTTTTCCTTCCTGGATAACCTGTCTTGATATAAAACCGTTCAGAGAATCAATTTCTGTCACAGGTTTCGGATCAAATGACGACAATAACACCCTTTTAAATACCACATTTTCACCGGAAAGGGTTTCATTCCGGGCAATTGTATGCCGGGCTACCGCGACAGTTTTATAGACACTCAGCCGAACAGACATCGGCTCCTGATAAACACCTTCTGAAGGCACTGATAACCATAAGGATTGATATCCTAATCGGGGAATTTTTGTTCGTGATGATACCCAAATTTTATCGATTGAGACCGCAGATAAATCCCGTCGTGGCGGATTGACAATATTAACTACGACATCTGTAACCGGAACGTTAAATTGGTTTGCGAAATAACCTTTCACCAGTGAAACCAACTGCTGCTTATTTATCCCTTCAACCGGATTGAAAAACAGCATAAGCAGAAAAAATACACTAATTGGTAAACGGGTAGGTTTCATCTGTTCTAACGAACTATTCTATTTGTCATTTGTAACAATTCATCGGCAGTTTTAACGGCTTTAGAGTTAATTTCATAGGATCGCTGAGCGACGATCAGATTAACCATTTCCTCAACCACATCAACGTTCGATTTTTCAAGGTATCCCTGGTTAATGGTTCCGAAACCCTCTTCCCCGGGCAGTCCATAGTTGGGTTCTCCTGATGCTTCTGTCTGAACAAACAGATTTCCCCCGATGGCTTTTAATCCCGCCGGATTCATAAAAGTGACCATCTCGATCTGACCGATCTCTTCCGGCTCACTTTCTCCATCAATCGTTACGGAAATCACACCATCCTGGCTGACCTTAACACCGGTAACATTATCCGGGAAGGAGATTTCCGGATATACACGCAGACCGGAATTATTCACCAGATTCCCTTCAGAATTGATACGCAATGCGCCATCCCTGGTGTAAGCAAATTCTCCGTCCGGTTGCTCAATTTGTAAAAATCCATTGCCATTTATAGCCAGATCCAGAGAATTCCCGGTCTCCTCAATCGGACCCTGGGAAAAGGAACGATAGGTTGCAATTGGTTTATTACCAAGACCGATTTGCAAACCACTTGGCTTTTCCTGACCATCCCGGCTATCAACATCACCGGATTGAATATTCTCATACAGTAAGTCCTGAAATTCGATTGTATTTCGTTTATAGCCCGTAGTATTAACGTTGGCCAGGTTATTGGCAATTGTATCAACATTCAGCTGCTGAGCAGCCATACCCAATGCAGCGGTTCTTAAAGATCGTAACATACTATTTTCTCCTATCTATACTTTACTAATACTATTGGCGGCTCTTTTTAGAGCATTATCAATAGTTTTAAGTACTCGTTGTGAGCTTTCAAATTGTCGCTGAATTTCGATCAGGGACACCATCTCATCGATGGAATTCACATTGGAATTTTCCAAATTTCCCTGCAAAACACAGGGGTTCTCTATATCGATAATTGAATTTCCGGCTTCAACTTTGAAGGCATTACTACTTGCCTTTTTCAGAACATCATAATTCTCGACATCCACGATTTTCAATTGGTCAATGTATTGGTTATCAAGAAAAATCCGCCCATCTTCACAAATGTTTATTGCCGTGGGTGGGTGATTATCCAGCGCAAGAAATATTTTGCCACCGTGACCGAGAATCATATTTCCATTTGAGTCACTTAAAAAACCGTCCTGATTAACAGTAAAATGGCCATTCCGCGTCAGCCGTTCACCCTGTTCAGTCTCAACAACAAAAAAACCTCTTCCGGAGATGGCTAAATCCAGGGGATTCTGGGTGTTTTCAAGGGTACCCTGTGAAAAATCCGTTTTGGTTGTCAATTGGAGCCGGCTTTCATCTGCCGTTTTTAAAATATCAAAAAAGGTCTGATCTTTTTTAAAACCCCTTGAATTCAGGTTTGCCAGATTGTTGGCCACCAGATCGTTACGCTGCATCTGGGCGGTCATTACCTGTTTTAACTTATTTAATTCCTCAATGATCATCTCATCATCTCCAGTTTGCAGTCTACTCAAAAGCAAGAAGGTTGCCATAAGACTTCGATTATCAATATTTTTCCACCGGAATCAAATTTCTCGTCGATAAATCGAAAAAACATGATTCAAAATCATTATACTTCTTTTTTTTACGGAAAGAAATAGATGGAACATTCTATCGTGCTGCGGAAAGTTTTTCCTATCGGGTCTAAACAGATTCGGAATTATTTAGTTGGATAAATACCACGGATTTTTTATTATTAGCCGGAAAGCAAAAATAATATGGACGCAGTCAGAAAAAATACCGATTTAAGATTCAATTTGATTCAGCCGGCGTTAGTCTTATTTTTCCTGGCTGTGATTACCCGCACACTAATCGCCGGAGTAAAACTCGGTATTATAATTAACGATCAGGTCAATTTTCGCAACGGGCCCGGCTTGAATTACCCAATACCCCGGCAACTTAATCGCGGCGATATTGTTATTCAAACAAACACAGCCGACCAATGGGCTCATGTCCAGTTATTAGATGGGGCGGTCGGTTGGGTTAACCTTACCATGTTTGAAGCAAATAGTGGTGAAATGTTTCTACCCGATTTACAGTTGACTAAACGGGGCAATTTGCGGTTTGCACCGACAACGCAATCAGATATCGTCCTTTCAATGGAGCCTCCCCGCATTCTCAGGCAGATATTCCAAACCGGCTCCTGGCACGCGGTCATTACAGAGGATTCAACGTTTGGCTGGGTTCATGATATTATTACTAAAGAAATCCCCAACAGTGGTGTAAAACTCCAGGTAACAACCAAAAGCAGAATTCGGTCGGGCCCGGGGACAGACTACACTATTATAAATACAGTATCACCACTAACTCAGTTAAAACCCATTGCCCATATCGGCAATTGGTACCTGATAGATATTGCCTCCGACCAGTATGGATGGATATATCAAAATCTGGTAAAAATTGTCCTGCCTGTTCAAAATGTTAACGAAATTGTCAAAATCCGCACAAACGGTCATGTCAGAAGCGGACCCGGCCTGGAATATCCAATTATTAATCGGGTCGCGTCCGGAACAACGCTCATAGTTGATAAAATCAACCATGATTGGTACCATATTAATCCTCAGCAAGCAACCGAGGGTTGGATACACCGAATCCTGATTGACACACTATTTCAGCAGAGTGAGGTTGCCCGAGACACGCGGAATATATCCCTTGATTCCATTAAAACCATGATTGAAATAGCGGAACGAGCGCACTTAAACCAAAATTACCGGAAATCCATTCATCTGTATAAAATGGCTCTGCCGCTGATAGAAGCGGCTTATCAAAACGATCCGACTAATCCGTGTTTGCGGTATTATTATGCCCTGAGCAAATATGCTTTAACCCAAGATTTAAACCTCGATCCCGGTCAGACATATGAACAAGCATATCATCTTCTGAAAACAACCAATATTGACAGCACCTGTTCCGGAAAAATTGCAGGTCTCATTCATACCATGGAAAAGGCAATTACGATCCGACTGGAAATCCTTAGTGTATTTGGTAATACGAAACTCTCTGAAAAAAAGTTAATAGATTACGGCAATAATGCTTCATCCATATTTCCATTCGTTATCGAATCGGAAATCTACCGACTGATTGGCCGCTATTTCAGTTCCAATAAAAATGATTCGCAGAGCGCCGTTGCATGGCAGAAAAAAAGCGTCGCAATCTACCAGACTGTCCTGAATAACGGAATTGACTTAAATAACATGGGACTGGAAAATTATTTTTACGCACTGATGGAGTTGGGGGTCAATCAAATTCACCTGGGTATTGATCAGGGTTATGATAATTTTGATGCTGCTTCCAAATTAATTGAAAAATATAACAACAATTACTGGCGCAATTACTTTAACAGAACTCTTGAAGCCGTCAGCCGATAGAATCCATTAATCCTTCAACTCAATCATATTGGAATCCCCAAGATAGGTTGTCGTACGAGTATTATCCAAGTGAGTCAGTTTTTGGGTAACCCGTTGAATTCGTCTTGCTTCTCGTATAATTCCTTTCAGTCCGGATCTAATCTTTTCATGCTTTGCTGTTTCAAGGGTCATCTGCAAAATTTCGGACAGGCTGATAATTGCTGTTAAGGGATTGTTTATCTCGTGATTAACTGTAATTACAATTTCACCAATAGCGGCCAGACGCTCTTTTTCAATCAGGCTTTCCTGGGCAAGTTTTAATTCTGTCAGCGCTTTTTCAAGAACCTTATTCTTTTCCGTCAGTTCTCTCTGCAATTTGATTTTTTCGATTACCATTGCTATCTGAGAGGCAATCAGTGAAAACAATTCAATATCCTTGCGGGAATAGACATTTTCCTTACGGTGTCCCAGATTCAAAACACCCAGCAACTCCTCTTTATACCATAAGGGCATCGATACAAAAGACCGAAAAAGATTATCTTTTCCCGGTCGAGCTTTTGTTAATGCCGGCAATATCAACGGTTCCCGACGCCCGGTTATCCAGCCTGACAAGCCGGAACCATGCTGAAATTCAAACTCATGGGCCAGCTCCACCCGAACCTTACCACGCTGGTAGAGTGATGTTAGACGATCTTTTTCTTTGTCATACATAAAAAGAGTTCCATAATCAAAGCTGAGCGTTTTATCCAGAATGTCAAAAACCGCCTGAAAAGCGTCCTCGACATTAGTATTAGTCTGAAAGATTAGAGAAATTTCATTTAAAAATTCAAGATTAATCATAATTTCATCTCAATACTTATTTTGAATCTCAATCAGATTATACAGTTGAGTAGCTTCATTCGTGGCTGCCAGTGGAAGACTGATCTTAAAACAGGCCCCTCTGGTATCTTTTTGCTGTAAGGTTATATCACCTCCGAAAGAGGTAATAATTCCTTTTGATATCGTTAATCCGACTCCCGTGTTGGTTGGATCCGATTTTGTTGAAAAAAAAGGAGTGAATATTTTCTTCTCGATCTCAGGCAGGATACCGGGTCCGTTATCATCGACAATTATTTCGATCCATACATTTCTGACCGATTTTACACGAACACTTATTCCGGGTATATCAGTCTTGTTTGGATGATTTTCCCGTAAGGATTCAATGGAATTTTTCAACAAATTAACAATTGCCTGCTCCAGCATTAATGGATTTGCATAAACGAGAAGATTGTCATCATCCAGCTGAATGTCAAAGTCTATATTATTTTCCTGAAGATCATAAAATATATACTGACGCAGATTTTCAATCGTTGATTGGAGATTAATTAACTCGAAACCGGCCGATTCCGATTTATTGGCAAAAGAGCGGATATATTCAACCGTTTTGGAAATTTTATTTACCAGAGCTTGCATTTGTTCAATATAGAGAACTGCCGAACCCTGTTTAGAGTCCGGGCCGATCTGGTTTTTTAACATATCCAAAAGGAGATTCAGGGATAAGAGAGGCTGACTCAACTCATGTATGACACTGACACCCAGTTCACCAATTGTTCGCATACGGTTGTAATAAATGGACTCGGCATGATTCTGTTGGCATTCTTTCAGATGAGATTCACGGCGCGACAAATCCACCGTTGTAACAACGATAAATTCCAGTTCTCCGGTGGGTGCATATACCGGATTACTGTTAATCAGAACCGGTATTCTTATCTTATTGAACATCATTTCGATCGTAATATCAAGAAGCGAACTTGCCAACAAATCGTCAAAAAATGTTTCTTTGGAAAGTACGTCAGGGTTTTCAGTCTCGATACTGTCGGATACAATTAAGTCTTTAAAGGATTTTCCTACCAGGGAATCGAAGCTAGTCGAAAATAGCTTATAGGCATTTCGGTTGATATATTCAATTATGCCTTCGGCGTTTAAAATAAAGATCGGGTCGGAAATCGTATCCAGCAGAGTAATGGTGGTTATGTAATCTTTCACTCGGGAAGTACTGACCGGGTGCTTCTGGTTTATTGCCGAATAAATATTTCTGAAAAGTTCGTTTGTATTCTTCAAACCTTTTTTCACTCTATTAATCGTTTATATGAAAAAATCCATGTTTCCCGGATAGTGACGACCGGTATGATTACGGGTTCGGGAAAAATCCAGAACCAAACGTGGCTTCAATTGCCGAACATCGAATTGAACCTCATCACTTCTTTTAAATTTTTTGGTGGACTCCGTCAATAGATTATACCCCCAAATACGCAGGATATAACGATTATTTCCCAATACCTCAACAACTCGTCCTGTTAAGGTCATACCCCTTGTCAGACGGCTAAGAAAATCTTCCAGACCGTAGTTAATATAAAATACCTGTTCATCTTTATTGATCGATTTTGCCATTATCTTCCTCTCTCGATATATTTACAACAATGGCGGCCTCATCGTAGCTCAGTCCTTTTTTATCTGCTAATTCCCAGATCTCATCTTCCTTCGACTTAGCATTTACCGGTTTTTGCCGAACATCACTTTTTACAGCATTAGAATTCTTTTCTTGAGTTTCTAAGGAATACCTGCTTCTGCGTAGCATCACCAATAAAATGATAACCGCCATAATACTAAAGAATCCAAAGGCCAACAGTACAGATACCCAAATTCGTGAATTACTTGAAAAAAAACGTTTTACTCCATTTTGTACAGCGTTACCGCTTTGACGTGGATTCACATCGACCATCTTCATTTGACTGAAACCGGGATAATCCCCGGACAGACTTTTTTCCCGGAACGCGGTTTCAACCGGTTTTTTCCAAAAGATATCAAAAATATAACGATGACTGCCAAAGGAATAATAAGTATTCACCGTATAAAATTTGTCGGTCACTCCGGTTAACAACAGGCCCGTCGAATCCCTAAAGGAAATGCTCATTTCAATTGGATGAGAACCCGGATCTTTTATTTTCTTTGAGCCAAGATATTTTGCTGTATCCCCAATGTTTATCATAATTGAAAACCGACCCATTTGGTCAAACTGCGCTATTGGCTGGACAATATCTTGCCTTTGATCTGAACGGGGCATCTGGATATAGATTCGTCTAAATTCGCGGAATTCTCGCGTGTTGACAAAAATTCTGTTTGGATACAGTTCTCGTGAAATTCCCAAACTACTACCAAGCAGTATGATAAAAATAAAAATTATTTTCAAATGGTCTCTATTCATTTTACTTAACAAGAATATTAATGGTATGTCGCTCTGAATCCGATGTATTATCTCGCGATTCTGAATTAGGGTTAACAGAATCAGACTCGGCTGCTTCCGGTTTACTCATATCCACAACATCTTCAGTACGTTTTTTCTTTTCATCGTCATTCGTCTCGTTTTGTTGCCGACGACGGCGCTCTTCATTCAACCGACGGGATTGATGAACACGGTAAGGCCCCTGTATGTTCAATGACTCTGTATTGATATCCATTTGATTACCCCTACTGATAATTTATACTTCGGCGAAGCTCTATCAGAGTCTCTTTCAGTATCTGTGATACTCTGGATTCGCTCAAATTCAACACCTGGCCAATATCCATCAGGGTAAGCTCCTCATAATAATAAAGCGCCAGGATCAAACGTTGTTTCTCCGGTAATCGGGAAATTTTGTATTTCAGATTGTTTTTCATGCTTTCACGATCGAGTCTTTCTTCAGGACTTTGCTGGGAGTCGTCAGAAATCATATCTCTCCGCAATTGCGATCCCTCACCGGTTTCAGAAACCCTCTCATCGAGCGAGAGTGTGAAATTCAACTTGTTTAACATTTCAATTTCAAAATATTCCTGTTCAGACATTTTAGCCTCCCGGCAAACTTCCTGAACTGAAGGATCACGCCCCAGGCGATGTTGCAGCGTCTCCACAGCCGACACAAGCCGATTGACGTTTTTCGCCTGGTCACGGTTTAAAATTCCGTTTCTCCGAATAGTATCGACGATTTCACCATAGATTCGCTTATATGCAAACGTCTTAAATGTGGTACCATGTTCCGGCTGGTAACGTTCCAGAGCCTCAATCAGACCAACAATCCCAAATTGATAGAGGTCTTCTTTTGTTAACAAACCATTCTCCGGAATATTCATCCGACCAATTATATATCTCACGAGAGGCAGATAGGCCTGAATTGCCTGTTCTTTTAGCTCCGGACTCCTGACCTTGGTATATTCCTTAACAATTTCCTCGTTGGTTTGCTTTTTCTTAAGGGTCTCAATCATTTTCCTTATCCTTTACATCCATACTGGGAGTAATCAACGGAATCATAAACCTGATAAAGCTGGCTCCCAGGAAAAAGATAAACTGCACACCAATAAACACAATCACAGCACGATAAAGACTGGTGAAAATTGAAATGTTTTTCAGAGTACAAAACACAAAAGATAATAAAGCGACTACAAGAGCAAAGCGTGTAATAATCTTGATCATTTCCCACTCATACTGAAAGGTTGCGGTTTTCAATAACGCGATTGAAAAAGCCTTTTCGTTGACTACTATCCTTCCCCTGAGCTCCTATAATCCGACGAAGAGCCATTCGAATTAAATTATTCGGAGCTGAATAGGGATGACTAATAACCAGCGGCTTTTGCATTTTGATAGAATCGGCAACCAGCGGATCTTTCAACATATAGCCACCGAAATATATCTGCGAATTCAGGAAGCGCTGAACCATTAAATTCATTTTACTATACAGTGATTCACCTTCAGCTTCATTTTTAACCATATTGGCCATAACCAGAATTGGGGCATATTCCTGGTTTTGCAGAATGATCTTTATCATGCCGTAAGCATCGGCAATGGACGCCGGATCCGGTGTAACAACCAGGAATATCTTATCGGCGCCGAGCACAAAAGACATGACATTTTTAGAAATACCGGCGCCGGTGTCGACAACAACTTTATCGTATTCATGTTCAAATTTGGAAAAGGCCTGGTGCAAACGTTGCAGAGCTGCATCCTCTTCATCAAGAAGATCCTTCACAGCCGATGATGCCGGCAATATATCGATTCCCCCCGGCCCTTTAATGATCACATCGCTTAAATTCTTTTCTCCGGAAATAACATCGGCAATTGAGTATTTTGTTCGCAAACCCAGGAACAGATCAACGTTTCCCAGATGGATATCGGCATCTATCAACAATATTTTCTTTTTGAACCGACTGAATGTTACAGCCAGATTTACACTGAAAAAGGTTTTCCCGACCCCCCCTTTACCACTGGTAACGACAATGATTTCAGGCAGATTGCGTTCTACTTTAAGTGTTGTGAGACTAAACAATTTGTTCGACGTTTTATTCATGTTTTTCCTGTTATCTAAAAGAGAGAACTGACTTTTTTCCAGAGATAATAACCGTTAACCGGTGTTAAATCAAGTGGTATTGATTGTCCATCGCTAATGAACAAAATCGGCAGACCGATACCATTTTGCATGGAAACGAGTTTTCCCACTCTTGAAGTTTCATCCAGTTTGGTAACTACCAGACCGACGGGATCAAGAAGGGTATATAATGCTGATGATAGAAAAATATCCTCAATATCTGCGGTTGCAGATAACACAACCAGTTTTTCAATTCTGGGATCATTGACGAAATAATTCTGCAGCTCATTGAAATAATTCGGAAAAAGCGGACTTCGCCCGGGAGTATCAATTAAAATAACTTCGTATTCCTTTAGCGCATCAATCTTCGCGGGCAACTCATCGGAATGTCTAAGTTCAAGAAATTTAACACCCACCAAATCCGAAAATGCACGTAGTGATTCGGCCCCCGCAATCCGATATACATCTGCTGAGATTATTGCTGTTTTTTTATCCCGGAAAAAATGTTTATTGGCTGCCATTTTCATGATAACAGAGGTTTTACCAACACCAGTCGGACCAATCAAAGCAATAATTCGCTGGGAATCTTTCTTTAAAAATTCCCGGGATACTCCGGAATCAAACATACTACGGAAGATATTTTCCAGCTTGTCAATGACCGATGCATCCTGTTGAGAGTCACTGCTCACTTTATCTTGAATTATCTTGGCATGCTCCGGAAAAATTCCCGCATTTAATAACATGGTTATAACATCATTATTCTCATGTATGTTTTTCATTTTCTTCTGATGATCGGTTTTTAGTGAACGCCGGGCGCCATTCCGTTTTCGGTTAATCTCCGGAGAATATAAACCTTTACCAAATTGATCCAGATATTCCGAAAAATTCTTTGTTGCTACTGAGCCAGACGATCTCTGACGGTTTTTCGGGAAGACTCTCCGTTCCGCTTCCGGAATACCCACCGTAATCTGAATCAATCCGGTTTTATCACTACCGGAAATAGTTAAGGGTTTGGTTTCAATCAGAAAAACATCCGTGCCCATTTTATAACGAGCCCTTTGCAAAGCATCCTGTACACTCGTACCAAAAAAATGTTTATGTCTCACTTGGGTACCTCACCATTCCTAAAGATTTCAAGTTTGTATTCGGAGTCAATTCTGTATATGATAAAATTAATACATTGGGTAAAACCGGTTCGACAAAATTCCGGAAATGACGGCGAATGTGAGGGGAAACCAGTAGAATCGGCTGCGCTCCGGCGGCAACCATCTGTTCGGTGACATTATTGATAGAATCAAACAGTTTATTGACCTCTATCGGTGAAAAACCAAGGTTTCTCAATTTACCGTTCCCACTTTTAACAGCCTCGGCAATTTTATCCTCCAAACGAGGTTCAAGGGTAGCAATCGGTAGCGGGTCATTTTCCGATTTGACCATATCAGTAATGGTTTCCGCCAAGGCAGAACGGACATATTCCGTCAAGACATCCGGATCTTTACTGAAAGGAGCATAATCGGCCAGGGTTTCAAGAATTGTTACAAGATTTCGAATGGGAATATTTTCCTTTAACAGGTTTTTTAATACCTGATTTACAACGCCAATCCCTATCAGATCGGGAATAACACCTTCGACAACCGCCGGATGAGACTCTTTTAAATGATCTATCATTCGTTTTGTCTCCTGCCGATCGAGTAGCTTATAGGAATTGGCTTTTAATACTTCCATAAGATGAGTAGCGACAATTGCCGGCGGTTCCACTACGGTATATCCGGCCACTTCCGCCTTTTCCTTTTCTCTGGCCGATATCCAGATTGCCGGCAATCCAAAAGTTGGCTCAATTGTTTTCACACCCTCAAGATCAATCCGATCATCGGGATTGATTACCAGAAAGTGATCAATCATAACATTCCCTTTAGCCGCCATAATGCCATGAATTTTAAATATGTATTCATCGGATTTAAGCTGAATATTATCACGGATACGAATTGGTGGCACAACCATTCCCAACTCCATTGCCAAGCTCTTTCGAATAGTAGTAATACGACCTAAAAGGTTGCCCCCCTGTTTACTGTCCACCAGCGGAATCAATCCATAGCCAATCTCAATTTCAAAATCATCGGGGTGAAGAAAATTTTCAATTTTCTCCTCCTGAACCTCCTCCTTTGTTTCCTCTTCGGCAGTCGCCTCCTCCAATGCCAATCGTTGCTTTTCTTTGTTCACAAAATGACCACCGAAAGCCATGACGCCAGCCATTATCATGAAAGGAATGAAAGGTAATCCCGGAACAAATCCCAGCAGAACCAAAACACCGGAAGTGACAAATATAGCCCGTGGCTGGCTGCTGACCTGGTTGGCAATATCATCACCAAGGCTTGAACCGGAAGCCGCGCGGGTAATAATAATACCCGAAGCCGTAGATATAACCAACGCCGGAATCTGGGATACCAGACCATCACCAATGGTCAATAGCATATAGGTTGAAGCGGCGTCACCAAAAGATAATCCCCGCTGCAATACACCAATGGCCAGACCACCAATAATATTGATAGATGTAATCAACAATCCCGCGATAGCATCGCCCCGGACAAATTTTGCCGCACCGTCCATCGCGCCATAAAAATCCGCCTCTTTTGCAATAAGTTCACGCCGTTCTCGGGCCTGATTGTCATCAATTAACCCGGCATTCAGATCAGCGTCAATGGACATCTGTTTTCCGGGCATTGCGTCCAGGGTAAAACGCGCCGTCACTTCGGCAATACGGGTAGCCCCCTTGGTAATAACAATAAAATTGATCGATACCAGAATGAGAAAAATCACCGCCCCGACAACATAATTACCCTGTACCACAAAGCTGCCAAAACTTTTAATAACCTCGCCGGCATAACCCTGACTTAAAATCAAACGGGTAGTACCGACATTTAGTGAAAGGCGGAACAGTGTGACAATCAGCAGTAATCCCGGAAAAACTGAAAATTCCAACGGACGAAGAATATACAGTGCAACAAAAAGCATAACCAGAGCGCCGGTAATATTCATCACCAGCAACACATCCATTAAAAAGGTGGGAATCGGAATAATCATTACACCGAGAATCATCACTATGGCCATCGCAATAAAAATATAATTTGACTTTGCCAAATTGAAATTTCTTTGCTGATCGATTTGATTTACCATAGATTAAACCTGCGCTCCGGCGGAATCTAAACCGCGTTTCATTTTATAAACCTGCGCCAAAATCTCTGCGACAGCCTGGTAAAAAACAGCCGGAATCTGCATTCCGATTTCAAGCGACTCAAACAGCGTCCGGGCCAAGGGCTTGTTTTCAATAACGGGAACCCCATTTTCCCGTGCAATTTCCTTTATGCGTTCAGCGACTTTACGTTGTCCTTTGGCAACAACTTCCGGCGCATCCGTCTTATTTTTAAACTCATATTTCAGGGCAACGGCAATATGAGTCGGATTGGTTACCACCACCGTTGCCGTCGGTACAGCCGCCATCATTCTCCGTCGGGCAAGCTGGCGCTGAGCACTTTTAATTCGCCCTTTGATCTCCGGATTTTCCTGTTCTTTCATTTCATCTTTGACTTCCTGCTTGGTCATTTTGAGGTTCTTTTCATAATTCCAGCGCTGGTAGAAATAATCGGCGATACCAAGAATAATCATTAAAAAGCCGATTTTAACAAAGATCTCAAACATAACCCCTGCAATAAATGTCACAATTCCTGCAATAGTTGTATTGGAAAGAACCAAAAATTCGACGAGGTGCTTTTTAATAATGACAAAACCGTAAATACCAACGATAACCATCTTTAAAACACCCTTAATCAACTCAACAACTGAACGCAGAGAAAAGAGTTGTTTCACCCCTTCCAGGGGATTGAGTTTCTCAAGCTTCGGTGTCAACGCCTTGGCCGATAAAATAAATCCTGTCTGAACAATATTAATGCCCAATCCGGAGAACATGATAATCAAAAGTATCAATGCTAATATTGGAATAAAATATTGAACAACGGCCAGGGATTGCACCTGTAGGCTTCCCGGAGTAATGCTGACAGCAGTAAAATTGCCATATACATAACGAATAAAACCAGTTATTTTTGAGGCAAGTTGGGGCATTAAGAACCGCAAGGCTATGACGCCCGCAAATAAAACAGTAACAGAATTCAAATCCTGGCTGCGGGCAACGTTGCCCTCCTCCCTTGCTCTCTCTCGACGCCGGGAGGTCGCTTTTTCAGTTCTATCCTGTAGGGGTTTTTCTGCCATACTAACTTCCGCTAAAACCTCTGATAATGCTCCCCATAAAAATCGTCAATCGTTCAAAAAAAGAGTAATACAGCATCTGAAAAATATTCAGCGAGCTGATGACACCAAATATGCCTACCCCCAATTTCAACGGCAGCGAAACAATGAAAATATTCACTTGCGGCATGACCCTGGCCACAAGCGCCAGAGCGGTATCGACAATAAGCAACAGACCAATAACCGGCGCCGCCAACTGAATTGCAATGATAAACGCCTGTGAACCTCCTTCAACTAAGGTCTGTCCCAGAGCCGCTGAAAAATGACCGCCGCCAATCGGAATGACAGACATATTTTTCATCAGAATATTGATTAAAAATTGATGCCCGTTAACGGTAAAAAAATACACAATCATCAACATCAACCAGAACTGGCTAATAATCGGAACCTGCTCCTGGCTGGTAGGATCTATAATATTGGCAATTGCCAGCCCTGTCTGACGACCGATAAAACTACCCGCCATCGTGATACCTTCGAAAATTAGGCGGGCTCCGAATCCCAGAATCATCCCGATCAGGATTTCACGCAAAATGAGAAAACTCATTTCAAATAAAGAACCGGTTTCTATAATGACCTTAGGATGAACCATAAAGACAACAATTGTCAAAACCACCGCCAGCATTAAACGAACGACCCTTGATACGGTCTGATAACCAAAAACAGGCATCGTCATAATAATAGCAAGAAGCCGAAAGAATATCATTAAAAACATCGGCAGGTAGGTTTGAATATAGTCAATAAGGTCAAACATAGTTACCTTGAAATCAATATTATTTGATTAAAAATATCCTGCGTGTAAGTCAGGATAACATCCAGAAACCACGGCATCAACAGCAGAATAACCAGCGCCATTACCGCCATCTTCGGGATAAAGGTCAGGGTCATTTCATGAATTTGAGTAATTGCCTGAAAAATCGCGACAATCAGCCCGATAGCCAATCCACTCCCAAGTATCGGCAGTAAAACATAAATCGCCGTCAAAAGAGTTTTTTTTCCAATGAATAATACGTAATCCGGTGTCATTTTAGGCAAATCCTTTCACAATAGATTCAACAACCAGATTCCACCCGTCAACCAGCACAAAGAGTAAGAGCTTGAAAGGCATCGATATCATAATGGGAGGTAACATCATCATGCCCATTGACAACAGGGTACTGGCAACAATAATATCAATCAACAACATGGGTAGATAGATTAAGAAACCGATCTGGAACGCCGTTTTTATCTCACTGATAATAAAAGCGGGAATGACGGTTGTAATCGGTAAATCGGAAGGACTCTGAACCGCAGGCGCTCCGGATAAATCCACAAACATACTGAGTTCACTCTCTTTTGTCTGATTGAGCATAAAAGTTTTAAGCGGAGTGACGGCATTTTTCAATGCCACCGTTTGAGAAATATCCTCATTCAAATACGGCTGTAAAGCCTTTTCGTTGACCTCACTGAACACCGGCTTCATAATAAAAAAGGTTAAAAACAGCGCCAGACTTGCCAAGATCTGATTGGATGGAACTGTTTGGGTCGCCAGAGCTGAACGCAGAAAATGAAAAATAATTACTATACGCGTAAATGAAGTCATCATAATAAGAATGGAGGGCGCCAGAGATAAAACCGTCAACAAAAAAACAATCTGTATGGTCTGAACAAAGTCTGACGGGCTGTCTGAATTTTCAACCCCCAGAGATATCTTCGGCAGGGAAGTCTGTGCAGATACCACCAGCGGAATGAATAAAATAATCAGGACTATTATTATTTTAATGGAAGTTCGCATCGATATATTATTCCTTATCGGGATTTTCTAATGATGTTTTCCTGCGGCGCGAGTATTTCCGCACCAGGTCCGAAAAGGAATCGGTTCTCAACATAACTTCATCGTCCGATTCATCCTGATCATCAATCTCGCAAAGCAACTCAAACGAGGAATCGGTGACACCAACCAGTAACAGACGTTTTTTAAACTTCAAAAGCAGCAAATAATGTTTGGCTGAAACATATTTTCGCCCCAACACCTTCAGATCGAATGTATTCGGCAGATCAGATCGTTTCTGACGACGGTAAATATTTGCAATGACAAACAGAATCACTACAATACAAACCGTGATGATTACGGTCCGGATTGCATAGATCGAATAGGAAGATCGCTGCTGGTTTATTGAACTTGCCAGGGTAGAGTCAGTAGAAGCGCTATTGTTACTTTTTAGCGATGATTCCTGATACGAATTCGTTGCCATCAGCACCATTCCAACAATGGCTATCGTCATGAAAACCATTGCAAGTCCTTTGGAATTCTGTTTTGGTTTAAAGGCATTGTACATCGTTCTTCCAATCATACTAAACTCTTAATACGTTCCTGCGGACCAATCAATTGTGTAATTCTGACGCCAAATTGATCATCGACTACCACAACCTCGCCTTCGGCAAATTTTCGACCATTTACAAACACTCCCAGAGGTTCACCGGCAGCTTTTTCCAACTCTACAACTGCGCCTTTGCTTAGTTTTAATATATCCTTTATAAACATAGACTTTCGTCCCAACTCGACATAAATTTCAAGTTGTACGTCCATCAACATTTCGATATTTCTGGGTTTGTCAGAGCTGACAGAAGCAGTATTGAATGTCTGAAAATCAGCCGGATAAATCTCATTATCCTGATCAGCGGAATCACTCTGAAAATCTTCCGTTTCCATCCATAAATAATGATAAACGGAATATTCAAGACCCTCCGCGGAAATCGTATATGTGGTTTTCATGACCTGGCCAGATATGTCCCTAAAGAGGTCGGAGTCTGGGGCTTCTTTGAAGACAGGGTCCTTTATTTCGAACGCAAGTGAAACTGAATCACCCGACAAGGTGCTCTGCAATTGCCCCATAATCTGATTAACAAGTTCTTTTAAACCATCCAGATGTTCATCGGTAATCGTTTCATCCACTTCTTCTTCAATCAACCAGGCAACAATCTGTAATACTAACTTTGGATCAAACAGAAAGAGATGCTGGTTATCGACTCCGGTGGTGGTCTGTAGCTGTAAAGCCACAACGGGTCCTTCAATACTTCCGACTTCATTTTGCGTCCTAACCGGTTCAATCTTACTGCTGGATATGCCGAATTCTTTGCCAAACTGATTATTTAATGCATCTCTGATGATACTCAGATATTTTTCCTTGTTTTCTTCAATACGGCGTTTCATCTCATCAATATTCATCAATCGTTTCTCCTTCATTTACAGACTGAATTCGCACTGCATAGTGGGAATTCCGATTACCGATAATCCCATCAAACTTGTAATGATTTTGAATAAGTATCGGAATACTTGAATTTATCTTTGGGTTCAGCAGAATGACATCCCCCTTCTTCAGTTCGATAATATCCCTAATTGAAATAATACTTTTCCCCAGTATTGCGACGAGGTCCGCTTTAGTTAAATTCAGACTCGATTCGATAATTTCACGTTCCTTCTCAGAGGCTTCCATGCTGCCGAACATAATGGTTTTTTGAACATCGGGACTCGATAGAATATTGGAAACCCACATATATGGATAGCATAAATTCAACATTGTAGCATTTCCGCGCACCTTGATTTCCATCGACACAACCACCACCGGTTCGGAGGCAGGAACAATCTGGACAAACTCCGGATTGCTTTCAAAACGAGTAAACTCGCACTCTACGTTGCTGATTGTTGACCAGTTTTTTGAAATTTCCTGGGAAATTCGTTCAATCACCCGGTTCATTATTTTTCGTTCTATCACTGAAATCGGCCTGGTGATGGGTTTAAAACTACCCTGTCCTCCGAACAACCTTTCCACAATAAAGACAACAAGCTGGGGGCTGATTTCCATGACAAATTGAGAATGGGGTGACTTGATATTTCCCACATATGTTGCAGCTGGTGAAGCAATTGACATCACAAATTCCGAATACATAATCTGGTCAACCGCCAATAATTTCATATCAACGATCATGCGTAATTGGGCTGACAAGAAAACTCCCAAATTGCGAACAAAGCCCTCGTGAATATTCTCAAGAATACGCAACTGCTCTTTGGATATCAGATTGGGATGTTTGAAATCATAAAGGGATACTTTATCGTATTTGGAGTCGACTTCCGAAGATGATTTTTCGCCCGCCGACACACTCGTCAGCAGAGCATCAATTTCTTCCTGGGATAATACTTTTGCCATCTATCAGTTACTTTCTGTTTATTGGATAACAAGAGTGCTGTAATACAGGCTGTCAATGGGCCCGCTATGCAATAGTGCATTGATATTTTTTGTCAATTCAGATCGGGAATTTTCCTGAAAAGAGAGAGACAGGATTTGGTCGGCCGTGTAATGTCTCAAATAACTTATAATCATATCGCGAATTTGTGGCGCCCGTACCCCCAACTCGTTATAGGTCTCCTTCGAGTGAGTTTCAACGGCAAATTCGGCTACAACAAAGCGCCGGCCCCCGGAACCGAAAGTATTGACCGTCAGATCTTTGATTTCAAAAATCTGCCCCATTTCCCGATTCGGTTTCTTTTTCAATTTCTTCTCTTCATTATTTTTCTTTAAAAGTTCCTTTTCAATTTTATACCGCTGATATCGCGGCAAAAGTACGACTTTGGTAGTAAAGAAGGCGGCCGCACCGATGATGACAACCATCAGAGCAATTGCTAAAACTTTAACAGCTATCGGTGTTTCTTTCTGCTCCGGGTTATCTTTTTCATCATCCGATACTTTTTTTGAAAAGAGAAATGATTTAGTAATAAAAAATGTTGCCAAACTGGCAATCAGTACCGTTAGCGAAGTAATAATGATAACAGAGGCTAGTGAAAGTTGTTTTGAGTTTGATCGATCTGATTCAGGCTTGTCAGAGACTTCATTTTCTCTTTCTGATTCCCGGTTTACCAAAGAACCGTCAGCTTCCCCCTCCACTTTTGAGGATTCTCTGCTTCCGATCAGTTCTTTTTGGGCTTTATAATGCTGATATCGGGGTAAAATAATTTTCTTGGTAATAAAGAATGCTACCAGGCTAATGAGAATAACGGCAAGTACGATCCCTGTAATTTTAATAGGCTTAGAAAGTGTTTTTGGGTTATCTTTTAAGGCCTTTTTTTCAGGAACATTATTCGACTCTTGCCCAGCCTGTTTTGAGGATGTTTTACCGCTTTTTTCAGGTTCCGTTTCACGAGACGGTATCGCACTGTCTGCTTCCGGTTCTGTTTTTTTCTTTCTCCCAAACATTCTCTATTGTCCTTCTGAATAAAATACCAGACGATTTCACGGGGAATTTCTCAAAATTCATGCCACATAAAGCCCTTGTAATACATTGAACCGTGTAAATCGAGATATTCCGGAAAATATTGAGCGCATCTTTAAAACTATCTGAAATGTATTATCTCCCATTTTAAACGATTACCGACGAGATATTCCCTGAACACACTGTTGTATTTCAGAGAAATTGGGACCGGGATAATGAAATCTGATCTCGGTACGATGAATAAAATATTGATTGTAAGGATAGAAACAGAGAATTGATATACAAAGACAACCGGAAATTATTTCCCGCTCTATCTATTTTTTCCGTTAAAAGATTTTTATTCTTACAATTTCAAATTGCCGGCTTACGCCAGGTGACAAGAAATTCTACCCGTCGATTTTTATGACGATGATCGGGAGTGTCGTTGGGCACCAGAGGACGGTATTCAGAGTAGCCTACCGCTCCCAGAATTCTAGGCGGAACCTGGCACTTATCAATTAGATATTTAACGACTGAGAGTGATCTGGCAGAAGAAAGTTCCCAATTCGAAGGAAATCTCGGAGTGTTAATCGGAACATTGTCCGTATGCCCGCTGACCAGTACTTCCGAAGCGTTATTCCGGATTGTTTTGCCGACAACGTCCAGAATAAGGGCGGCTTTCGGCTTCAGTTTATCGCTCCCGGAATCAAACAATATATTGTTCCCCAGTTGAATGAGCAGCCCCGTTTCGGTGAACTCGACATTGAGATCGTTTTCGATACCCAATTCCTGAGCTTTCTTCTCGATTTCACGGACACTATCGTAAACCCCCTGTTGTTCTCTCACGTTATTGTCTATCCCCAGATTGTTCCGCACTGACGGATAGCGTCTCATAACACCCAGCGCACCTTTTAATGAGTTTGCCGCCATGGCAAATTTAACTTCATCCAAATTCGAAAAAGAAATCATTAGAACGAAAAAAGTCAGCAGTAATGTGACCATATCCGAATAAGTTGTCATCCAGAACGGCGATGACGGTTGCTCTAATTCTTCTTCCTCGTCTTTTTTCTTATCCAATCAATCCTCGATTCAATTATTCCTGTTTTTTTTCTTTTGGGCGACTGCTGGGTGATATAAAATTTAACAGCTTACGCTGGATATTTCTGGGATGTTCACCCAACTGTAT
>Ga0164318_10001547_pt1 | contig 20587 bp, 13 predicted proteins | sample GuaBasSedimGuay9_FD_113734 | JGI IMG/M metagenome (GOLD analysis project Ga0164318, IMG submission 113734) | Subseafloor sediment microbial communities from Guaymas Basin, Gulf of California, Mexico - Guay9, Core 4571-4, 0-3 cm | ecosystem: Environmental > Aquatic > Marine > Hydrothermal vents... | reverse complement strand
GTGGAATTCAAAAATAAAATCCAAAATTCCTGCCTCTCGTAGAAAAGATGCCTATTCCATCAATTCTCAACTTCTAGAAATGTACTGGGAAATTGGGAAAGATATTTCAGAAAAACAAGAAGAATCAAAATGGGGAAGTAAATTCATTGAACGGACAGCAATTGAACTAAAACATGAATTTCCTGAAGTTAAAGGATTCTCCCGCAGGAATATTTATGCGATTAGACAATGGTATAAATTTTATTCAACAAAATATCAATTTGTGCCACAAAGCGTGGCACAAATTCCTTGGGGGCATAACCGATTAATTATTACAAGAATTAAGAATATAAAATGAACCACTTAATTCAAGTACTTTAGCGCACTCCAAACTTTAGGCACTCCAAACTTTAATTACTTTCGTAACTTAAAACATTAAAAAATGAACCTGTCTGTTTTTTCTGACGAACACTTTATGAAAGAAGCCCTGAAAGAGGCTCAAAAAGCCTTTGACAAAGAGGAAGTCCCGGTGGGTGCTGTGGTGGTTTGTAATAATCAAATAGTGGCTCGGGCACACAACCTGACGGAGACGCTTAACGATGTAACTGCCCACGCCGAGATGCAGGCCTTTACAGCAGCAGCCAATTTCATAGGTGGGAAATACCTGAAAGAATGTACCCTTTATGTAACACTGGAGCCCTGTGTAATGTGTGCCGGAGCATCTTACTGGGCACAAATCGGAAAAATTGTTTTTGGCGCTTACGATGATAAACGAGGTTATTCTAAAACCGGTTCTGATTTGTTGCATCCATCAACAGAAGTTGTTAGCGGGGTAATGCAGGGTGAGTGTAGTAGTTTGATAAAACGTTTTTTTGAAAGAAAAAGATAAAAACCGAACTAAAACAACCAGTTGATGTTGGACAAAAGTGATACTTAACTAGTAATTTTGAACAGCCTCTTTCAAATTATGTAAAGTTGGGAAAACGGAAAGACTATGATGAAATAAATCTGCCATAGGCGGATAGCTTTTCTACAAAAAACAATTCATATACGTCAAAGTAAATACAAAAAAGACCGTATTGTTCCGTTCTCGCCAACCATGGCAATAGGATTAAAAAAGTATCTTCAGGCTGAACACCCGCATCTTTGGTTCTTTAACGAAAAAGAAAATCGTAACGCTAAAAGAGCTTTTGGGGCATGTTGACATCACTACAACAATGATTTATTTGCATGTTGCTCAATGCGAATTGATAAAACCACACAGTCCGCTCGATACCCTTTATAACCGTGGGTAAGCCTGCAATCTTAAAATCGTTTATTGTAGCCAGTTTATTCCTTTTTCAATTCATATTTTGTGCTTCTTCCCCCTGAATTTGATTTTATTAATATTCCTTTATCAATCAAATCTTGTATATCTCGTAATGCTGTGTCTTGTGAACATTTTGCAATTTTAGCCCATTTGGAAGTTGTTAGATAGCCTGTAAATCCATCTAATAATTTATTCAATATCTTTTTTTGTCTTTCATTTTTTATTTCCGTTCCGTAAGTATTCCAAAATTTATGTTTTTTAATTACCAACGAAAGGGTATCTTCTGAATTTGCTATTGCTTTTTGCAGTGTATTCAAAAACCAATTTATCCATTCCGTGATATCGAGGTTTCCCTTTTGTGTTTTTTCAAGTATGTTGTAATATGATTTTCTCTCTTTTTGTATTTGAGAAGAGATACTGTAAAATCTTTGTGGAAGCCCATCTGAACGGGCAAGCAACATATCGGTAATTGCTCTGGTTATTCTTCCGTTTCCATCTTCGAGTGGGTGTAACGTTACAAACCATAAATGTGCAATACTGGCTTTTAAAACCAAATCAATGTCTGTTTTGTTATTAAACCAATCTAAAAATCTATTCATTTCATTATCAATCATCTTTGCAGGGGGAGCTTCATAATGAACCTTTTCTTTTCCCATAGCACCTGAAACAACTTGCATTGGCCCGGTAGAATCATCTCGCCATTTCCCAACAATGATTTCATACATTCCGCTTCTCCCCATCGGAAACATAGCGTAATGCCAGTCAAATAGTCTTTTTTTTGTTAGCAGCTTCTCGAAATTCTTTGTTGTATCAAACATCATATCAACAATTCCCTCAATATTTCTGTTGATAGGTGGCAAACCACCTAAATCAATTCCTAATCTTCGGGCAATAGACGAACGAACTTCTTCTTTATTCAAGATTACACCTTCAATCTCATTTGATTTTAATATATCTACCGTTAATGTTTCAAGGAAAGCCTCATTTTGCAAATGAAACCCTAACGTCTCCATTTTACCTATTAGCCGACCTTGTTTGTTTCTTACTTCGGCTAACAAATCCGATAATTTGTTAATGTCCCAAGTAAAATTTGGCCAATTTTCCTGCTGATATATGTATATTTTTCTATTCATTTTTATTCTCCGCATTATTTGCGACAAATATACATATTATTCTCCGCAAATTGCAATCTTATTCTTTTTTTCAAATTGGCTACAACGGTCAGGCAATCGAGTAGGCAAAGGGAGTTTCACCCTAAGCCTCTCACAGAACCGTACGCGATAGTCTCCCATCATACGGCTCTTGTTATACAAAAATACTTATAGTTTACTGTTTTGTCCATTTGTTCTAACCATTTGTCAAAACCATAATATCATACTTCGTAGCTTTTGACTGAATGTTAGCCAACGTTATTTATATTCAATTCTTCTTTTTACTATTTCTATTCTCTTTCCATTTTAATGTTGGCTAACTATAAAATATTTACGTAAAAGCCTATCTCTCAAATAACAACCGCTCCCCTTTTCGGGTTTCATCAAACAGACCGTTGTTATAAACCCGGTGGCCATTTACAAAAGTTGAAACGATTTTTGAATGGAAAGTGATGCCTTCCATGGGCGACCAGCCACATTTGTACAGAATGTTTTCTTTTGAAACGGTTTGCTCTGTACCCAAATCTACCAAAACCAAATCAGCCTGATAACCTTCGCGAATAAAACCACGTTTTTTCACCTTAAACAGAATAGCCGGATGGTGGCACATTTTTTCCACCACATTCTCAACAGAAATTTCGTTTCGGTAAGCAAACTCTAGCATGGCTTGCAGCGAATGTTGGATCATCGGTCCGCCGGAGGGTGCTTTAAAAAAAGGTTTCTCTTTTTCTTTCAGCGTATGCGGCGCATGGTCGGTAGCTACTACATCAATGGTGTTGTCAAGCAGGGCTTCAAAAAGAGCCTTGCGATCGGTTTCCGATTTTACCGCCGGGTTCCATTTGATGAAGTTTCCTTTTGAATCATAATCCTTGTCGCTGAACCAAAGATGATGAATACAAACTTCTGCTGTAATTTTTTTCTCTTCAAGCGGGACAGAGTTGTCAAAAAGCGCCATCTCCTTTGCGGTTGACAAGTGCAAAATATGTAACCGTGTGTTATGCTTTTTTGCCAGTTTCACCGCTTTGGATGAAGATAGATAGCAGGCTTCTGCACTTCGAATCATCGGGTGAATGCAGGTGGGGGCATCATCGCCATATTTTTCTTTAAAGATTTTCGTGTTGGCATTAATGGTGGCATCGTCCTCGCAGTGGGTAGCCACAAGGGTTGGGGCGTACTTAAAAATATTTTCCAGTGCGGTTTCATCATCCACCAGCAAGTTTCCCGTTGAGGAGCCCATAAATACTTTAATGCCACAAACTTTTGTCGGGTCGGTTTTAACAACTTCTTCCAGGTTATTGTTGTTGGCACCCATGTAAAAGGAGAAGTTTGCCAGCGATTTTTCCGAGGCAGCCCGATACTTTTCTTCCAGAATTTCCTGTGTTATGGTATTGGGAACCGTATTGGGCATATCCATAAAAGAGGTGACACCACCCGCAACGGCAGCTTTGCTTTCTGAATAAATGTCTGCTTTGTAAGTTAAACCCGGATCACGAAAATGAACCTGATCATCAATTACACCGGGAAAAAGATGCAGCCCCCCGGCATCGATTACTTCATATCCATCAGGAAGTGAAAAGGAATTGGATTTGTCAATTTTTTCAATAATGCCATTAGAAACAAAAACACCGGCATTATATTTTTTACCCTCGTTAACAAGGGTGGCATTTTTTATAACAAAACCTTTCGACATATATTTTTAAGTTGATTTATCCGGCTTAATTCGCCCGAACATGCTGCGCAACCTTAAATCTATCACCCCTAAAATAGCCTCTTTAAAAATGCTCTTGTTCATTTTTGATTCACCTTCGGTACGGTCGGTAAAAATAATTGGAACTTCTACCACTTTAAAACCTAATTTAATGGCTGTATATTTCATCTCAATTTGAAAGGCATACCCTACGAATTTAACCTTGTTAAAATCGATGGTTTCCAACACTTTTCTTGACCATCCCACAAAACCGGCTGTCGTATCACGGGTTTCCATGCCGGTAACCATTCTTACATATTTAGAAGCAAAATAGGACATTAACACCCTTCCCATGGGCCAGTTAACCACGTTAACACCCGAAACATAACGCGAACCAACGGCAGCATCAGCACCACTTGTAATGGCATCGTGTAAACGTATTAAATCGTTGGGATTATGCGAAAAATCGGCATCCATTTCAAAAATAACATCGTAACCCTTTTCAAGTCCCCATTTAAATCCTGCGATATAGGCAGTACCCAGACCCAGTTTCCCTTTTCGTTCAAGAATGTACAATTTACCCTCAAACTCTTTTAATAAATTTTTAACAATATCAGCGGTCCCATCGGGACTATTATCTTCAACAATGAGTACGTGAAAATCTTTGGACAGTCCCATGGTTGCCCGAATAATTTTTTCAATGTTTTCTTTTTCGTTATAAGTAGGTATTATTACCAGACCGTCGCTCATAATAAATTTTTTGGCTAAAATAATCTAAAGTTCAGTTTCTCTGTCATCTTAAACGAAATATCGTTATTAATAGTATAACTAATTTTTAAAGTACTGATGGAAAAATGGCTTTTCGCTTTTTTGGGTAGTTGGAGAATTTTTTATGATACCATCGGTGATGGTCGATTGCCCGGGGTATTAAATTGGCAGCCGTCCATAAAGCAAACGAAAAAGAGGGCAGCGCCCAACTCATTATTGCCCAACCGATCCACTCAATAATCTCGCCTAACAAGTTTGGGGATGATATGTACTTAAAAAGAAACCCGTAAGGATATAGTATCCCTTTTTTCCGCCTTTACGCAAAGCCAGTAATCGGTTATCCGATTTAAGATTTATGTGCATCCCTGTAAAAAAGAACCATGAAAAAATAAGTAGTACCGGCAGTTCCATAATAAGCCATCCCCATTTGTTACGAAGTGTAGGGTCCCATCTGTTGGTAGTATGCCGGCCATACGGAACGGTAACTTTTAGCATTATCGGGAAAACGATAAGTGCCAGCGCAATCCAAAGATAAAGCAGATTAAAAAAAAGTTCTCGTGTCATAAAAAGTCAAAGTTAAACTTTATTAAGAACACTAAAAAGCGGCTATTCCAGTAATGTCCATTCCGGTTATCAACAGGTGTATATCGTGCGTACCTTCGTAGGTAATAACCGATTCAAGGTTCATCATGTGACGCATAATAGGAAAATCGCCTGAAATACCCATGGCGCCTAAAATCTGACGGCTGTCGCGGGCAATTTTTAGTGCCATTTCTACATTGTTGCGTTTGGCCATGGAAATTTGTGCCGGTGTAGCCCGGTCTTCGTTTCTTAACATTCCTACACGCCAGGCCAGCAGTTGCATTTTTGTTATTTCGGTAACCATTTCGGCCAGTTTTTTTTGCTGAAGCTGAAAAGAGGCAATGGGTTTTCCAAACTGTTTTCGCTCTAATGAATATCTCAGGGCGGTATCGTAACAGTCCATAGCAGCACCCATCACGCCCCAGGCAATACCATATCGCGCCGAGTTTAAGCACATCAAGGGGCCTTTCAGTCCTTTTACATTGGGTAATAAATTTTCCTTGGGGACTTTCACGTTGTCAAAAACCAGCTCGCCGGTAGCTGATGCTCTTAACGACCATTTTTTCAGTGTTTCGGGCGTACTAAAACCGTCAAAATCCCGCTCAACTATTAACCCTCTTACTTTTCCTGTTTCATTTTTTGCCCATACTACAGCTACATCGCAAAGGGGGGCATTGGTAATCCACATTTTTGAGCCGTTAAGTAGATAGTGGTCACCTTTATCTTCAAACCGTGTGAGCATGCTGCCGGGATCGGAACCGTGGTTTGGCTCGGTAAGGCCGAAAGCTCCAACCCACTCTCCCGATGCAAGTTTAGGCAGGTATTTCATGCGTTGCTCCTCGTTGCCAAAAGCATAAATGGGATACATTACCAACGATGTTTGCACCGATGCTGCCGATCGTATGGCCGAATCACCACGCTCCAGCTCAGTCATGATAACCCCGTAAGCAATCTGATCCAAACCGGCGCCACCATATTTTTCGGGAATATAAGGGCCAAAGGCTCCAATCTCTCCCATTTCACGAATAAGATGTTTCGGAAACTCATGGCGTTGGGCATAATCGTCAATAACCGGTGTTACCGATCGATTAACCCAGTTACGAACAGCCTCGCGAACTATTTTATGCTCATCGGACAACAATTCATCTACTAAATAATAATCAGGAGGATTGTACATTTTTTTTGTGTTACTGTTAAGGCGGTAAAAATAGGTAACATTTTAAATGATACGGGAATAACAAAAAAATAAAACCCGTCTACCCTTTCTGTAAAAGGTATTTCGTTATTGACGGGGAAATGCTTTGATGTCTCCGCTTTGGTCGGAATGAAAAACACCTTTGCGCCTTAGCGGTTTTCTTTTCTCAGTTCATTATTTTATTTCTTCTTAGCGTCTTAGCGCCTTAGCGGTTCAATCTCCTCGCGGCTTAGCTATTCATTCATCACTCTTTTTACCGTAATTTATACCTTTTTCCCGGAAGGCTGATTACCAATCCCTGAAACTCTAAATTCAGTAAACAGGAAGATACTTGAGAAACGGGGATTTTGCTTTTAGCCATCAGCTCATCAATACCGGTTTCGCCGTTTTCGGTGAGTATGTTAACTAGTTTCTGCTCGTTTTCAGTCAGGTTGATAAAAAGTTCAGGCTCGGCAGTTTGTTTTTTTTCAACGGTTTCCCAATTCATGATAGTGGTAATATCTTTGGCCGATTCTACTAGTGCGGCACGATTGGTTTTTATCAGAAAATTGCATCCTTTTGAATAGGTGTCATCAACTTTTCCCGGCAGGGCAAACACATCGCGGCTATACGAAAAGGCTATATCTGCCGTAATAATAGCACCTCCTTTAATACCCGATTCTGCTACCAGTACTGCATCAGCCATACCAGCCACGATACGGTTTCGTTTGGGAAAATTTTCTCTGTCGGGAATGGTTCCTGACATAAACTCGGTTAACAGGCCGCCGTTTTCCAGCATGGCCGCGGCAAGGTTTCTGTTTTCGGAGGGGTAAACCCTGTCGAGGCCGTGACCCATTACCGCCACGGTGGGTAAATTGTGCGTAAGGGCATTTCGGTGGGCACAGCTATCAATACCGTAAGCCAGACCGCTCACAATCATCACGTTGATGTCTTTTAGTCCTTCTATTATTTTCTCACATTGCACTTTCCCGTAAGAGGTGGATCGCCGGGTACCCACCACGGCCAGCATCCGCTGATGGTTCAGGTCGCGATTGCCATTGTAATAAAGCATTACCGGACCATCTTCGCAATGAAAAAGTCGTTTGGGGTAAGCCTTGTCTGTATAAAAGAGAGGCTGTATCGAGTACTTTTTAATAAAGGTAATCTCCTCTTCGGCACGCTTTAAAACCGAATGGTTGACAATGTTGTTGACGGTATTTTTTCCTATTCCCGGAATTTTTAATAGTGCACTTTTCTTTTCCTTAAAAACCGCTTCGGCTCCGCCACAATACGACACCAGCTTTTTGCCGTTTACCGAGCCGATGGAAGGGATTAGGGTAATGCCGATTTTGTATAGTAAATCATCAACCATGATTGTTTGTTACTGATTGTGGCGCTTGATACTAAAGGCACATCGAGCTACTGCCACGGGGTCATCCTGATGTTTTTGAAACAGCTTAACATCGGCCACAATGACTCGTTTTCCTGCCTTGACAAGATGGCTCACGGCCATAATATCTTTATCAATAGCGCCGTGGAGGTAGTCGATACGCATATCGATGGTATTAACGTTGTCACCCTTTCTGGCAAGAGTTAGTGCTACCAAACCGCTGGTACTGTCGGCAATACTGGCCAGGATACCACCATGCCAAAGGCCACGCGAAAAATCACCTATAAATTCTTTTTTAAAAGGAATACACACTTCGGCAAAACCCTCTTCGAGCTTCCTGATTTCCATTCCCAAAATTTTGTTTACCGGCATATTATTTTCAATAATATACTTCAGTGCTTTCATCCTCTGCTCAGTTGTTAATATGCTTTCCATTTTACTTTTTTAATTGGCTTACAAAAGTAGCAGTTTTGGCTGAGTATTAAAAGCTATCTCTAAAGTCCTTTTTCTTATCGTACTTTAAATCCTGTAAAATGGATGCTTTAACATTGATAGAAAAGTTCCAGCTTTTGCGCGGGCCGAAAGGGATAACATTGAATCTCATTTCCCAGCAGTGCAGATCGCGGTAAATACTAAACGAGGTGAGCGACATTTTATCGTTAGTAAAATCCCATCCCGTTCTGAAAGTAACTTTCCACTTTGGGGTTATGTTGGCCTGCCCCGATAATGCCAGGGTTTGAACAATTTTATTGGTGGGAACCTTTTCGTAATTCAGCCAGGCTAAATGAGTGGTGTAGTTAAAGTTGTAACTCATGTTCAGCGACCAGGGAATATTCCAGTCGATGTACTTCCCGTTGTTACGCAGTGTTCCCAAGTTTTCTTTCGTGTATTTGTTATCCGGCGTTTCCCTTTTTTCTGAGTCTTTCTTTTTCTTTTTAAAATCTTTGTCGCTAAGTTTTAAGCTAAAGCTTAGCGCCCAGGTGGTATTGGTTCGCCGGAAAAGTCTCTTGTTTTGTGTCCACTCGAACGTATTTATCTGTCGTCCGGCCGAATCAACCACGTAAGGATCCCATAACGAGCTGTATTTTAAATCGATATTTTTCCATAGGGTTGTCCTTCCGTTCATGCTTAAGTACGACATGTTTAGCGAGTCTTTTGCCAAATCATAACTTCCCGAAATATTGAAACTTTTAATCAGCATTACCTTTTTCATTCCCGTAATGGTGTCTTTTCGGTTTCTTACTTTTATTTCCAGATTATTTCCGAAGTTAAACCCCACTCTTCCTGATTTTTTTCCGGGAGGTGTTCCAAACAAAAAACCCTGGTATTTTGAATAAGTAACTTCATCGCCATCACCATTGATATACGAATCGTAGTAACCCCAAGTTGAGCTACCGAAGTCGGGTACATAACTAAACGAAACCCTGGGAGTAAACACATGGCGAATAGCACGCAGCGGGCCTTTTTTAAACCGTAGCATTCCGTAAACTTTTGTGGAAATGCTACTGCTAAGACTAAAATCGATGGCGTTGTTAAATCCTGCCACGGTGTCTTTTTGCAGATAGCCCACGGTGGTATCGTTGTTGGAAAAAATGGTGTCGTTTATCCAGTATTGATCAACATGTTGCGCGTACATGCGATCGGTAATGTTTATCGAGCTGCTCCAGGTAAAATATTTAAAAAGTTTGATGGGTAAGCTGATGGGCATTTTATGAATCATCCCGTTTTGCATACTGTTTTTGTAAGCATCCTCGGTAAAGATAAGGGAGTCGAGCGTATTAATAATATTTTTAGTGTTCATCGAATATGTAACGCTCAGGTCTTCGTAAAAGCGTTTTTTTCCAACGGGCTTTTTACGACGTAACGGGTAAAAACGGTTTACATTAAAAGTCAGCTCCGGAAGGGTAATTTGCACCACGTGCGTTTTGGTGTTTTGCCGATGACTGGCGTTGGCGGTTAAATAGTATTTTCCTGCCCAGCTGGTTTGATACGAAACGCTCGACTGAAACTCATTCTTCAAATAATCGTTTACATTTTCAACGTTGTATTTTATAAAATTTGAGGTAACAATGTTCACGTTGGCGTTAAACCTGCTTTTGGGTCTTGCTTTAGGGTCTTGCGTGTGAGTCCAACGGATACGGAAATCTTTACTGTTCTGATAATCAGGCGAATACTTGTCGCTGATAATGTTTACCGCGTATTGTGCCGAAAACGAACCGCTGTATTTATACCGCTTCTTATATCGAAAGGTAGGTTTTACCGCCCAGCTTCCCCGTGAGTAAATGTCGCCAACCATTTTTAAATCCATGTAATCATTAATCGACCAGTAATAACCGCCACCCATCAGGTAAAACCCCAAAACAGCCGATTCACCGTAGGTTGGAACTACAATACCCGATTTCTGGCGATTGTTGTTGGGAAATATCCCGAAGGGAAGAGCCAGCGGGGTCGGTATCCCTTCTATTTCCATGTAAACCGGCCCGGTTACAATTTTGTTTCCCGGAATAACCCGTGCTTTTTTAAATTTAAATTGAAAATGAGGATGCCGTTCAATATTACAGGTGGTGTAAGAGCCATGTAAAATATTGATAGAGTTATCTGACAGTTTTTTCACTCGGCTACCGGCTAAGAACCCTTGTTGATCTTCGGTAAAAACACTGTAAATATACCCTTTTCCCGTAGTAAAGTTGTATTTGATGGTGTCGGCTTTAAAGGTTTGATCGCCTTGGGTAAATACCGGCCGGCCTTGCTGTTTTCCTGCTGAATCAACTATTCCGTAGGCGGTAACAATATTTTTATTAAAGTCAACATCTATCCGGGCAGCTTTTAAGTCGATATCTTCATATTTTATTTCTGCATCGCCATAAAGGTGTACCTTTTTGCTCATGATATCCTGAACAATGGAGTCGGTAGCTGTCCTGTCCACCTTGGCATCAATGGAAGTCAACGGCTTTGCTTTTTTGACGGTATCGATACGGGCAGTATCAATGACGACCGAATCCGGTAAAAGGGTATCGTTTACCAACAACGAATCACCTGCAGAAACAAGTGTGTCGGAGATAGCCTGAGGCCCAACACAAAATGTTTTCGCCGAAACATCGTTTACATAACCGGTTATTAAAAGAAATAACCAAAACCATGTTGATAATTTAAGCAAATAGGATTTTTTTGTCAATGGGTTTGATTTACTTTTGTTTTTGGCAACGGTCTTTATTGTGCAAATATAAATTCTATATTGATACCATTAATTTGAAACGACAGCATTATATTGTTATTATCCTGATTCTGGTATTTTTCCACCTTAATTTGTTTGGCCAAACAGCCGGCAACAAGGGGAAAAAGATTAGCACGGTGGTTATCGACGCGGGTCACGGAGGAAAAGATCCGGGAGCATCGGGCAGCCATTCCAGAGAAAAAGATATTACCCTGGCGGTTGCCCTTAAGGTGGGAAGATATATAAAAGCCAATTTACCCGATGTCAAGGTTATCTACACACGGACTAGAGATCGTTTTGTGCCGCTGATAAAACGCGGAGAGATAGCCAATAAAAACAAAGCCGACCTGTTTATTTCAATCCACTGCAACGCGAACAATTCGCACAAGCCTTACGGTGCCGAAACTTACGTGCTGGGGAGTGACGACAGCCGGAGCAACCGGAACATGAAAGTGGCAATGCTCGAAAATGCAGCTATCCTGTTAGAAGATAACGCCAAAAGCAATTACGATGGGTTCGACCCCAACTCACCCGAGTCGTACATTATTTTTTCGTTAAAGCAAAACGATTACAAACAGGAAGAGAGCCTGGTTTTGGCGCAAAAAATCCAAAGTCAGTTTAAAAACCGTGCAGGCAGAAAAGATCGTGGGGTACACCAGGCAGGGTTTTTGGTTTTAGCCGGAACCTATATGCCTTCGGTGTTGGTGGAGTTGGGCTACCTGAGCAATTATACCGAAGAAAAATATCTGCTTTCGGAAAAGGGACAATCCTACCTGGCTTCGGCTATTTATCGTGCCGTGAAATCGTATAAACAGAATTACGAGCTGGAAAACAAAACAGCCAACAATATTTCATCAAAAACAAAACAGCCAAAGTTAAATACGACGGTTAAAGAAAATACGAAAGTTTCAGGTGGTGTTGAGTACCGGGTTCAGTTTACCACCTCAACAAAAAAAATTCCTGTTACCGATAAACGGTTTAGGGCCATCCCTGACGTGTCCGTTTACTATCACAACGGGCTTTATAAATACACATCAGGCCATTTTAATACGATAAGCGAGGCAGCAGAGCGGCAGCACAAATTAAAAAACAGGGGCTACCGGAGTGCCTGGGTGGTTAAAATGAAAGGCGATAAAAGGTACACGGGGAGTGTAAAAAACAGCGTTCCCAAGGTGACAGGACAAAAGGCAACCGCTTTGGAATACAGGGTTCAGTTTTACACCTCACCTCAAAAGCGTCCTTTAACCAGTACCCGTTTTAAAGGAGTAGAAGCCATAGCGGTTTACTATCAAAACGGATTGTACAAATATACGGCGGGTCATTTTAGCACCATCTCGAAGGCAACAGCTTATCAAAAGGAGCTGAGGCAAAAAGGGTTTTCCGATGCTTTTGTTATTAAATGGAAAGAGGGTAAGCGGGTGGAGTAAAAATTAAGGTTTAATAACGATTAAGAACCCTGCCTTATGTAACATTTTACTTAATTTTACGTTTTAAAAATAAACTGATATAACGTGAGACGATCGAAACCATTTATTATAGGATTTACCTTTATACTTGCCATAGTAATTTTTGTTTGGGGGTTTAACTTCCTTAAAGGAAGAGACCTTTTTAAAAAGCAGGAATTTCTTTATGCCCGTTATCACACGGTAAACGGATTGGTATCCGCCAAACCTGTTTACGTTAACGGATTGCAGGTTGGCCAGGTAAGCCGCCTCTATTTTGCTCCCGATATGTCGGGTGATATTATCGTAGAGCTGGTTATTCAAAGCAAATTCCCCATTCCTAAAAACAGTATTGCTCATATTTTTAGTGCCGATTTAATGGGCTCCAAATCCATTACCCTGATATTGGGAGATGCCAAAGAGGCGGTTGAAAGTGGCGACACCTTGAAAACAAGCGTGGAAGGCTCGTTAATGGAGTCGGTTAACAAGCAGGTGGCACCGCTAAAAGCAAAAGCCGAATTGTTAATGGGATCGGTTGACACCTTAATTGCTGCTTTTAACGCGGTGATGAACGACACTACGGTACAAAACCTGTCTGCCAGCATCCAGGATATTCAGAGCACTTTCAAAAATCTCTCTTCCACCTCTTCCCGGTTGGATGATTTAGTAACATCGGAGGGTAACCGGTTACAAAGTATTCTGACTAACGTTGATTCGCTCGCCTTAACTTTAAGCAACAACCGTGAAGGGTTGACCAACATCATTAATAATTTTGAATCTATCAGCGATTCGCTTTCAAAAGCCAATATTGCGGAGGTAATTCATAAGGCTGATTCTTCCATCAACAGCCTGAATCAGATTCTTGCTAAAATAAATGAAGGTCAGGGTACTGCCGGCAAGCTGATGAATAATGATTCGTTATACCGTGAGTTGGATAAATCAGCCGAAGAGCTTAACAAACTTTTAAAAGATATCAGAGAAAACCCCAAGCGGTATGTTAAGTTTTCGTTGTTTTAAAAGAAAAATTTTTTTTAAAGTTTTGTGGTTTACATTCTCAAAGGGAAAATAATTACTCCCACTATTCATTGGGAGTTGACAGCCACGATTATTTTTTCACTACTTTCACGCTCTCTACATCCCTTCCATCAATTTTTAACAATATAACATAACCCCCCGATGGCAGGTAATTATTGTTGTTTCCAGTTCCGTTCCACGGTATTTGACATCTGCCTGGCAACTGTTTGCCGCTTAGCAGGGTTTTGACCAGTAAACCGGCGTTGTTGTATATTTCTATGTTAATCTGAGCCGTGGTTTCCCATCTTGCGGCAATGTTGGTAGCCGTGCTGAAAGGATTGGGGAAGACTTTTAGGTTTGGCATTCGGTGTTCGACGTTCGATATTCGGTGTTTGTCTGTTCCAACAGTTGGATTCCACTCGTAAGCACCCATGTCAATTTTTCCATTGAACACGCGAGGGTTACCGGCAAGGTCGGTATCAGGCATGTTATTGAGAACAAATTGCGGTAAATCCAATGTGCCGGCATCAATACAAGGTGATACGCCGGAGAGATTATAAGGGAATTCTTCGCCACCGTAAAACAGGGGGTCGGTGTCGATGTTATCCTCGTAAACAAGGCCAACATTGCCTTCGAGATGTAGCGTTTGTAACCCGCCTTCAATCAAAGAGTTTTTAATAATAAAGGTTATGCTGTCTATATACCACTGTAAAAGGTACATTCCTGAACCGCTTTCGTTGTAAAAAATACAGTTGTACATAGAAATATCCTCGTCCGATACCCGAAAATCATAATCTTCCGGTTTTTTACAACCAGTAAAAGTGCAATTGGTTAAATAAATTTTTGCAGGGTGATACCCGATTATCATGCCACTTATTTCTTTTCTGTTGTTGTTTAAAAACAAACAGCCTGTTACCACGCTAACAAAATCACTTCCATCATTAGCAAAAGCTCCACCATCTTGGTACGGTGTGTTACTGACGGTGTCAGGGTGATTATTATCGAAAATGCAATTGGTAACAAAAGCCGTATCCGGTATTAAATAATCACCTCCTACCATAAGTCCTTTGCCTCCTCTGTTGTTTTTGAAAATTGAGTTATTAAAACGTACCCCTGACCTGATGCAATAAATGGTTCCCCTGATATTCCATCCGCTATCGGCAATAATACTGTCGAATACAACATGCTCGTTATGCTCGTACACTAACATTGCCCCGTGCTGAATGCCTTCACCTTCTTCGTTAACAAAGCCGCCCCGCTCGAAAGTTAACTTTTGAAAACTGTAGTTTGTGGTGTAATGCATGGCAAGTGCCACCCTGGTTACATGTTCGGCATCCAACACGGTATTTTTCATGCTTTGGCCTGTTACGTAAACATAAGGGCGAACATTTAAGGGATACCTTTCGCCGCTTAACGATTCGGAATAAATACCGTTGGCCAGGTGAATGGTATTGATTTTAGCGCTGTCCACTTTAATTTTTGAATAGGCCCACGAGATGGTTTTGAGCGCCGAATCGGGCGAGGTGCCCGTATTGGCATCACTGCCGGTTACAGGGTTTACATAAAGATCGGAGTTAACAGGTTCGAGATAGGAATGTTGGCAGTCAAAGGTATAATTATACGTTTGTATGCCAAGTTCTTTTATGTGAACAAAAAAATATCTTGTGGGAATACTAACCGAAAAAGTATCTAAATAGAAATGAATAGAATCATCTTTGTTTACAGTATATATATCATTACCATATCCGGAATAGTTATTATAGATACTACACAGGTTAATACTGTCGAAAATAACCGAATGGCCATTAATTAATAGGCCTCCTGCCTCATAAGCCTGATTGTCGTGTATGCTAACACCCGATAAAAAGAGGAAGGGATTATTTAACCCTTCGCATGAGATACCACCACCAAAAGTGGCTGCCCTGTTGTTTTTAACTACGCAATTATATACCGAAGCATAACTATCGTAAACACATAATCCTCCTCCGCGAAAATCAGTGAAATCAGGTGTAATATGTGCCCCTATACCATGTTGTAACGTAAATCCGTTGATTACCGCATTTGTTTCGTTGTGGTTTAGCACGATGCAACTGCTTGTTTGGTTTCCGTCGATAATGGTGGAGTATTTATAATCAGTATCCCCGGTAGTAAGTGTTAAACTGCCGAGTGTAATACTTTTGCCTTTAAAATCAACATTTTCAAAATAGGTTCCCGGCCATACTAAAACCGTGTCACCGTTCCAGGCATGGTTAATGGCTTCCTGAATGGTGGTAAAGTTGCCGGTGCTATCCTGCTTTACGGTGATGGTTTGTGCCGCAAGCAAAACGGGCAGAACAATGAATAGATTGATTAGGATTTTTTTCATTTGTCGGTTTTTAATAATAATTTCGTGTGAATCAGAAAACAAATATCTTCATTTAGTAACCCACCTTGTATTCCCTCCAAGGAGGGAAATAATGGAATTTGTTTTCTTATTTACAATGTATTTTATAATTGTTCAAGTGCTCAACTTTAAACAACTTCAATAATAAAATTTTACACATTCTTTAGAAAAAGAAACAGCTCACAATGCTTTAGCAAAAGTTACTCCCCTCCTTGGAGGGGAATAGCCACCCCCTGCCTTTTCAGGGAGGGGAATGGCTACTTTTACCTTCGGCTTCCACTGCAGGGAGGTGTGCTTTAACTATTGATCAACAACAAACCTTTTTACCACAGTTTGATTACCGGTTGATAAACGTAACAGGTAAATGCCGTTTTTCAGGTTTTTAATGTTTAATCCGGTTTGATACACTCCTGTTGGCTGCTCCTCCCGGTTGTTTTCCATTAACTTTCTGCCCGTAATATCATATATCGAAATTATTACACTGCTCTTTTCAATAATCTCGTACTGAATGGTCAGGCTGCTGGTGGCAGGGTTGGGATAAACACGAAACAAAGGGTCTTCGTCAGTTGATTCATCATCCTGTTTAATTATTTTTTTAGCTTTAAACGAAATTAAATAATGGCTTTCTCTTTCGGCGGTTTTAATAACCCGCTTTTGCCAGCCATTGTTGAACCTGTTTTTAACAAAATAGTTGGTAATAGCCGGCTTGCCGCTTTTTTGCCCGTTAAAATATTCAACAAAATAAATTGTGCCGGTGGTGTCTTTATCATACCCTCTTATTAGTACAAGTGTATCTTCAGGCAAAACTTTGCTTGCGCCAACGCAGGTGCTCCCGATAAAGGCTCCAATTTCAGTAGGCCGGTTGGCGGTGTCAACTTCTACGAGATAAGCGGTATAATCCTCCTTTTCATTAAATTCATAATATTCGGCAGGCAGTTTAAGAGCAAATGAACCGAAAGGATTGCCATTTTGCCATTGAAAACTGTTTACATCGCTACCGGGTTTCAGAATCACCATGTCACCGTACGATAAATGGGGTCCGCCTTTACCTATATTAACACCACAAATCCATTGTGGATTTTGTTGCCCCATGTACCAGTCTTTGAAGCAATACCACTCTTTGGCTTTCATTTCGGTTAGCTGGTTAAGCACCCCTGGGGCAATGGCATCAAAGGGGCTTTGTGTTTGGTATAGCCAGTAGCCTATCCAGTTTTCCTTATCGGCATAAAGGGGTATCGTTTGTAAAGGGTCGGCCACTTTGCCCTGCATGTACAATATATTAAAACCGTCAGGGGTTACATCTAATTTATAACCGCGGGTACTATAGGTATTATATAAGTCACTTTCGAAAGACCAATCACCTGCGTTTTCAATATTAAAGGTAGCTTTATAAGGTTGAGCATTGGCATCTTGCAGTTTGGCATCGAAATGGTAACTTGCCAGTTTTTGGTAGGGTGTTTTAAAATTATTTTGGTGTAAAACTTCTGTGGTGTACCAAAAGTCGCCTTCGGTGCTACTATTACCGTTTCCGGTACCGTTTCCCTTGGTACGGGGTATCGATATCCAGTCGGTACCATAATCGAGTAGTAACGGTTCGTTGGCCTCGAACTCTACCACGCTTATGTTACCATGGGTTCCGTTAGGTATTAACAGGTGGTTGGTAACCGGGGCAAAAACAGGTTGGCTTGAAAAATAAAAATCGTTGTCGCCAAGTATATCGAGGCTTTTGTTATGCAAGTAAGTGCTTTTTAATTCGGGAGCTATATCATCGGGATTCAAGCTGTAAAGCATGGTTTGTGGCGAAACATCGTTTTTTACCACGTAAAAGTATAACCTGCCATTGTAGGGGTTCAGATTAATTGACCGGCAAGATGAAAGGTTGGACGAAGAATAAAGCAGGGTTTGTGTACCATCTTCGGCAACAGCATACACGTGACCATAAGTTGCCCCGTTGGTAAGATAAATGGTGTTTGTGAGCGGGCTGTAAGTGTAATCGTTACAACTGTTAACAGATGTTATTGTTTCGTTGTTGCAATCAAACACTTTAAGCGAACCCCCCATTTTAATATAACACTTGCCCAGCTTTGAAGCATCAATATTATATGAACTCACGGTGTAAATGTCATTGTCACAAATAATCTTTTCAGGCGAATCGATACCGTTGGTAAAAGTAGTAACCGTGAAATTGTTTGAAATTTTTATTAGTACACCGTCACTGTTGTTTTGCGGTTGTTGAGCCAGGGGGCTGAATCCGGCATAAAAAGTACGGAATACACCATAAACAGACTGGTTATGATAATTGTAATCAAAATCGGCTTTGACATACCCTTCATTTTGTTGAGAGGTATAATTGAAACTGATTGTTTGAATAAAAGAATAGTCAGTGGCACTATAAACTTTAACAAAAATGGTATTTCCGTTTGGTATCATATTACCTGTTATATACAGATTGCCGTTGGGGTCGATAAACATTTTCTCGCAGTTTGATAACCCCGTTGGGTATTCGGCCACCAACGCGTTGGTAAAACCGTTATACACTTTAAAATTAGTTGTACTGTTTTTGTTTTCAATAACAATAAACTGATTTTTATAGGGGTTAAAAATAACATCGCCTACAGGTTTGTTCATGGTAATGGTGGAGGCATTGTTGGTAGCAGTGTTTACAACAACCAGGCGGCTTTTGTTGATATGTTGACGGGTAAAGAACCAGGCTTTTTGCAAACTTTTGCTAAAGGCACTTTTGTAAGTTATTGAATGGGTAATATCGTTTACAATCATCCCGTAATCAGGGGTGTTTATGTTAATAATAAAAACGTCATTAGCCTGGGCAAACAAAAAAGTATTAGCGGAAAAAAATATAATGGTAAAAATAAAAAAAATCGGATTTTTTTTAAGCAAATCAAGATATTTTAAGAGACTAAAAGGGTTCATAATGTAAAAGTTTAAGGTTAAAAAAAGGAGAATAATTAATCAATTATTTTTAACCTAAGGCGGACGAAGCACAAGCTTTTGGCACCTAACTCTCTCTCTCTCTCTCTCTACAGTTCCAGAGGTTTCTAATCGCGTATTGGGTAAAGTGGTTTTCATTGATGTGTTGTTAAACACAAAGGTAGTAATTTTTTCGATTAGAGGTACGTGACAATAATAGGTTATAGCCGCTGAATTTGATATCTCTTTTTATGTAGGTAGCCTTACTCAATTATATTATGAGGTTAAGGTTAAGTTTGCAACCGGTTTAACAACATTTTCCTTTGTCTGTTTTATGGATGCTGAAATAGTTTTCGTAAGACCGATGTAATACTAAATTTGATATAATTACTGGGTTGTTGTTATTTTTATGGCGTTAAGGAGAACTCTATATTAAAAAATTTATCTATTATTGCAATTCAAATTTTTCAGAAAAGCGTGGATAGAATATCAACCATAATAAAAGCAGAAAACAGCGTGGCTTCTCAGGCCGCTTTAACCAATGTGCAATCCGGCACTTTCTGTTTTGATATTACCACCACTTCCGCTTGCCGTTGGCAAAGCCTCTATTGGCGATGGCGTAGCTAATTCTGAAAACCTTTCTCTGTTTTTTATTTCGGAATTTTCCTGTTATTACATTTAAGGTTTTCACCCTGTTGCATGTAGTTTGTTGCCATGTACCTTTTCGTGCATAACCTGCAATATAACTTCCTCTTTTTTAAAGAATTTAATAATCAAACAATAATATTTATAACATTAAAAATTACAATCATGTCAAACAATTATTTTAAAACATTTCCCAACGAAGAAGGTTTTTTTGGAAATTACGGAGGCGCTTTCCTTCCTCCTCATCTTGAAGAAGAGATGAAAAAAATTACCAACGCTTACTATTCGATAAGCAAATCACACAAGTTTATTTCGGAGTTGCGCAGTATCAGAAAACATTATCAGGGCCGCCCCACACCCGTTTATTACAGCGGGAGGCTTTCCAATAAATATGGCGGGCGCATTTACCTTAAACGCGAAGACTTAAACCATACCGGGGCGCATAAACTTAACCACTGTATGGGTGAAGCGCTGTTGGCCAAATACATGGGTAAAACAAAACTGATAGCCGAAACCGGTGCCGGACAACACGGTGTGGCACTGGCAACAGCTGCGGCCTATTTTGGGCTGGAATGTGAAATCCACATGGGTGAGGTGGACATTAAAAAGGAACACCCTAATGTAGTACGGATGGAAATTCTGGGAGCTAAAGTAGTGCCGGTTTCACACGGGCTAAAAACATTGAAGGAGGCTGTTGACTCTGCTTTTGATGCCTATGTTCAGGATCCGAAAACATCGTTGTATTGTATTGGTTCGGTGGTTGGGCCACACCCTTTTCCCATGATGGTGCGCGATTTTCAGCGCGTGGTAGGTGTTGAAGCCCGTGAGCAGTTTATAGAAATGACCGGTGAGTTACCCGATAAGGTGGTTGCCTGTGTGGGTGGAGGTAGCAATGCTATGGGTCTGTTTTCTGCTTTTCTT
>Ga0164318_10001546_pt1 | contig 20591 bp, 18 predicted proteins | sample GuaBasSedimGuay9_FD_113734 | JGI IMG/M metagenome (GOLD analysis project Ga0164318, IMG submission 113734) | Subseafloor sediment microbial communities from Guaymas Basin, Gulf of California, Mexico - Guay9, Core 4571-4, 0-3 cm | ecosystem: Environmental > Aquatic > Marine > Hydrothermal vents... | reverse complement strand
TCTCTCAAGCTTCAAGATCGAAATCTATTTGAGTCATTTAGATTCGCTTATCTTGCTCACCGGAAAATACCTCAAAAAACAGTATTATTCTAACTCCTGCTCAATCGGCTAAATAATTACTTATTATTTAATAAAATTAACTAAGAGGTGATTGATGAAAACAACCGCAGAAATGATGGAGATCATAGAATTAATTCGCCAGATTCATATACGTATGAGCCGTTATTATATGCAAATGCTAAATGAATATGACTTGACTCTTCAACACTACTCATTACTGCTTTTACCTATTCATCAAGGCCCTATGCGTATGAATGAAATCGCAAACAAACTCGGCGTTACAAACCCTGCAGTAACAAATCTAGTAGACCAAATGGAAAAAAAAGGGCTGATTAAAAGAATGCCTTGTGAAGAAGACCGGCGTGCAACACTTATTGAAATAACTGATGAAGGGCACACATTATTTGAAAATATACAAAAAACATCTTTATCCCTTTTTTCAAAAACCTTTGTTGAATTTGATTCAGATACACGAGCTAAGCTTAAAACATTTTATATAAAATTTTTAAAAAACTTTGACGAAGAGCATTACAATGAAAATAAATAAAATTATCCCAACTACATTAGTATTTTTGATAACATTAATTAATATGCCTGGCCTTGCTAAAGAGGCTAATGAACTCACACGGGGTGAGCATTATTCCATAAGTGGGTATCCCCTTTCTCTCAATGAGGCTATCCGTCTCACTCTAAAAAATAATTTCGATATAGAAATAGCCCGCTTAGAACGTAAGATTATTGCCTATGATATTCCGATTGCAAAATCAATATATGATACAACCCTGACGGCTGATGTGGGTTATACGGTTGATGAAGAAGAACCGTCAAGCGCGACTCTTCCAAAGAAACAAAACATAACCGAGTGGAATATAGGCCTGTCAAAAAAGTTTTCCTTTGGCTCCATTCTTTCTTTAGATTTTTTAAATAAACGTAACTCGGCCGCTCCATCAACTGCCATTATTAACCCTTACTATAAATCTGATGTAGAAGTTTCTCTCACTCAACCTCTTCTTAATAATTTCTTTGGCTTTTTAGACCGCGGAAGCGTCAAACTTGTAAGACTCGATGTCTCACGTCTTGATTTAGACGAACTCGACAATATTGAAGAAAATATTTCCGATGTTTATACAAAATACTGGGATCTTGTTTTCGCATACGAAGATCGTGATTCAAAAAAAGAAGCTCTTGAATATGCAGAAAATTTTTTAAAAATAACCAAAGATCAATATGAAAACGGTGCGGCTGAAGAAACCGATCTTTTTGCTTCTCAGGCAAACGTTGAAGAACGTAAAAGAGATTTACTCAAAACCGATAAAATTATTTCTGATACCTCTGATGAGCTTAAACTTGCGATGAATTTTTTCACAGAATTTACCCTATCTCCTCAGGATAAGCCGACTACCTCACCAGTTGAACTTAATAAAGAAACCCATATCCTAAAAGCCCTTGAAAACCGCCGCGACCTTGAATCCGTGAAAATCGAGCTTGAGAAGAAAAATTTATCGGTAAGGTTAAAAAAGAACGAACGCCTTCCGCAGGTCGACCTTATCGGCACTTTCACGGCAAACGGCCTAGCACGTGAAATGATAGATGCTGTGGGCGAAGCCGCAAGTATGGACGATCCGACTTATTTTATCGGCGTAGAAGTCTCATACCCTCTTGAGAACAGAAAAGCACGGTCAGAATTTAGGCAGTCCGAGCTTGAGAAGGCTCAGACGATTTGGGATATGAAAAGAGTAGAAAAAGAAATATTCGTCGATATCGAAAAAGACATACGCAATATTATATTTAAAGAAAAACAAGTAAAGTATAATGAAAAAATATATGAGTTGCAAAAGAAAAAACTTGAAGGCGAAGAAAAAAAATACGGTTTTGGACGCTCCTCAAGCGATATTATTATCCGCTTTCAAGACGATGTAGTTAATGCAAAAACCGGACTTAGCCTTGCACTCACTGACTATGAAAAAGCAATCATCAGTCTGAAGCGTAATCAAAACATATTATTAGATGAAATCGATTGGGTAACGTATGAAGAAGTGGAAAAATGAAGCCAGCAACTTTTTCAGTTAAAAACTCACTTTTTATAAATCTTGTTTCAGTACTTATCATTATTGTAGGCGTATACTATTGGTTCAATATTAAGCAGGAGGCCTTTCCTAATATAAGTCTGGACATGGTATCCATTAATACCATATATATGGGTGCTACTCCGCAGGAAGTCGAAAAACTTATTACTATCCCGCTTGAAGAAGAATTAGCAGAAGTGGATGATATCGATGAAATCACATCGGTATCAACTGAAAATCTATCCACTATTCTAATTGAAATCGACCCTGATACAAAAAACAAAGACAAAGTAGTACAGGATATCCAAACTGCAGTTGACCGTGAGAAAGATCTTCCCGATGATATTGAAGATGACCCCATAGTAACTGAAATTCAAACCAAAAATGTTCCTGTGCTTCAGGTTTCTCTGGCGGGCCCGCCGGAGAAAGAACTGCGCCGCTATGCTGAGTCACTGAAAGATAAGTTGCAGGATATTCACGGCGTTGCCGCAGTAAGGAAAAACGGCTGGCATGAGAGGGAGATTCATGTAGAAGTAGACCCTGAGAAGGTAGCTGATTACTACATTTCTCTCGATGAAATAATAACTGCCCTGCGCAATAAAAATCTTAATCTTCCCGGAGGTACATTAGAAACCGGAACAAAAGAATATCTCATACGCACCATGGGAGAATTCGAAACCGCAGACGAAATCAAAAAAGTTATCATTCGTGCAAACGAGCAAGGGAACTGGATACGTGTTGAAGACGTTGCTAATGTGCTAGATACTTTTGAAGATGAAGATATCATTTTTAAAACCAACGGCGAAGAATCCATTAACCTTATTGTAATAAAACGAGAGTCAGCCGATACTCTTAAAGTAGTCAAACTAGTTAATAAAACACTCGAAGATTTTAAACTGGCCGTTAATGATGAACGTCTACATATCGACACTTTTGATGATATTTCATTTTATATAAAAAGACGCCTTAGAGTACTCGTTAACAACGGAATTATCGGAATCATTATGGTTGTTGCTTGTCTGCTTTTCTTCCTCCAGATGCGTGTTGCTCTACTTACGGCTCTTGGCTTACCTGTTGCATTCGGCGCCACACTTATTTTAATGGCGCTCCTTGGTATTAGTATTAATCTCATCAGTATGTTCGGCATGATAATCGTCTTGGGAATGTTGGTCGATGACGGAATCATTATTTCTGAAAATAGTTACAGGTATATTGAAGGGGGCATGCCGCCACGTGACGCAGCTGTGACGGGAACTAATGAAGTAACCAAACCGGTAGTGGCCACGATTCTCACAACAGTGGCATTCTTCTTTCCGCTCTTCTTAATGAGCGGAATTATGGGTAAATATGTAAGAAACATTCCGCAAGTAGTCATACTTATGCTGGCCGCATCTTTGCTTGAAGCTTTGTTTATTCTTCCTTCACACATTGCTGATTTTGCACGTCCAATAAATAAGGAGAAGAAAAAAACTCGTGTAGGAGACCGCTTCTTTAAATTTTTAATAACCCATTATGAGAAAACATTGAATTTCATTGTTGAGAAACGCTATTTAATTTTATTAATAACCGCCGGAATAATAATAGTAGCATTACTTTTAAATGCATTTTTTATCAAATTTGTACTTTTTTCATCAGAAGGCATAGAACAATTCCGTATTGAAGCCAGGGCTCCGATCGGTACTTATATTGAGTATACGGCTGATTTATTGAAACCGGTCGAGGATTTAGTTAAGCAATTACCTGAGAACGAATTAGAAAATTTCGTAACTACTGTCGGTGTATCAGGTGAAGAAATGCATGATGAGAGGGAAACGGGAAGCCATCTTGCAATGATTTGGGTGTATCTTACACCCGAGGCAGACCGTAAGAGAAAAACACCGGAAATTATTGATGAATTGCGGAAAAAGGCTAAGTCTATCGAGGGTTTTGAAAAACTTACCTTTGAAGAGATTAAGCCCGGCCCTCCTGTAGGAAAACCTATTGCTGTAAAAATCCGTGGGGAAAATTACAAAGACTTAAAAGAAATTTCGCTTCGTATGCAAGATTATCTTAAAACAATAAACGGAGTACAAGATATAAAAGATGATTATACAGAAGGAAAAGATGAACTTCGCGTCATAATCGATACCCAACAAGCAAAACGCCTTTTTCTTACAACACGTGACATTGCACACTCGGTTCGTTACGCCTTTGAAGGAGGTATAGCTACGGTCATAAAAACAACGGATGAAGAAATTGACGTAATCGTAAAATTTCCAGAAAATCAGCAACTTACATTTGATTCATTCGACAGCATACTGATACCGAATAAGTATGATAAACTCATACCCTTAAACAAGGTTGCAACATTAGAGACGGAAAAAGGTATTTCTTCCATCAGACATCTTGATAGAAAAAGAGTAATCACGGTATCTGCTAATGTCGATGAAAATATAACAACATCTTTTGAGGTTAATCGTTTGCTTACTGAGGAATTTAAAGACATCAATCAGGAGTTCATTGACGTAACGCTACGCTATGGCGGTGAACAAGAGGATACGGAAGAATCTATGAAAAGTCTGGGCAGCTCTTTTATATGGGGTATTATGATTGTATTTTTAATATTGGCTTCAACTTTCGGTTCATTAGTACAGCCGTTCATCGTCCTTACATCTATTCCTATGGGGCTTATCGGAGTTATATATGTATTCTTCCTTCATGGCAAGCCTTTTGGTTTTTTCGCAATTATGGGGGCAGTAGGTCTTGCAGGTGTTGCTGTTAATGATTCTATTGTATTAGTAGAATTTATCAATAAACTCCGGGAGCAGGGAACTTCAAGAAGAGAATCCATTATTGAAGGCGGAAAATTGCGCTTGAGGCCTGTTATCCTTACCACAATAACAACCGTTTGCGGTCTTCTTCCCGTTGCTTACGGCTGGGGAGGAAGCGATCCGATTATAAAACCAATGGCACTCGCCCTTGCCTGGGGTCTTGCTTTTGCAACATTTTCAACCTTACTCTTTATACCATGTTTGTATGCAATTATTGATGATATAAGAACAAAGGTAAGAACCTTTACCAAGAAGGAATATAACATTATACGGGAGAAGGCAAATTTACCACCCGTATAAAAAAGGGGTGTCAGACACCATTGTATAAATGGTGTCTGACACCCCTTTTTTAAAATTCTAATCAACCTTAAGCAGCAACCACCCGGGTTTTAGCCCATTTATCACCAAGACGCTCACCCTTAGCTGCAAGCATTATAATTTCAATAATATAACCGATCACTAATACAAACGGTATAATGAGCAGAATATTACGTATAAATGCCTGGGCAATAGTAATCTTTTGCCCCGTTTCTGTGCTTACAACCTTGATACTTGCCATTTTCTTTCCCGGTGCAGCTCCTTCCCACATTAAATCTTTTACGGTCATCCATAAAATATTAACTACAATTAAAATAATATTACGTAATCCGACCGGAGCGGCAAAAAGTAAAAGACCTGCAACAACACCCAAAATTATAGGAATGATAATAAGATCAAATATAGCTGCCAGGAAACGCTTTCCTTTCGAAGCAGATTCCGGAATATTAGGTTCCCCCCCGACAATTCCTTGTCGAATTTCTTCAACCATTATAATCTCCTTTCGTTTTTCAGTGCTTATCAATTACACGGATAAGCATTGATTTTATTTCATATTTATACAAATTGAAAAGTTATCCTTCAAAAATAATTCTCTAATTATTCTCGGAAAGAATATTCGTATCAGCTAAAATGAACATAATCCAGAATCAATTGACGATTATACATATCAATGTTAGTAAACCTAATGCCTGCCCTATAATCGTTTTCCTCAGGTGAATCCTCGGTCCATACTACCTCACCGCGTGCCGGAATTGACTTTAAATAACCAGGAATAGCAATTTCTAAAGCTACATTCTGACGTGCACTGAGCGGCTCATTTGTGGTTATCCCTATACCGCCTCCGGAAATATTGATTGATCTTGAAATAGTATCAACCGGAGAATCCCCTTTCCGTACATTAAACCGAATGCTCTTTTCATAATTACTTCTTTTATAAAACCGTCTCTCTTCCATTTTCCTATCCCTTTAATTTTAATGTGCAACCCATTCAACTAATCTGTCCTGCTCGAAATAAAACCGATATGTTCTGGCCTCTTCTTTATATATCCACTCTTCCTGTCTGGTTTGACTATTAACAACCGTTACTATATCAAATGGTTTACCTAATGTCAAAAAAAGTTCACGCCTCGTTATTCCAGTTTGAATCTCACCGGTAGTGATTTTATTACTAATTCTATCGGTAAAAACAGGCTCCATCTTTAGCGATTCATTTAAAAATATTTCGTCGAATCTCCTTATAAAATCAGTACTTTCGTAAAACTCAGAACTCAACCTTTTATTAAAATCAAAAATTATTTCCCCTTTTTGATTCGTATCAATTGACCTGATTGAAACCTCAATTTTTTTTCTGTCAAAATCTAAATCTTCAATCAGAATACTCTCCCCTCTTTTAAATACGATGTTTTTCTTAAGCTCTTTATTATCAATATCATATATAAAATTATTCATATCCGTAACAATTTCCGGATCGTCATCTAAATCCTTAAATATAAACAAATCTTCCCGTAAAATAAAAACTCTGTTTTCATACCGGCCCTCATATTCATCTTGTATATCTCTCGCTACTCCGGCACAAACATCGTTGTTGGAAATAAATATTAGTAGAAACGTGAAAAAAACAAAAAGTATTATATTCCTGATAATTTTACTGAAATGCATAATCACTCACACTCCCATTTTGTTTTTGTGTCTGGATTTTTTGCCAAATGCCAGCTTTTGATAAAACTGCCTGCTGTTGCGCACGTGAAAAAAAACTCTGATATTTTTGAGCCGGCGGATAAGTATCGGACACTACAGCAAGTCCTTTTTTTACCAACAATGCGTTCACCATTCGTCCTCCGATGAACACATATGCAAACTTGCGTGAGTCTTCAGTGCTAATGCTTGAAGGCATAACAATTTCTAACCGAACTGTTTTCCCCTCAACTAACTTTTTATTAAGTTGCAGTGCAGCAAGAGCTATATCTTGAAAAATTTGATTGGAAACCCTGGTTCTTGGTGCATTAATACCCATATACTGAACTACGGTCCCGCCCTGTAAAAGTATTTTATCACCTTCAAGAACTTTTTGCACTTTAGCAACAAAAAAATCCTCTGCAAAAACATAAGGTGAAAAAAAGTAAGCCGTTATTGCTACAGCAATTAAAATAATAAAACATTTCCTCTGCCGTCTAATTTCCATAATTTTTTTCACACTTTTTCTTTCTCCCTTACATATCCTCCGCCAAAGCTCTTCTTTACTTTATGAATAACCTCTAAATGGGTTAAAACAGAATATATTTTTGCGACAGAAATATCAGTATATCCTGCAATCTGATCAGCATGCATTGGCTTAGAACTTAGACAAGACATAACCTTATGCTCTAGAGTATTTAATTTCTTCTCCCCCTTAGAGTCAAATCGCCTAGACTCATTATGGACTACAGAATTTCCTTCTAACATATCCGGAAATAACTCCTCGATTATTTCATCTGCAGAAGTTATCAGGCGAGCCCCTTCTTTAATCAAATTATTTGTCCCTTGAGAACGCACCGAATCAGCTTTTCCGGGTACACTATACACTTCACGTCCTTGCTCTAAGGCTAAGCGGGCAGTTATTAAAGAACCGCTCCTTTTGGCAGCTTCAACTACAACAGTCCCTTTAGAAATACCGCTAATAATCCTGTTTCTTTTAGGAAAATTATAAGAAAAGGGTTTAGTTTTAAGTGGAAACTCAGATACTACAGCTCCATGGCGGACAATAGATTCATAAAGTTTCTTATTATCAGGCGGATAAATAACATCAACACCAGAGCCAAGAACAGCAATCGTTCTCCCCCCTCCCCGTAAAGCTCCTTGATGTGCTGAGCTGTCAATCCCTTGAGCCATTCCGGAGACAATTGTAATACCTCTTGATGCTAAATCAAAGGCTAACCCCTCAGCCATTTCCAGACCATAAAATGAAGCATTGCGAGAACCAACAATACTCAGGCAATAATCATCTGATGGGGTCATATCCCCTTTTACATACAATAGAACAGGCGGATCATGAATCTCAAGAAGATCAGCAGGATAATTTTCATCAAGAAAACTAATTACGTTAATGGACTGCTTCTCGAGTTCAGAAATCTCTTTTTTAACGTCAAATTTTTTTAACCCATCACGAATCGATTTAACAAAACGACCGCCGAAGTTAGAGGTCTTACTAATAAATTCAAGGTTATCATCACTAACAATATCACGCACCTCACCCACAGCATCAAGCAGCAGACGCACTCCTCGTGCATCGCAGTTCGGAATATAATTTAGCAACAATAAAACTTCTAAATCAGTCATCATGATGTTTCCTATTTTTTTCTAATATTTAAAAGAAGAGACTATTTACCGCTTTTTCAATAAGAGGACGAGAAATATTACTCAAAACCTTGACATGACCGATCCTAGTAGGAAGGACTAATGATATTTTTTTACCTTTATTCTTTTTGTCAAATTGCATATAGTATAAAATTTTAGAAGTAGTAATACCGTATGATTTTAAAGATCGGCGTAATCCGATCCTCATCACTAAATCTTCAATACGCCTTAGGCCACGTTCGCTAAAAATCCCCGTCATGTTAGCCAACCGGGCTGCTGCTATCATACCCAGGGCTACGGCTTCTCCGTGAGAAATTGCATTATATCCGCCCGCAGCTTCAAACGCATGGGCAAACGTATGTCCAAAATTAAGTATCGCACGAAATCCAGTTACTTCCTCTTCATCCCGCTCAACTACATGAACCTTAATCTTACTTGATGAATATACAATATGTTCCAGCACAGAAAGATCTCCTGCTAAGGCTTTCTCTATTCTTTGTTCTAAAAAGAGGAAAAAATTCCCATCCCAAATAACACCATACTTGATAACTTCCGATAACGAGACAGCACGCTGCCTGCGGGAAAGAGAGGAAAGAAAAGAAATATCACTGACAATAAAACGCGGCTGGTAAAAAGACCCTACTAAATTTTTTCCCTTTTCTAAATTAATTGCCGTTTTCCCGCCAATAGCACTATCTACCTGAGCAAGTAAGGTCGTTGGTATATTGATGAAATTAATTCCACGCATATAAGTAGAGGCACAAAATCCGCATACGTCGCCGATAACTCCCCCTCCAAGTGCAACAAGGGTTGTATATCTATCGAATCTTAAGCTAAGAAGCTTATTATAGAGGCGAAAGAGTTCTTTCTGTGATTTTGCTCTTTCGCTATCAGGTAAAATATGATAATAAACATCAAGGCCTGACTTTTGTAATTGCTTTTTTAATTTTGAGAAATATAACCGAAAGACTTTTTTATTCGTAACTACTAAGGCCTTATCCTTAATACCTGCTTTTTTAAAATAACTTCTACAGCCCGCGAGTGCATTTTTCCCGATATACAGGGAGTAGCTTCTCTTGCCTAAATGGCATTTAATTTCTTTCATGCATTTACCTCTATTTATTACACGGATTTTTTTAAGGCAATCCTTCTATGGTTAACAATTGTATTATCTCACGGGCAACGTCATGCGGTATTTTATCTACAGTATCTATAGCATAGTCCGCCTTTGCATAAAGACCTGCCCGATGATCATAAATCCTGTCAAGTTTATCCTTAGGAGATTCCCCTTTTAACAACGGACGGTCGCTTTTGTCTTTAAGACGTGCATATAAAATATCAGTCGGGGCCTTCAAATAAATTATGACGCCTGTAGATCTCATAAGATTCATATTTTCTTCATCAAGTACTATTCCACCACCGGTTGAAACAATACAGTCTTTCTGTGAAGCAATCTTTTTAAGAACATTCTTCTCGACCTCACGAAAATATGGTTCACCGTTTGTAGCAAAAATATCATTAATGCTTTTTTTCTCCCCTGAGGCAATACATTCGTCTAGGTCTTCCATTTTGCAACCTAATTCATCGGCAAGAATTTGGGCAACCACAGACTTACCCGATCCCATCATTCCAATTAGATATATGTTCTTCATTTGATTTGTCTTATATATCCTTTGTAGTTTCGTGTAATTTCCGTTAAAGAATCACCGCCGAATTTTTCCAAAAATGCCCGCGTTATTTCATAAGCAACAACTCCCTCAGCAATTACACTGCATGATGGAACGGCACATATATCAGACCTTTCGAAGCTAGCACTATCTGTCTTTTTAGTTTTCATATTAACCGAAAGCAAAGGTCTCTTAAGTGTTGCGATTGGTTTCATAGTGGCACGAACAATAATATCCGAACCATTACTCATGCCCCCTTCAATACCTCCGGCATTATTTGTTTTCCGATAATAGCCCTTTCCCTTTGCATAAAAAAGTTCATCATGTGCTCTTGAGCCTGAGGCTGCAGCATACCCGACACCTAATCCGAACTCAACTGCCTTTACAGCCTGAATGCTCATTAATCCCTGTGCAATAGCAGCATCAAGTTTTCGCATATGATGGACATAAGAACCTAAACCAACAGGAACACCATTCGCAAAGACTTCAAACTCTCCTCCGAGGGTATCATTTCGTTTCATAGCCTGGTTAATTTCTTTGATCATTCTTTTCTCAACCTCGCGGGATATACAATTTAATCTTGAGGCTTTAATCATTTTTTTTACCATCTCAAATGTAAGATTCGGATGATTTATATTAACCGTACCGATGCGAACAACATGGGAAATAATATTTATATTAAATTTTTGCAATAACTGTTTACACAATGCACCAACCGCAACCCGCAGTGCAGTTTCACGTGCGCTCGAACGTTCCAAAACCTCACGTATCCCCTGATCATATTTCAACGCCCCGGCAAAATCAGCATGTCCGGGCCTCGGTCTTAACAGCTGAGGGAGTGAATCAACAGTCACATCTTTATTTATTATCATAAGACCTATTGGTGCACCAGTTGTTTTACCTTTTATAAGACCGGAAGTTATCATAACCTGGTCTTTCTCAATATCCATACGCGGTCCGCGGCCATACCCCTCCTGTCTTCGGCGAAGTTCTTTATTAATTAATGCAGTATTAACCGAAAGACCGCTCGGTATCCCTTCCAGTATAGCTATTAGATATTTTCCATGAGATTCGCCTGAGGTAATATACTGCAGCATAAAATAATCTCCTTATTTTCTGTTATTACAAAATATTGTAATATTATAGCATTAACTAAATTTTATAATTAAATGAAAATGTGTAATCTAAATTTTAAATATTAAAAAATATTTTTAAAATTTTATCACCAGCAAAAAGAGCAATAAGCGCAGAAAACGAAAGGAATGGCCCGTATGGTATAATCTCCTGTTTCCTAATAAATTTAACATAAAGGCCTACAACAGAGCCTAAAAACGGCGCAATAAAAAAGGTAAGCAGTGTCATTTTCCAACCTAAAAAGCAACCGATCATGGCCATTAACTTCACATCGCCGCCGCCCATACTTTCTTTCTTGAAAACTAAATTACCCAAAACACCAGTAACATAAATCAACCCGCCGCCTGTTATCATCCCTAACAGAGCATATAAAAGTCCCCATACCTTCCTTGAATCCCCGTGAAGCTGGGGGAAAAAAAATGACAGCGCACATCCAACCAATATTCCGGCAAAATTTATTTCATCAGGAATAATCTGCAACTTAAAATCAACTACTGTTGCAACAAGCAAAGAACAGGTCAAATATAAATAAACCACGTATTGAATACTTAGTCCGAAAAGAATAAAATATTCAACGAAGATATATCCCGTAAGGGCCTCAATAAAAATATACTGCGGTGAAATTTGCACACCGCATTTTCGACATTTCCCCTTTAAAATAATATAACTCAGTATAGGTATATTATCATACCAAGCAATTTGCGCCGAACAGGAAGGACAGGAAGATCGAGGCTTAATGATTGATTTTCCCTCCTCAGGCATGCGATAAATACAAACATTCAAAAAACTCCCTACACAGGCGCCTGCTAAAAAAAGATAAAACGTAAATAAAAAATGATTCTCTTCAATGAACTGCTTAATAATATCAACCATTGCTATAATATTTTACCTTAAAAAACACAATTTCTTATATAAATAGTGAATAATTCAATCCTTTTCGCTTTTTACAGAGGTCAGACATCGGACGTCAGATGTCAGACTTCCGTCTTCTGACTTCATAATCTACGGTAGCAGGTTTTCAAGTTTCAGCTTCCCTTATTCCCTTCAATAAAGCACGCCTCATATCAGAAACCGGTGCTTTCATTCCTGTCCAGATTTCAAACGCCCGCGCACCTTGATGAAGAAGCATGCCTAATCCGTTGGATGTACGGCATCCTTTTCCCTTTGCAACCTTAATGAGCTTAGTCTGAGATGGGTTATATATTAAATCATATACATATAATTTCTTTTTTGGAAAAATTCGTGCCGGAATAAGTAACGGATCAGAGCTCCTAAGACCTATAGGCGTAGCATTGACCACCATATCAACTTCGGACAAAAATATTTTATAATGTTCTTCGTTAGCTAAGGTAACTACAAATTGTACATCTTTAAAATTTTTGCTGAAATGTCTCTTTAATGCGCGTGCACGTTTTTGTATTATATCAGCAATAACGATTGTCCGTGCCCCTCCCTTTGAAAGTGCATATAAACACGCCCTTGCCGCTCCGCCCGCGCCTATAATTAAAATACGTTTTCCACGCGGGGAGAATTTCAAATCATCAGCCAGGGAACGAGCGAAACCGTATGCATCAGTATTAAATCCCTTCGTTTTACTTCCTACCTTAACAGTATTAACCGCACCCATGATACGAGCCTCAGGAGACATTGTATCTAAAAACGGTATTATCTTTTCTTTATACGGCACTGTTACATTGAACCCGTTCAGCGGCAAAAATTTCAATTTCTTCATGACCGTATTAAACTTTTTAGGCTCAATTTCAAAAGAAATATAAATTCCATTGATTTTCTTCCCTTTAATGGCAGACATATGCATGTAAGGGGACAAGGTATGTGCGAGAGGATAACCGATTACCGAAAACAATTTAAAATTGCGGCTTTGAATTCCCATCAATCGTTATCTAGATTAGCGGTAATGTTTATTTTTAATTTTGTATTTTCTCAGAACGCGAGAAAACTTTATTTAATGCCTTAAGGTATGCTTTTACGCTTGCTTCAATAATATCGGTACTGGCTCCACGGGCAGAAACCTCCTGGCCCTGGGATGCGATCTTAACGCTGACTTCCCCAAGTGCGTCTTTGCCCCATGTAACCGATTGAATAGAATAATCCACTAATTTTATTTTCTTCCCTGTAATCGATTCTATTGCCTTATAACAAGCGTCCACAGGACCATCGCCAGAGGAAACAGCTTTGTATATCTTATTCTTCTTTTTTAATTCAAGTGAAGCCTTAGAAGGTTTACCGGTCTCAGTATTTATTGACATTGAGACTAATTGCCACATCATAGGTATATGTACGATTTCATCCTCAACAATGGCTTCTAAATCTTCATCAAACACATTTTTCTTTTTATCAGCAATGCTCTTAAAACGATTAAACGCCTTTTCTAATTGAGTATCAGTCAGGTCAAAGCCTAACTTAATTAAACGCTCTTTAAAAGCATGCCGTCCCGAATGCTTTCCCATGACTAACTGTGTTCCCGAAAGTCCTATGTCTTTGGGGTCAATTATCTCATAGGTCTGACGTTTCTTAAGAATACCGTCTTGATGAATACCTGACTCATGTCTAAAAGCATTTTTTCCGACAATTGCTTTATTAGGCTGTACATGCATTCCGGTAATATAAGAAATAAGCCGGCTTGCTTTGGTAATTTCCTTTATCTTAATATCTGTATAAGCGTTAAATGTGTCAGAACGTGTATGCAGGGACATAACAATCTCTTCCATGGCAGCATTGCCGGCACGTTCACCAATACCATTTATAGTACATTCCACCTGGTTCGCACCGTTCACAATGGCAGACATAGAATTGGCCACGGCAAGACCTAAGTCATTATGACAATGAACACTGAGTGCAACCTTCTTACCGAGTGTAGGTATCTTTTTAACAAGATAACTTATAAGTTTTCCAAACTCATGAGGAACAGCGTATCCTACAGTATCTGGTATATTCACAGACGTCGCACCAGCATTTATAGCTTCTTTCACAATTTTAACTAAAAATTCTGGCTCAGTCCTGCTCGCATCTTCTGGAGAAAATTCTACATTCTTAAAAAAACGCTTAGCATAACGTATATTCTGCTTCGTCATATCAATCAGTTCCTGTTTGCTCTTCTTTAGTTTAAACTGACGATGAATATGCGATGTGGCAAGAAAGACATGAATCCTTTTTTTCTTTGCATATTTTAATGCTTCGCGCGCTGCATCAATGTCGTTCTTAGTCATACGTGCTAGTCCACATATAATACATTCTTTCACACTCTTCGAGATACGTTGAATGGCCTTTATCTCCCCCGGGGAAGCTGCAGGAAACCCCGCTTCAATAATATCAACGTTCAGCCGCTCAAGTTGTTTTGCAACTTGTACTTTCTCTTCCGGAGTCATTGAAGCACCTGGACACTGTTCTCCGTCACGGAGCGTCGTATCAAAAATATATATTTTTCTTTTCTTCTTTGTCATGATTCTCCTCACTACATCCCCCGCCCTTCCGCCTTCGCTACGGCTGCGGCGGACAAGTCGGGCACCCCCTTTTATAAGGGGGACTTTCGATTCTCGTATCTCCCCCCTATTAAGGGGGGTTAGGGGGGGTGTTACAATCAATGGTTCACTTCTATTTAATCCAATCCATCATTTTTCTTAAATCTGCACCAACTTTTTCTATTTTATGATTATCATCCTTCTCACGCAATTTATTAAAGTTGGGACGTCCTTTTTTATTCTCATCAATCCATTCATCGGCAAATTTACCCGACTGTATTTCAGAGAGAATCTTCTTCATCTCTTTGCGTGTCTCATTACTGATGATTCTCTGACCACGCGTATAATCTCCGTATTCTGCTGTATCTGAAACCCTGCGGCGCATACCAGAAATACCTTTCGCATAAATCATATCGGTAATAAGTTTCAATTCATGAAGGCACTCGAAATATGCAATCTCCGGCTGATACCCGGCTTCAACTAAAGTATCAAACCCCGCGCGAACAAGTTCGCTCACCCCACCGCAAAGAACGGTTTGTTCACCAAAAAGGTCTGTTTCCGTTTCTTCTTTAAACGTTGTTTCAATTACACCTGCCCGCGTCCCACCGATTCCTTTAGCGTACGCCAAAGCAAGGCTAAGAGCTTTGCCGGTAAAATCCTGCTCAATGGCAACTAAACACGGAACACCTTTTCCGTCTTCAAACTGAGAACGAACAAGACTGCCCGGTCCTTTTGGGGCAACCATGAACACGTCAACATTTCGAGGCGGCACAATCTGTTTAAAAACAATATTAAACCCGTGAGAAAAACATAGAGCTTTCCCCTCGGTTAAATGTTCTTTTATCTCCTTTTCATAAACGGCTGATTGTACATGATCCTGAGTTAGAATCTGAATGATATCGCACTGGGCAGCTGCTTCTTTTGCCGACACAGGATTAAAGCCATCTTTTTTTGCCTGCTTAAAATTAGGCGTTCCTTCTAATTCACCTACAACAACGTTAAGTCCGCTGTCTTTTAAATTAAGGCCTTGCCCTCTGCCCTGAATTCCATATCCAATGACAGCTATTTTTTTACCCTTCAAAATATTCAAATCCGCATCTTTGTCGTAATACATCTTTGCCATATATTCTCCTCCTTCAATGACGACATCAGTTACGAAGTTATACGATATAACTACAATTTCAAAATCGTTTTCTTCATAACCTTTATTTACATTATCGCTTCTTTTTTGATTTAGACTTCTTCTTTGGTTTTGGCAATGCCTTCTCATTTATCTGCTTTTTAGCCGAGGCCTTAGCAGATAATTCATTTTTGCGTGCCATAGAAATAATTCCTGTGCGAGCAACTTCTTTTATACCATAAGGACGCAACAGTTCCAACATCGCATCAACCTTACTTTCAGTTCCAGTTACTTCAACCGTGAGAGCATGTGTATCAACGTCAACGATTTTAGCCCGGAAGGTATTCACAATCTGCATAACTTCCATGCGGGAAGATGATGTAATACTCACCTTTACTAAAACCAGTTCTCTCTCTATACTCTCCTGACGGTTCATATCAATAACTTTTATCACGTCTACCAGCTTATTAAGCTGTTTCATGATTTGCTCTAAAACTTTCTCATCTCCTCCTGCAACAATCGTCATACGGGAAATACTGGGATCTTCAGTCTCCCCTACAGCAAGGCTTGTGATATTAAAACCACGTGATGAAAAAAGTCCGGAAACATGAGCAAGAACACCTACATGATTTTCAACTAAAACTGATATTGTATGTTTCATAGCTAACTCCCTGGGTTAAATACACTAATTACCACGAATAACTCAGAAAGCACTTAAAATACAAAATAACTTTCGTGGATATTCGTGTTTATATTCGTGGCCTTTCGTGTAATTGAATTTATGCCATGCCACCGATCATCCGGTTTATCGCCTGACCGGCAGGAACCATTGGAAAAACATTTTCCTCTCTGTCTATAATAATATCAACAAAGACCGGTCCATTATGCTTGAGTGCCTTTTTAATGGCAGCCTCAACCTGCCCTTTTTTTGTTACCCTAATACCCATAGCCCCGTAAGCCTCTGCAATTTTCATAAAATCAGGATTTCCTGTGGAGGCAAGGTCTGTATGGGCATACCGTTTACCATAGAAAAGTTCCTGCCACTGGCGAACCATTCCCAAGTAACCGTTATTTAAAACAATGACTTTAACAGGAATATTATTTGTAACTGCAGTTGCTAATTCCTGAATATTCATCTGTATAGAACCGTCGCCTGCTATATCAACAACGATTTTATCAGGATTACCGACCTGTGCACCAATAGCAGCGGGAAAACCATATCCCATGGTTCCAAGTCCTCCGCTTGATAAAAAATGGCGTGGCTTTTTATAAACGTACCACTGTGCGGCCCACATCTGATTTTGACCGACCTCGGTAACAATAATGGCCTCTCCCTTGGTTAATTTAGAAATCAGCTCAACAACGAATTGAGGCTTTATGTTTATCCCTTCTTTTTTGTATGAAAGAGGGTACTTCTTCTTCCACGCGCTAATCTTTTTTAACCATGGTTTAATGTGCAAAGGTTTTACCTGTTTTATCAATTCCTTCAAAATATCTTTTGCATCACCGACTATAGGAATGTCTACAGTAACGGTTTTAGAAATTGAAGACGGATCAATATCAATATGAATAATCTTTGCATGAGGAGCAAATTCATCTATTTTACCTGTTACCCGGTCGTCAAAACGAGCTCCGACCGATATTAAAAGGTCACAATCCTGGACAGCATGATTAGCATATGCTGTTCCATGCATGCCTAACATCCCAAGAGAAAGTTCATTATCTTCAGGAAAGGAACCTAATGCATTTAATGTAGTGGTTACAGGAATGCTGCTCTTTTGAGCAAACTGTGAGAGCTCTTCACTTGCCTCCGAAAGTATAACACCGCCACCAACATAAAGAATAGGACGTTCGGCCTGATTTATTAACTCACAAGCCTTCCTTATCTGCTTTGGATGTCCCTTTAAAACAGGCTTATATCCTCTGATATCTACACGTGAAGGATATACAAAATTACATGAAGCAAGTGAAACATCAACAGGAAGGTCAATAACAACAGGTCCCGGTCTCCCTGTTGAAGCAATATAAAATGCCTCACGAACAACACGGGCAAGATCTTTTACATCTTTAACAAGATAATTATGCTTTGTAATGGGACGTGTAATACCACTAACATCAGCTTCCTGAAAAGCATCATTACCTATTAAATGAGTCTTTACCTGACCCGTTATGGCAACAATAGGAATCGAATCCATATAAGCAGTTGCTATGCCTGTTACCAGATTAGTAGCACCGGGTCCGGACGTAGCTATACAAACTCCGACCTTTCCTGTTGCACGTGCATAACCGTCAGCCATATGCGCAGCTCCCTGTTCATGACGTACCAGATAAAATTTAATATCAGACTCATATAATTTGTCAAAAAGGGGAATTACAGACCCACCAGGATATCCAAAAATAACATCAACTCCCTCTCTCTTCAAACATTCAATTAAAATTTCAGAACCTTTCATAGTACTCATATCTATTACTCCGTATTGTTAATCTGTTTTGTTTTGTTACTAAGTAGCGAGTAGAGAGTAAAGAGTAGAGAGTGAAAAAAACATACATATTAATTACGAGTTACGTGTTGCGGATTATGTTCAGCAAAAAAAGTTCAACCCGCAACTCGAAACTCGCAACCTGCAACTACTTCTCTTTCTCGCTACCCTCTACTCTCTACTTTAAAACAGCGCCCGTATTTGCCGAGGCGACCATTTCACTGTATCGTTTTAAATAGCCGCTTTTTATCTTAGGCAAAAACGGTTTTTGCTTCTTCGCGCGATTATCAAGTTCGGCTTTGGAAACCTTAAGATTGATACTGCGATTTGGAATGTCAATCTCAATTATATCACCATTCCGGATTAACCCGATAACACCTTTGTCTGCAGCTTCAGGTGAAATATGACCTATACACGGGCCACGGGTTCCTCCTGAAAAACGACCATCAGTAATAAGTGCTACCGAATCTGAAAGTCCCATACCGCTAATCGCTGAGGTTGGTGAAAGCATCTCACGCATCCCAGGTCCGCCTCGAGGACCCTCATACCGGATGACAACAACCATTCCTTTTTTAACTTTACCGCTCAATATAGCTTCCATTCCTTCTTCTTCTGAATCAAAGCAAAAAGCCTCGCCTGAAAACCGCATCATTTCTTCTTTAACGGCGCTTTGCTTCACCACTGCCCCTAACGGAGCAATATTTCCCGTTAGGATAGCAATACCTCCTTCTTTATGATAAGCTTTCTTTATAGGACGAATAACATCTTCATTTACAACACTAGCCTGTTCAGCTATTTCTGTGATATTCAAACCGCTGACCGTAATGTTATCTTTTAATTTTGACTTTAATCGGCTAAGAACAGCAGGAACACCGCCTGCATATTCAATATCCTCCATAAAATAATCCCCGCCCGGACGAATACTGGTTATATTAGGTGTCTGGCGGCTAATTTTATCAAAAAGAGAAAGCTCCAATTTAATCCCTGCTTCATGAGCAATAGCGGGCAGATGCAAAACAGTATTGGTTGAACCTCCCATTGCCATATCAACCATTATTGCATTATAAAATGCATTAATATTGAGGATATCCCGAGCTTTAATATTCTTCTTAACTAATCCAACGATACGCTCACCGCTTACTTCGGCAAGGCGTTTCTTTTTAGCAGAAACTGCCAGGCTCGTCCCACACCCTATGACTGACATACCTAATGTTTCAGTTAGGCAATTCATGGTATTTGCAGTATATAATCCCTGGCATGAGCCAACACCGGGACAAGCCTCTTCTTCCATGCAAGAAAGTTCTTCTCTTGTAATTTTACCTGCTTTGAATTGTCCGACAGCTTCAAACGTATCCCTTACCAGGGAACGTTTAATATTCTTGTACATACCGGCAAGCATTGGACCTCCGGTTACAACAATTCCAGGAATATTTAGCCGTGCAAGCCCCATAAGCATTCCCGGCGTAATCTTATCACAATTCGTAAGGCATACCAGGCCATCAAATGCATGTGCGATAGCCATAGATTCTACGCAATCTGCAATGAGTTCCCGGGATGGAAGTGAAAACTTCATACCTTCATGTCCCATTGCAACACCATCACAGATACCAGGTATACCAAAAAATACAGGCAGACCCCCGGCAGACGAAACTCCACGTTCGATAAAGCGTTCTAAGTCACGTAAATGAACGTGCCCGGGAATAGCATCAGAATATGCCGTTGCAACACCGATAAACGGCTTAGAAAGATTTTTTCGTGAAATCCCGGTTGCAAAAATTAAGGCACGATTTCCTGCCCTCTCAATTCCTTTTTTAGCTTTATCACTACGCATATATATCCTTTCTTTATATTACTATATTATAAATAAAAAGAAAAAAAATCCACCTTCACTGTGGTGGAAATTTTATTTAACAAAAACTCTTCAAGGTATTTGTTGTAACACCTTGTCAAAAGAGGAGTTAATTATAACACAGAGTAAATCTTTGTCAATACAAGTCTTAAAATGGTAATTATTTAGCCGATTGAGTAAAAAAGTTAATAAAATTGTATTTGTTGCCGTATTGTTAATATGGCAACGATACAATATTGCGAAAAAACCAAAGAAGAACTGATTGAAATTATTCT
>Ga0164318_10001545_pt1 | contig 20596 bp, 20 predicted proteins | sample GuaBasSedimGuay9_FD_113734 | JGI IMG/M metagenome (GOLD analysis project Ga0164318, IMG submission 113734) | Subseafloor sediment microbial communities from Guaymas Basin, Gulf of California, Mexico - Guay9, Core 4571-4, 0-3 cm | ecosystem: Environmental > Aquatic > Marine > Hydrothermal vents... | reverse complement strand
GAAAATCCATTGCTTTTTTTGAATATATGATGCTTCCGCCGGGAGAGATTATAGAATTATTAAAACCGTTCAGTCTAAGGATTGCTCTTTCTTCAATTTTCAAAAATTCTTCTTCACCATGAGTATCTATTATTTGCTGGAGAGTTAAACTTGTCTTTTTTTCAATTACTTCATCAATATCTACGAAAGTACAATTCAATCTTTCTGCCAGATGCTTTCCGATAAAACTTTTTCCCACACCTGCCATTCCAATTAGAGTAATATTCATATTTTTCACAAATTTTATGACTATTTTTGCCCCATTGCGTATAATATACATTATACGCAAAACTTTATATAGTTTTAGTGCATATTTAAGGGCTATGGGTAGGGTACAGAGACAAAATAGACCAAAAAATGTGATTTTACAAAAAATGCTCACTGAAATGAAACTCAGAGGGTTCACTAATGCAACTTATAAAACATATCTGTTCAACACGCAAAAGTTCCTTGAATGGTACAAAAAAGATCCTGAAGAAGCAGAACTTGAGGACATAAAAGAATATCTTGCAGAATTAGTTGATGATGAAAAATCATTTAAATCAATTGCTCTAATAAAATCAGCAATCTTATTTTTATACAATGAAATTTGGGGCAAATCATATAAAATAAAGACGCCGAAGACAACTAAATCAATTCCTGTAGTTCTAAGCCAAAAAGAAATAAAAAAGATTATTGACTGTGAGGATAATCACAGGAACAAGACGATTATCTGTTTTTTTTATTCCAGCGGAATTCGTCTGAGCGAGCTCATAAATATGAAATGGAGTGAGCTGGACCTGAATGAAAAAATTGCATGGATTCGTGAGGGTAAAGGAAAAAAGCACAGGATGGTAATATTATCCAATAAATTAATTTCCTGTTTAAAAAATCTTATGAATGATGGTAAAATGCCGAAAGGATATCTTTTTCCGGGCAGAATCAGTGATAGGATTGCCCCAAGAACAGTAGAGTATATAGTAACCAACGCAGCCCTGAAAGCAGGAATAAAGAAAAAGGTCCATGTGCATACTCTTAGGCACAGTTTTGCAACACATTTGCTTGAAAATGGAGTAGATATAAGGAAAATACAGAAACTCCTCGGGCATTCTAATCTCGCAACAACCCAGATTTACACAACTGTCTCAGGAGCCCAGTTAAAGGAAATTTCCAGCCCATTGGATAATCTATAAACAAAAAAATTCATGTTTTGAGAGAATTATTTTTGTTACTTTATGGTGGTAAAATTAAAAAAAGAAGGTATTTTGTGAGAGTTTAATTTATTACTTTTTAGTAGAAAACAAAAATCTGAAAAAAGTACAAAATTAAATAAATAGATATATTTAAATATATTAACATTTATGTATAAATAATGATAGATAGTGATGATTTACTAAAAGATACAAACCAAAACTGGCTTATTATTGTGGCAGTGGTTGTAATAATAATAACATTATCTTACAAGATTTTTCGTGATTATTCTCTCTTTGATTTTTCTATATTTTTAATAATCCTTCCTGTCATGCTTGCCTTGTTTTTTCTTATGCTGTTTTTTTACAAGTATATGGAAGAATATAAAAAATAATTTTCAATAACTTTATAATATTTTAGAATTTAAACAAATATGGGAACTCCTATTATTTGTCAAAGAAGAGGAAAAGGGTCTTTAACCTACAAGGCAAGAAGTCATGCTTTTCTTACTAAATTAAAATATCCTGATTTAAAAGACGGTGTTGCTATTGTAGAAGATATTGTAACTGACAAGGCAAGAGGAGCGCCGCTGTTAATTGTAAAATTAGAGAATAAAAAACATTATGTGCTTGCCTGTGAAGGTTTAAGCACAAAAGACACTTTTGAATTAAAGCAAAAACAGAATCCAAAGCAAAAACCGCCCGCAGGAACAATTCTTCCGCTAAGCCAAATACCTGAAGGAATGCCTGTTTTCAACATTGAAGTCAGACCAAATGATGGCGGAAAATTAATAAGAGGATGCGGAACATTTGGGCTGGTTGTATCCAGGGACAAAAACAAAATTATAGTAAAGATGCCTTCTAAAAAGCAAAAATCATTCGATCCAAACTGCCGGGCAATAGTCGGCGTTGTTGCAGGAGGAAAAAGAACAGCAAAACCATTGGTAAAAGCAGGGAATAAATATCATAAAATGAAGGCAAAGAGCAAAAAATATCCGCGAATATCTCCTACAAATATGAATGCAAGAGACCACAAATATGGTGGACAAAACTTCGGAAAGCAAAAGACAGTGAGCAGAAATGCGCCGCCGGGAAGAAAAATAGGCTCTATTGCGGCAAGAAGGAGCGGAAAGAAAAGATAATTCTAATTATGGCACTTAACAAATTAACAGCAAAATACATTTGTAAAAAAATACTTGAAGACAAGCGATTAGACAACAGAAAAAAGGACGAATACAGAGCAATAGAAATTGAAAAAAACCCAATCCAAAATGCGCTTGGCTCATGCAGATTAAAAATAGGCAATACTGAAGTAATATGCGGCATAAAAGGAGACTTAGGAATTCCTTATCCTGATAGTCCTGATGAAGGAGTAATAGTGACATCTGTAGAATACATGCCTCTTGCAGCAAAGGAAATTGAAGCCGGAAGACCGGATGAAACAATGGTTGAATTAAGCCGGGTTGTTGACAGAGGAATTCGGGAATCCCACTGCATAGATCTTAAGAAACTGTGCCTTGAAAAAAACGAGGAAATCTGGAGAATCAGCATTGACTGCTATATAATCAATCATAATGGTGGATTAATTGACGCCTGTACTCTTGCATGCGTTTTGGCACTGCATTTTGCAAAAATGCCAAAAAAAGATGAAAAAGAAAAAGACAAGCCATTTCCAATAACTGATTTTCCAATTACTATAACAGCAAGAAAATACAAAACAAAAATCATTTTAGATACAACAAAAGACGAGGAAACTTGTTTCAACTGCCGCCTGACAACAACATTCACAAAAGACGGAAACATCTGCGCCATGCAGAAAGGAGAATACGGCGGATTCAGTGTTGAAGAACTAAATAAAATACTTGACTTGTCCTCTAAAAAAGAAAAAGAAATAAGGAAGATTGCGAGTAAATTTTAGGCAAAGCATTTATTCTCTTAATTTGTATATTCTTATGATGTTATCAGAATATACTAATTCAAACCCATCTATTTGTTCTTCTTCTATTGCTTTTCCAATAATCGTTGATGAAAGTGGTTCTGGTTCCCTGTCAAGAGCGATATAAAATGCTCCTGATTTACTCTCATCATCCGAAGACCAACTGATAAAATTACTCCCCCTATTATCAAACCACAATCGCTATAATAAGCAACAAAGACTCTCCTACTATGCCGGAAAACACAGGAATCAGTAAATTATCATCCAGTCTCCTGCTTATAGTCTCAACTATTGTTGCAACAGTTGCCATTGCAATCAGAATGAACCACCATACAGGAGAAATGGTTCCGACAAACAGCCAAAGATAAATGATTCCTACAAACATATCTGCAACAAATTCTGCAAAGACACCCTCTATTGCCTTGTTTTTTAGCCCGGAAATATAATGCTTTCCATATGCCCTGCCAAAAATCGCAGCAGCAGCATCACCAAAAACAGTCATGAGTATAGATATTATTGCGACTTCTTTTGAAAAAACAGAAATCACAAGAATAGCCCCAATTACAAAAAATACATGTCCTCCAAGCGCTTTTCTTTCTCTCCTCCTGTATGTTGCATCAAAAAAAGGTATCTTCATGCCGTGCTCTATCCTTAAATACTCTGCTCCAAGAGCTATAACCAATGCAATCATAAGGACAACCAATGTGATTTGCTTCCCAAAAAATTCATATAAAAGCACAATGAACAATGCATTGAGATGAATCAATTTCCTGATTAATTCTGTAGCAAATGAATATTTTTTTGTTTTGGATGAATTCATACTGCTATTAGCAGGCAAAGATTAAATAGTTTTTAAGAATCCCAACAAAGATTATTAAATCATTCTTCTTTTTAATCTATGATGAAAAGCAAAAAGGAACTGGATTATATATTTGTCTTAAAAGCAATAAAGGAGATTTCCTTTAGTGTCGGGAAAAAACTGTTGATAGATTTTCTTCGTGGGGAAGAGAGCAATAAGTCAATAGCCCGAAATTGTTTGGCTTCAAAACAAAATTTCGGAACTCTTGCCTATGATGAAGAAGAGCTGAACGCAATGATAGACAATCTTATCTTAAATAACTTGATTGAGGTAACTTCCATCAACGGCAAAAAGTTCTGGAAAGTGCTTGAATTGACTGAAAAGGGAAGAAAAGAAATAGACAATCCTGTTCTCTACAAAAAAAAGCTGTCCTTTAATTTTAAGGAAACCCAGACACAGATAACTCAAAAAGAGAAGGAATTATTTGAAAAATACAGTGATTTTCTAAATCATTTCAATGATGAGCAGAAAAAAGCAATCATAAGCAGCAACGAGCATATCCTATGCCTTGCAGGGGCAGGTTCCGGGAAAACAACTGTGCTTACGAAAAGGATTGAATTCCTTGTAAAGTATCGCTCTGTTGCTCCTAAAAAAATACTGGCAATAACATTCACCCGAAAAGCAAGAGCTGAAATGATGAGGCGGCTTGAACATATAAGCGATGTAAATATTGAAACATTCAATTCATTTTGCGAGAAGATTTTAAGATGGTACAATAACATGATTTACAGCAAAACAGTCAGAGTAATTAATTACAGGGATAAAATTGTGATGGTTGGCAAGGCGCTTTCGAGCTTAAATATATCTCCTGAACAGGCAACAGACATATACTTCAGCTACGCCCAGAAAAAAGGAAAAACCACTGAACAGCTCCAGAATATATTCATGAATGACTGCTTTTTCATCAGGGACTACTATAAATTCAAGAACAAGTCCTTAAGAAAACTGTCCTTTGAAACTGCTAACAAAGACAATAAAAAAAGCGCAGAACTGGTATTTGGCGTCTGCAATTACATTGAAGCATACATGAAAAAATACGGCCTGCGCGATTTTGCAGACCAGTTGATTGATGCAATAACGCTGTTTGAAAAGCACAAAGAAATAATACCTAAATTTGAGCATGTGCTCGTAGATGAATACCAGGATGTCAATTCAACTCAGATAAAGCTCGTCGATATTCTTAATTCCCCTAATCTGTTTTGCGTAGGAGACCCGAGGCAGTCTATATACGGCTGGAGGGGCTCTGATATAAGATACATACTTAATTTTGAGGATAACTACCCTACTTGCGATATAATCACTCTGACAAAAAATTACCGGTCAACAAAGCACCTGGTGGAATTGATAAATAATTCAATAAAGAACATGGGACTGGCAGATTTAGAGTCAACCATTGAAGGAGAAAAAGACATCAATCTTTTGAAATTTAGTTCAGAAGATGCAGAGTTCAACCATGTCCTGCAAAAAATACTCTCATCAGACCTCCCCGGAAATGAAATTTTTGTACTGGCGCGAGTCAACAGGCAGTTGAATGAAATATCCCAGAGAATGAAAATTGCAGGAATAAAGCATGTAGTAAGAAGCGATGAAATGAAAAGAAGCAGCAAAGCCAGAAAAGATGATGTAACACTTGCGACCATTCATGCAATCAAGGGAATGGAAGCAAAAATGGTTCTTATTGTCGGGTGCAATGCCCTTAATTTTCCATGCAAAGGCACCGAGCATCCGGTAGTTGATATGGTAAAGGTCGAGGAATATGACAAAGAAGAAGAAGAAAGGCGATTGTTCTATGTTGCTATGAGCCGGGCAAAAGAAATTTTGTACCTGACTTACTCAGGCAAAAAGCCCACTTATTTTATAACAAAAACCATGCTTGAATTAATGGATGCGAAAAAAGAAAAATTGCAGTTAAAAATTAAAGAGAAAATTAATATGGATATATCTAAATTATCCGGGACTTTGGTGGCGAGGCTAAAAAGCTGGAGAAGTTCTCTTGCCAGAGAGATGGACCTTCCTGCCTATTGCATACTGCATGACAGGACCTTGCTGGAAATAGCGCAAAAGATGCCAAAGAGTTCTGCTGAGTTAGAAAAGATACATGGGTTTGGACCTGCGAAAATTGCAAAGTATGGAGAGGATATTTTGCGGGTTGTTAAGGGTTAAAAAAAAGAAAAAAAATCCTCAATTACTCTTCGCTATAGACTTCTGCAAATATCGTTATTGATGTTATTCCTGTGATAAATGCAGCTATCATTGTTCCGGCAACAGGGATAATAGAAAGGATTGCCATCAGTATAATGGAGTAAACGCCCACAATAATCCATGCTATGATGTATTTTCCTCTAAATACTTTTTTCAATATGTCTCCAAAAGCAAAAGCTGCACTAAATTTCCCTTTATCCACAAATCTCAGTAGTGCCATAGGCAGGACTAAAAATGTAATTCCCATTACTAAAAAAAATACAATCATCCAACTGCCTATAGAAGAATCTAAAGAAGACATAGCCGCTTTATTTATTGCTAATAAGGCAGATATTATTTTAGTTCCTGCTACTATAGTTATAATTCCTGCGGGAATGAAATAAATAAAACTAATAATAGCAGCCATAATTCCTGCCATAAACAAATTTCCCCAGTCTTCCCACTCAGGGAGATTGTTGTCTTTTTTCATCGTATTTTCTGCAGCTTTTAGTAAGTATCCACTGTAAATAAAATTAGCAATTGGGATGATTGCTATTATGCTGCCTATTAATAATTTTTTGATGTCCTGAAAAGGTCTTTTAATCGCTTTTTCATATTCTACCATATTCATCACTTTTATATGCACTATACGAATTCATAATATATAAAGTTTTCTGCAAAATCTTTATATATGAAAAAAGAGCCTATAGTAACTCCATGGGATGTTAGCGGAGATACAGATTACAACAAGATGATAAAGAAATTCGGTCTCAGTCCTATGGGAGAACTGCCTGATGCATTCAACGACAACCTTTTATTCAGGAGAAAGAAAATTTTTGCTCACAGGGATTTTAGCAGAATTGTGCAGGCATACACTAATAAGAAACCATTTGTTATGATGACAGGACTTATGCCGAGCGGAAATTTCCATATAGGGCACATGATTCTTGCGCAACAGATGATATTTTACCAAAATCTTGGGGCGAAAATATATATTGCTGTTGCAGATATTGAAGCGTACAACACAAGAGGGCAGTCCCTTGAAGAAGGCAGGAAGATAGCCATTGAAGAATATATCACCAATTATATTGCTCTTGGTCTCAAATCCAAAAACTGTGAAATATATTTCCAGAGCAACCGCTCAAATGATTCTAAAAAGGCAAATGCTTATTATCGATTGCAGAATATACTCTCCAGGCATGCTACATTTAATGAATTCAGGGCAGTATATGGAGAAATATCTCCCGGGAAAATGATATCTTCTCTTTTGCAGGCAGCAGATATGCTTCATGCACAATTGCCGGAATTTGAAGGTCCTATGCCTGTAGTCGTTCCAGTAGGAATTGATCAGGACCCGCACCTAAGACTTGCCCGGGATATTTCAAAGAGATTCAAGATGCATAAATTTACGCAATTAAGTTCAACTTATCATTTATTTGTCCCTGGGCTTTCCGGGGGCAAAATGTCTTCATCAGACCATCTTTCCTATATTGCCCTCACAGATACTCCTCAAACTATCAGGGAGAAAGTGAATAAATATGCTTTTTCAGGAGGCCAGCCAACTGTCGAAGAGCATCGCAGTCTCGGCGGGAATCCAGATATTGATGTATCCTACCAGTGGCTTACATTCCTTGAAGAAGATGACAAAAAGCTAAAAACAATTTATAATGATTATAAAGCCGGCAGGATTCTTTCTGGAGAATTAAAGGCAATACTTATTGAAAAAATTAATAAGTTCCTTGAAGAGCATCATGGAAGAAGAGAGAAAGCAAAATCAAAATTAAATGATTTTTTATAGTTATTAATTAATCTACAACACCTATTGGAAATATAGAAAATATTCACGATATAAAAAGTGCAATGTTTATAACTTTACTTTACCTTTTTATGAATTGTATGAATACAGAAAATATAACAAATTTATTGAACCAGACAAATGCTTCATTGTTGAATGAAACAGTCTCAGGCAATAATGCAGTTGGTTTTCTTCAAAATCCATATCTTTCTTTGCTTTGGGACAATATTGCAATTATTTTGATTTTCATAATTTTTGTTTATCTTGCCATAAAGATGCTTGCTTTTGCAAAGAAAATAATAATAGTGGCGCTTGTTTCTGCTGCATTTCCTTTTATCCTGCATTTTTTAAATTCCAGCTATATTGCTTCCTTTGATAATGTTTTGAAGTTTTCCGCTCTTGGGTGCATATTGTTTGTGATTTACTCTCTGGCAAAACCAATCTTGTCAATATTGAGAAGATTATTTAAAAATAAAAAATAATCGTTCTTAATATTTAAATATATCTGTATTATTATTTAATATGAAAATTAAAGATATAAAAGTGCCTTATGTAAAAAGAACCAGTGATGAAGTGTATTATGAACGTGAAATAACAGAGCCTTTGCTAAGCTTTTTTTACGGAAGATATGGAAATCCTATAAGAAAGTATCTTTTAAATTATCCTGTTTTTAGCAAAGCATTGTCGCGTTATTACAAAAGCAGGGTTTCAAAAAAAATAATCCCAAAATTTGTCAAAAAACATAATATCAATATAAAAGAATTTGAAAAGCAATTGGACGAATTCAGGACATTCAATGATTTTTTTATCCGCAAATTAAAGCCGAATTCCCGTCCTATAGACAGCAACCCTCTTCATGGAATATGCCCGGCAGACAGCAAGGTTTTGGCTTTTGAAAATACAGATATAAATTATGTCTTTCAGGTAAAGAATGATACATTTGCGCTTAGCAAACTTTTGAATAAATTTGTCCCGGCTGAGGATTATGAAGGAGGGAGCTATTGCATATTTAGGCTTACGCCAAAAGATTACCATAGATTTCATTTTATAGATAACGGAAAGGTGATTAAGACAAAGGCATTAAAAGGAAAGCTGTATTCAGTGACGCCGATTTCCCTGGAAAAAACAAAAAAGCTATATATCAAAAGCAAGAAACATTTGACATTATTTGAGTCAAAAAATTTCGGGCGTGTTGTTTGCGTAGAGGTTGGCGCAAGTTGCATAGGCTCAATTGTTCAGACGCATAATAATGAAATGAATGCTTTCAAGGGAAACGAAAAAGGATATTTTCAGTTTGGCGGCTCCGCGGTTCTGCTTTTCTTTATGAAAAACAAAATCCAACTTGCTGAAGATTTGCTCAAAAATACCTCCAAAGGCTATGAAACAGAAGTAAAGGTAGGCGAGTTTTTGGGAAAAAGAATTAGTTAAATGCCCCAAAACTATATAAATATCAACAGTAAAAAAAGATATGGAGTTTAAATACATATGTTGTCTGGTCTTAACAGTCCTTGTTGCATGCAGTGGATGTTTGAACAAGACAGGAAATCAAACTGACGCTGATGAAACAAAAATCCCAAATCCTGCTTCTGTTTATTGCGAAGAACAAGGAGGAACAGTAGAAATAGTAACTGCTCCTGATGGAGATCAAGTAGGATTCTGCATATTAGAAGATGGAACAGAATGCGAGGAATGGGATTTCTATAGGGGAGAATGCCCTATATAAAATATAGAAACTCTGTCTGCACTATTGAAAGATATTGACCACTGCAAATTTATACTACATTATAGCACATTCAATAATAGGTAAATTAACATAAATACTATATTACCATAAAGCCAGCATAATCTGGATTATATTTTTATCTTTTGACAGCAAATATTTTGTCTCGAGCATTGTATTGCTGGTCAGTATATTGTAGTAGTTTCCGCAACTTATTATTTGTTTTTTAAATATTACAAATTGACCTTTTTTGTCTATCTTCTCAACATAAATTGGGACAGTAGTGAAAAGGTTTGTGGCTTCTCCTTCATTTAAAGCAACTAATCCATTCAATGTCACTGTATCATAATTAATCCCTACTTTAGATACTACTACGTCTATCTCATTACCTTCTATGATAAAATTCCCCTCGTAGTTAGCCCCATTAGGAGTTGTCGTTACTGCGATAGGCATTTCCGCTGCATTTATCATATAAGAATAATTCTCGACCCCGAATTTTTGCTGGAAAAAGTTGTAACTGGAAATAGAGGCAGCATCATTCTTATCTAGAAAAGTGCATTGAGAGAAAGAATTTACGCTTTCATTGAGAATATACTCTCCCTGCGATAGATTCCCCATAACTTTATTTACAAAAGAGGAGAATATAAAAGAATTTTTTTGATAAGATAAATCACTGATAACTACAGGATAATTGTTGCTTGCAAACAATGCAACAGCAAAACAAACAGCCATAAACACGCCTACTCCGACAATGAAGGATATATAAATCTGGGCTTTGCATCTTTTTTTGAATTTTGGCTGCTTTTTTTGAGTCATAATCATTATAGTCAAAAGAATATATATAAACATTGCCATGATATTTCTTTTTTCTGATTAGCAATTTACCCGCACTAAAAAAATATGATTAAAATAGGGATTACGAAAAATATAGTCATAACATAAATCAGCGGAATTATTCTTGAAGTAAGTGTAGTTTCGCCGATTTTTCTTGAAATAAAAATAGGAATTCTTCTTATTGGGTACATTATTATGCTTCCCAGCAAATTAAACAAACAGTGCACCATGGCTATTGAGACAGCGGCACTGCTTCCCAGTGCAATAGATGCCAGAAGAGCAGTAATCGTTGTTCCGATGTTTGCACCCAGAATATAAGGATATATTGCTTCTAAAGCAATAAGCCCTGTTCCTGCAAATGGAACAATAAGGGAAGTTGTGACAGAACTGCTCTGGACAAATGCAGTGAGCAACAGACCGAAAGCAAAACTTCTTCTTGGGCTTTTAAAAATTGAGTTGTGTATGATTTCCTTAAACTCTGTTTTCGCAAGGGGCTTCAGGATATTTACAAATGATACAAGAGAGATAAACAACATAGCCAAAGAGAATATCGCGAGAAAAAGGGCATTGTTGCTGAACAAATACTTGAAAAAAGCTATGGATGGATCGAATATATAATTTAACGGACTTGTAAAAGAAACATTCGCCATATGACCTGCGACTGAGTTAAAAAACAGATTTGTAATGAACAATGATGTCTTTTCAAGAAAATGAAAACGCAGTTCCAGAGGAAAAAAGAGCAGAACTGCAAGAATATTGTGCGTATCATGAAGAATGGCTGATTCAAAAGCGCGCTTAAATTCCTTTTTTTTGTGTATATGCGTAATCGAGACAATCGTATTTGTGATTGTGGTTCCAATGTTTGCTCCCAACACAATAGGAATTGCGCTTGTCAGAGTCAGGCAATTAGATGCAACCAAACTAACAACAAGAGATGTTGTAAATGAAGAACTCTGGACAATGCTTGTCACAAGAATGCCGGTGAACAATGCGACAAAGGGATTTGTCGTTATTGAGATGAGTGATTGGGAAAAACCGCCACCAAACATCTTGAATGAAAAAGACATTAACTTTATGCTTAAAAGAAAGAAATACAAGAATACGAGTGAATAACAGATATTTTTTCTCATCCTCTTTTTCATAAACAATTAGTTATTATTTTCCCTTTTGTTGCAAATAAATCGTAAAATTTCGTAGGGATTTTATTTACAGTATAAAGAATTTTGCTCTATCTTCGCTATCATATTAATCAGCAAAATTATTTTCCTATTACATTTTTAAAGCAGTGAGATATATAAAAACATATGCTATCCGAAGAAACCAACAGGAAAATAATTTCAATCCTTGAAAAAAGAAAGCCAAAGAAAGTTGCGATAACCGTTCCTGAAGGCATGAAGGCAGACCTGAAGAAAATAGCAAAAATAATTGAATCATGCAATTGCAGTGCTGCTATGATAGTTGAGCCATGCTTTGGCGCATGCGACTTAAGGGACTATGAAGCAAAAATGCTTGGATGTGATTTACTGCTTCATTTCGGGCATTCTGACTTTGGTCTCAGACCAATAATTCCAACAGAATATATAGAATGCTTTAGTGATTTTTGCGCTCTTGAAATTTTGAAAAATGGTTTGAAAAATCTGGTCAAATACAAAAAAATCGCTCTTTGCTCTGTAATCCAACATGCATTAAAACTCGAAGAAATAAAGAAATTTTTGGAGCAGAATGGAAAAACTGTTTTTGTTCCGCAGTCAAAAAAGACAAAATACCCGGGACAGATTCTTGGATGTGATTGCAGTGGAATAGAAGCATTAGGCAATGAAATTGACTGCGCATTGTTTATTGGCTCTGGAATGTTTCATCCATTAAGACTTCTTGAAAGAATATCTGTTCCTGTATTGTGCGTAGGTCCGGATAAAACAGGCATTTTAGATATAACAAAAAAAAAGGATATGCTCCTGAGAAGAAAAATAATCAGGCAAAAAAAATTTGAGTATGCTCAAAAAATAGGGTTGATTGCATCTTTCAAGCGAGGCCAGTTTAAGAAAAATATATTTGAGCTCAAAGAAAAAATCGAAAGAGAAGGAAAAACAGTTTACCTTCTTGCAATGGACTTTATAGCAAAAGAAAAAATGCTTGGGCTGGATGTGGATATGATTGTAAATACTGCCTGCCCCAGAATTGAGGAAGATGATATTTTTGATGTTCCGATTATTAATGTTGAGGACATTTGCTTTTCAGCAACAAAAACACTAAACTAATTTATCTTTTATCTATAGGCGCATATTTTTTCTTTTGACAGATTGCCTTAAATGCAGGTCTTATCGCTTTTCTTTTAGGGTTGATTAATTCTTCAAGGCGATGGGCGCAGAGCCCGGCAATTATTTTTCATGCAAAGGCACCGAGCATCCGGTAGTTGATATGATAAAGGTTGAGGAATATAACAAAGAAGAAGAAAGGCGATTGTTCTATGTTGCTATAAGCCGGGCAAAAGAAATTTTGTACCTGACTTACTCGGGCAAAAAGCCCGCCCATTAAATCGCCGAAATTCCCTGACAGCACTGAGAAAAGCAGTTTTTCTTCATTGGCGGCAATCCTTGAATATGCACAGAAATAATAAATGGTCTAGGGATAAGCCGCCCTATGTTTATTGAATTTGCTGAACTTAAGTTCATGCTTTTAAGAGCAGGACCTAAAAATGCCTCTTTTGCCCTTTTCTGGCAGTCGTCAAATTTTCCGTCAACTGCAATTGTTGTCATGTTTTTCCCGAGGGTTGTCATCTGCTTTCTTTGTCTTGCAGATACCTTGTCTTTGGGGAAAAGCACAACCGCTTTTATATTGTCAAGACCGTAAAATGACTGCGCAACAGCACTGCCTGTGTCACCTGAAGTCGCAGTCAAAATCATAAGATTCCTGTTTTGCTTTTTCCCAAAATACCAGACAACCCGCGCCATCATCCTTGCAGCAAAATCCTTAAATGAAGCTGTCTGTCCCTGTCAAGCCGTATCAAATAAGTGTTTTTATTTACTTTTTCCAAAGGGACATCATAATTATATGCATCTTCTGTAATTGCCCTGAGCGATTCTTTGTCTATAACATTAGAGAGAAATTTTCCTGCAACAAGATTTGCTATTTGCGGGCAAGTCATCCCTTTCATTGACTTTATCTTTTCCATGTCCATGGCAGGAATGATTTTTGGCATGTAAAGCCCCTTGTCGGGGAGGGGCAAGACCTTTGAGCAAAGCTGTCGGGAAGTCCACTTCAGGAGCGTTTAAATTAGTGCTGTAATATGTAATTTTACTTATTTTTTCCATTGTAAATCAACTCTGTATTTCACAGGGAAGTTTATTTTCGGCATCGCAATTAAACTGTAATATTTCGCAAGAAGTTTAGCTTCGACACAATCTACAACGCCGGTGGAGACGCAGAAAATCTCTGATATTTTCACGAAATTCGAAGGATTTTTTCTGTAAAGAATTTTGCTCTATCTTATACATTATATCGATCAGCAAAATTATTTTCCTGCTTATTATTTCAATCGCATTATATTTTATAAATCTTAACTCCATATTATTCTATGATTGCCTCAATTGCAGAAGCAAGAGGATATGTAAAAATTGCTCTTAGCTGCGAAAAGAATAATCCAAAAAAAGCAAGACTTTTGTATCTAAAGGCATCAGAGTGCTATCTTCATAATGCGAAAAAGCAGGAAAACAAGATGTATTTTGATATGGCAAATTATCTGTTCACAAAAGCGCAGTCGTTTAAATCAAAGCAGGTGGTCTCAAAAAAGCAGGCAGGGAATGACAGCATAAAACCCTACAGGAACATAGCAATCGGGTTTGATGATATATTCGGTCTTGAAGAGGCAAAGAGGAAGATACGGGAGAAGATAATACTTCCTTTTGAGCGCCCGGACATCTACAAAATCTACAAAAAAAAGGCAGGAGGAGGCATCTTGTTTTGGGGGCCGCCGGGGTGCGGCAAGACCTTGCTGGCAGAAGCCACAGCAAAAGAGGCAAAAGCAGTGTTCTACAACATAAAGATAAGCGATATTTTAAGCAAATGGGTAGGGGAGAGTGAAAAAACCATTACTGATATATTTAAAAGAGCCGCCAAAGAGCCATCTGTCTTGTTTTTCGATGAACTGGATGCTCTTGGAGGAGAAAGAAATGATGCTGATTCTTCATTTGAAAAAAGGCTTACAAACCATATATTGAGCCAGATTGACGGGGTCGGCACAAAGAAAAACAAAATACTTATCCTTGGAGCAACAAATACCCCCTGGACAATAGACACTGCCCTGAGACGCCCGGGAAGGTTTGATGAGATTGTATTTATCAGTCCTCCGAATGAAAAAGCGCAAAAGCAGATTATAGCGCACCAACTGAAAGGAACGCCTGTCTCACGCAATCTTAATTTGAACTATATTGCGCAAAAGACAGTGGGTTTTAGCGGTGCAGATATTGTTGCTCTCGCTAATGATGCAGTCAACATTCCATTGAGGGAAGCGCTTGAAGGAAAATCCATAAGACCGACAAATACAGGGGACTTTATGGAAGCCCTTGAAAAAAGAAAATCGTCTCTTGAGTCGTGGTTTTCAAAAGCAAAAACACAAATTATAAAAGCGCAACAGGAAGATATATTTAAAGAGGTATTTAATTATGCACATTGATGTTTTGCTTGCGGCTCTGATTCATTTAATAATAGGGTATTTTGCATCAAGCCTCTATTTCAGGGAAAAGAACAGGACTTTGATGAAGCTTACGAGAATTGCCTTAATAATGCTCTTTGCCCTTTGCGCTTATGGATTTATAAAATACAATTATCTTCTCTTCGGCGTGATTCTCCTGATATTGATCATGTGCGAAATCATGTATTTTTTCAATGAAAATAAAAATACAGTAATAAAAACATTCTCTGCAGAATTGGAAAACGTTGCAGTATCTACGCACCACACAATCGACAGGCAGATTGTTTCCGGGATGATTTTTCTGCTGCCATTTGATATCCTGCTCTATTTTTATTTTCAGAACAGGGCATATATTGATTTTGCCGGGAACACGATGCTAAAGATAAATTACAATCCATTGTCGTTGATGATAATATTTTTTGTGATTTATCTGATGCCTATCCTGATTGGAAAGCTTTACCGCAATCTTTCCGGCAACAGAAAAAAAGAGGAAGAACTAATGCAATGGGTGGCAAAAAAAACAATTGCCTATGCCAAAAACAACCGCGGCGTAATTGATATAAATGAAATTGCAATCGAGTGCGAAATTCCCCTGAAAACGGCAAAGCATATAATGAAAAATCTGAAAAAGAAAAAGCTTGTCCAGTACATAAATAGAACATGGGTCATAAAAAAATATCTGATGGAAGAAGAATGATTTATTGCAGACTGTTGTTTTAGGCACTTCTTGAGGCATCATCTATTCTATCCATTAGATTTCTAAATCCCTTTTTTTCTTTATATTCGTCAACGACTTCTGCGATTTCCAGGTCATAAGAGCCCAGCAGTTCATCTTCCGGGACAAAAATCATGAGTTTTATTCTTTTTGTTCCAAGCAGTTCTGCATCGAGCACCTTTATTCCAATTTCAGCAGATTCATCCTGATTGTGGTTTTTTATATCTATTTTTGAAGAAGGCTTAAATATAAAATCATATTTTTTGTTCTTGTCTATTTTCATTCCCTTTAATTCCAGTTCCACCCACATCTCTTCTCCTCTCGGAACTTCCTTTTCCTTCGCTATTGCCTCTGGATTAAATATTTCGATTGCATCTTTTTTCGAAATCCTTATTTCTTTTTCATCGTTGTCTTTTATGCCCAGAACAAGCTCTGTTAGAGGATGACCGATTTTTGTCTCAAAATCAATTGAAAGAATTGCCTGGAATATAGCATCCCCTCTCTTTTCTACTGTCGTATCAACTAGCTGGATGTGGCTTTTGTCTTTATAATCGTCAAATGCCATTTCTTTTATGTAAATTTTGTCTCTCAATTTTTCCGGCACATTAAACAATTCTATGAGTATTATTTCTTTCTGTTTGTCTTCTGCGCTTTTATATATGCGATTAGGGAAAACAGCAAATTCAATCTTCTTTTCCTCGTGCTTTTTTTCATGAGGTGTCCCTATTGCATGAATAGCTTCTGCAATCACATGAACCTCATGGGAGATTATGCCTTCTTTTTTTGCCTCGACAACTTTAAAGCAGTTTTTTCTCGGATATATAAGAGCAGACCTTTCTCCTGATTTCTTTTTTGAAAATACTATGAAACTCCTGCTGCCAATGACAGCATCTTCTGAGGGCTTAATTATTGTTTCAAGAAGACCTCTTCTAATATGGCAGAGTATTTTTTTGCCGACATCAACGGTCGCTCCATTTGCATCAATTGAATAAATATCTTTGTTTCCTCTTATGAGCAGATAATATATCTCATTTTTTTGCAGTTCATATTTCAGCCCGCTCTTGTCCATAGGATATATTTTTTTTAGTTCAATGGAAATATTTGTCTTTTGTCCCTGCGGGATGTTATATGGCTTTACGATTATGTCTGCGTTGTATTTTTTTATCTTTGTTTCGGGCGTAGCTGGTGCAGGGGTTGGTCCTGTTGGTGTTGGTCCGGAAGGAACCGATTCTTCTGTCACTGTCAATACAGCTATGCCTGAAGAGGCATCAAATTCAATGTCTCCTGCAAAATCTGCTTTTATTTTAAATGAACCTGCTGCAGGAGGAGCAACACTGATGCTTGCTTCGCCGTTTAAATCTGTCTGCACAGGAGGATCAACGCTTTTTCCTGCAACTGAAAATTTTATTGTCTTCCCCTCTAAAGGAGCATCGTTCTTATCGCAAAGATATGCTCCTAATTCAATAGGGACATTGATTTGTGTTGTTTTGTCATAGCAGGTTATTTTTGTTGGTTTTTTTCCTGTTGTCGGTATGGGTTTGGGTCCTGTCGGTGTTGGTTTTTGTGTTGGCTGCATTTTCCCTCTAACTGTCAACTCAGCTTCGCAATGAGATGGATTATACTTATCATCTCCGCCAAAATACACTTTTATCCTGTACTTCTCTCCAGATGAGCCTGTCCTGACAGAAACAAATGCGCGACCGTTTTTAGTTGTATTAGAGCCTATCGAGATACCTTCTTTACTGAAAACTATCTCTTTTCCATCCAGTTTATTGTATTCTTTGTCATAAAGATCCACGAACCATGCATAATCTGTATTTTCCATTGCCTTCTGATCCTTGCAGACAAGATGGGTATCGATGAGCCCAATCGAAGGAGAAGGTTCTGGTTCTTTTGTTGGTCTTTCTCTCTTGTAAACTTCCAGTACAGCATCGCTTTGATCTTCAAATCCCTGTTCATTTATTCCTTTGACAAAAACATATGTTTTTAATTCAGCGCTGTTTTTCGCAGTTAAAGTAACGATAACCGCTTTATGTGCCGGGACAGTAATCTTTTCCCGTTCCAATTTCAGTTCATCTATTGGATTTTCTGACCAGCATTTCAATCCAATGTTCTGGTCTATTCCGCTTCGTTCCTTTATTTTTATATTATATTGTGCTTCTTCATTTATGTCAACTCTTCCTGTGTCAGTTACGATGGTTACTTCAAATCGTGGTTTTTTGCCTGTTATTGGTGTAGGTCCGGGAATCGGTTCTGTTGGTGTTGGTTCTTCTTCTCCAAATTCTTCTTCCAGCTCTCCTTTTCTTTTTCCACTTTTCCATTTACTAATCGTTTCTTCTAAATCTTGTTTGAGAATTTTTCTTGTTTCAAATCGTTTCTTCATCTCTTCTTCAATTTTATCAATATCTTCTCTATTCTTTGCCTCTTTTAATTTATCCTTGTAATGGCTCAACCATTGATGTTTTTCATTTTCATCAAGATTTAACTGCTCTAGTTTTTGTTTTGAAGAGGCGTATATTTCTTTTTTTATTTTTTGCATCTTATTTCTCTCTTCCATTTCAGGAAGAACTTTTTTCAGGTCTTCTTCTTTGAATTCATTGTTTTGAAATCTATCTATAATTTTATCTTTGATAACATACAGAGACCATTTTTTATCTGTTTCTTTTATTTTTCCTCCATAATATTCAAGCCATTGATGTTTTTCATTTTCATCAAGATTTAACTGCTCTATATTTTGCTTCAAAAAACCAAATATTTCTTTCTTGGTTTCTTGTTTAACTTCTTTTTTTTCTTGTCTTAATATATCTAATTCATCTTTGCTAAACCCCAATAATGCTTCCTTATCGCTAAACAAAGATCTTAATTTTTTTGCACCCTCTTTTTCCAGCGTTTCCAAATAGGTGTTTAAGGCCATAGGGATATATTTTTCCTTAATGTCTTCTTCCGAAATTTTTAAATGTCTGAGTATAGTTCGCAATGATTCATATCTGACTAAAAATTTAATATCCTCTTTTATCTTTACTCTTATATTGCTTGTATGTCTTTTACGACCAATATCTGATACATTGTATACCTCTCCCTTTTCTGATAAAAAAAAATTACCGTAGTGTGCATCGGTTCCCCACATACTCAGATATATTTCATTCATGTGGCAATGCGCCAAAAATCTAAAAGGGTCTTTTGCAATCCTTTCAATTATCATCTCAAAAGAAAGACCTGTTTTTGATGTTATTTTATCTATATATTCTCTTTCTATATACCTTTCTCTTTGGCTTTCTTGCACAGAGAAATCCACCATTCTTCTGCCTTCAGGAGTAAAAAAAAATATTAATCTTGGATTTTCATCAGTGTATTTATCATATATTCTTGGCGTATTGTAGAAGTTGTATTTTCCTTTTGGAAGTTCTACGCACATTATAGAGGGAAACATTTTTTCATTGTATTTTTCCATAAGAAAAATTGTAGTGTAGAAATCTGCCAGATGCAATCTTTTTTTAATAGGAATGTCTCCCGGAAATTTGACATTAGGCCAAAAACGCTCTCCATTAATATTTACAGAATACATGAACGTAAGTCGCCGATACCCACCAGTTATTGGGTTGATTGTAAGCCGTGTCGGAATACTCTGGCTATGGATTCGTTTTTTTGAATCTTGCCATTCTTTAATCATAGGCAGTGATGTTTCTCCTGCAAATTGTTGATTTTTATCTCGGATATTTGTCATCTCTTCCAAAAATCTCTTTCCCTTCTCTCCTACAAAATTTTTCAGGGAATAGTCAAAATATTGAAAATATGGTTTATAAAGCACAATTTTTCCTGCAAATTCTCCTGTATTTTTGTATTCAAAAATATATTCAACACAATTGTTTTTAATTTCCTTCCATTTCTTGACTTTTACATCATAATCAGACGCCTCTTTCTTCAAAGCCCGCCCACTATCAAACAACCTTGCAAGCATTGAAGGAGCAGTCTCTTTCGCTTCTTCATTTCCCTCCCGCAATTCCTGCCTTTGAGTTCTTATCTTTTGCCTTTTTTCATCAGAAATACCTTTTCCTTCTCCTGCTGAAATCCCCGGAGCAGGAGTTTCTGGTTCACTAATTTTATTAGGATCTGTAGTTTCTTTTCTCGATTGCTTTCTTGTTAATAAATCTTCTGCCCGTTTTATATCTCTCCTTACGATATTTCCAATATATCCTAATACATTAGAACGTTCCTCATAGTTTACAATCTTCTTCGCTTCTTTAATGTCCTCATCAATTTTCGCCTCAAATTCCTTGAATTCTTCTAAATCCTCCTGCATCTTTACATTGTCCGGCAAAGCATTATACTCTTCTTTCAGTCCCCTGTATTCTTTTCTTGCTTCATCAAGCTCTTTTAAGATATTTTTAATTCTTGCTTTCCGCTCTTTTTCATTTTTCATAGTTAATTATATATGTTGGTTTATTTATATATTATTGTTCCAATAATTGTTTTTTACCTGTTATCGGTTGAGTTTCAAATAGATTAAGTTCACCTAACTTATAAGTATAAGAATGATTATAGCATAACACATAAATAACAGAAAAGAATTTTGCTTTTTTTGGAGCAAATTTCTTTTTGCCGAAACTAAACTACTTGCGAAATTTTGCAGTTTAGTTGCGATGCAAAAAAAATACAAG
>Ga0164318_10001543_pt1 | contig 20606 bp, 20 predicted proteins | sample GuaBasSedimGuay9_FD_113734 | JGI IMG/M metagenome (GOLD analysis project Ga0164318, IMG submission 113734) | Subseafloor sediment microbial communities from Guaymas Basin, Gulf of California, Mexico - Guay9, Core 4571-4, 0-3 cm | ecosystem: Environmental > Aquatic > Marine > Hydrothermal vents... | reverse complement strand
TTTTAGTTAGGAGGGTAACAAGATTCGGGAACGGTGCAAAGGTTGATTGTCCAAAAGAATATCTGGGCAGGAAGGTATATTTAGTAATAGTGAAGGATAGAAATTAATTTTGTCCCAAAGCCGGAATTTAATATTGGACATAATAAACCGGTGCTATTTACACTCATATAAACTTGCAAATTTAAAACCATTGGAATAAAAATCCTTTATTATAGTGCATTTATTTTTATCTAGAATTTCTTTAACTTCTTTATTTGGTTTATCATTAATTCTAGCTAATGACCACTGTAGCAATAAAAAGAATTTATTATGTATTTCACTATTTTCCATAAATTTTATATTTTTTGAGATAGTTGGGAGGGGTTTAACGGATAATGCATAAATATTACCATCAACTTTATCAGAATAATTAATGATATCATAAGTCGCTTGAGAATAATTATACCCTATAGTAGGAAAGAACGATTCTTTTAGTACAAGAGTGTTATACGCTAAATTTAAAGAGATTAAAAGAATAAAAATGATTTTTGAAATTTTATCATTTCTTCTGTTAATGTATAAATAACTAATAAATAAAACGAATGTTAGTAATAAGGTGCTCAGATAGGTATAGATCCTCATTAAATAAATAGTTGTAACTGAGCCCCAATAAATAAAATAAGGGTTTTTAAATACAAGACTAAAATCAAGATTCTGTATTGAAAAAATTGCATTTACTCCAAAATTATTCAAATGATAAAGAAAAATTATAAATACTATCGTAAAGAAAATGAAATATAAAGCATCGTTTAATCTAAAATTAATTTTGCGTGTGTTTTCATAAACATATTTTGAGGAGAGTAATATCATTGGTGGTACTGCAACAGAAAGGTATCTTTGTAAATTTCCACCAATACCGATAAACAAGGAGGTGAAAAAGAACAAGCAGAACCAAAAAAGTAAAATTTTTCTTCTGCTCTATTTTCTCTTCTTCTAAGTAAAAAGATTATGGGTATAAAGGCTAGCAATGGTGTTGCATATTGTGGGAAAACAAATAATTGTTTTAGGAACCAAAAAAAAAATACTAATCTATAATCCGTAATTTTAATTACTTATCTTTGGATACTATTGAAATGAATAACAAAAATTGCGACATGTTTTAAATTTTATTTTCATACCTATTAATTTGGCTTAATATTTTTTAATATTTTGTAAATTATCCTTTATAGCTTGTAAGACAAGCGGTATTATTATTGGAAACGCGAGAAATGTCATTCTATCAAGATTTGTTGCAAATAACCAGAGAAAAAAAATAAAAGGTAAGAAAAATACAGATTTTTTAATAAATGGGTGTGAATTCTTATATCCTAAAGGTGCAATAAACCATAGCAGGGAGAACGATGTAGAAGCGTAGATGATCTTTCTGATCGGATTTTCTATAAGCTCATGTAAGCGCGGGGATAATGTTATAAATTCATATTTTTCATGTATCCAAAGATAATAGGGAATAAATAAAGCAAGTATGAAAAACGATAAATATGGTTTTTTGAGTTTAATTACAAGGTAATATGGAATAAGCAAAAGTATTAGTTCTTTATTCAAAATGCCGACGAGAATGGTTGGTATGAGATATTTTGTTTTATTTGTAAAAATGAAGTATATACCACTTATATAAAAAAGGAAAAACAGGGGGTCTACCATGAAAACAGACATGCCAATTATTATGTAATTTGATAAATATATTGCCACACCAAGCAAGCTTAATATGTCATCATAGCCTATCCTTCTCAAAAACTTGAAAAACACAAGCGCAGATAAAAAAAGAAATATGTAGTTAATCAAATAGAATGCACGCCATGTGGGCAAATTAAATAATGATTTTATATAACCGACAATAAGAGGTGTCATAATTCTATGATTGAAAGGTGCAGGCACATTTTTAATATTTGAAATGTTTTCTGCTATTGCAAAATAATGCTCTGGATCGCCCCCTTCTGGTTCAAAATAGTGAACATGGGTTATTCCGAAGGTGATTGATAATATAATAATGCCTATTACTACATCTTTTTTATTTACGATTTTCGTGATTTCCATAAATAAAAATACAATTTCTGTTTTTATAAACCTACTAACTTTAAGTATTCCTTCTTGAATTTTACAACAACATAATAACCAAAAATGTGATTAAACTTTAATTGCCACCTTTCACGTATGGGTTCGGAAAAAATTATATCAGATTCTTCCACTTTTTTGAAATTCTCCGGTGAGATAAAACCTGCTATATATTCTACTCCTCTTTTTTTAAAATATTCATATGTATTTCCATTTATATTGTAATCAGTTGCTTCATAGCTTATTTTCCCATTCCTGTCTGATATTATCGTGCTCGGAGAGAAATAGGCAAATGTTCCTATGTGCGAAGCTCCTATCTTAGAGTTTGGAAACTTATTTTCTATGAATTTTGCAGCATTTATTACATGTTTGTTTAACAGTATGCCTACCCTTATTTCTGAATCCCCTATATCACTATAGCCAGTCCAAGTTGTTAAGGTAAAATAGGAAAGAATCAAAAAGAGCATTAGGAAGGCAGTGTAAAACAAAGCTTTTGAAATGTATTTTTTAATATAAAAGAACATAATACCTAAGCCTATAACAAATATAATTGTTGATGTAAAGATATATCTTAGCTTGAGTATAGGCATTATAATTGAATAATGGAGTATTTCAAAAAGTGAAAATATGATAAGAGGGGAGAAGATGGTAAAATATTTTGTAAATTTTTTTGATATAAAGAATCCGAGGAAACTGAGAATTATATTTCCTATCATGAAGCTCATCACACTTATAGTCATGAGAAAAACAAGTGTTCTTCTTAATAATGCCGAAGTTATATCCTCAACCCAATCTTTTGCAAAAAGATGATGATAATAATAGGCGCTGCTGCTAATAAAGTGGCCAAAAACGAGATATCTCCATAGGAACAATGGCAAAGTGAACACAGCAAAAAGTATGAGCATAAAGAAAAGATTTTGCATCTTTTCTTTAATTTTAATCTTTTGGAAAATAAAAAGATAATCAATAATTATTGCAAAGAGAAAATAAATACCATTATCTCTTGTCAAAATTGTAAGAGAAAGAAGTATTGCTAAGACCAAAAGATTTATCTTACTTGTTCTATCTACTCTTATCTTGGAAAGATAATAGAAAAGGGAAAATAGGAGAAAGAATGCAAACAAAGCAGTCTCTAAACCATTTAAAGAAATAAGAATAAAAAATGGGTTAAAAAGATACAAAAATACTACTATCAAACCAAGTTCTCTTTCTCCAAAAACCTGTATGCAAATTCTATAAATAAAATATCCGGAAAGAACAAAAAATATGGAGCAAAGAACTAGTGCAAACAAGATAAAACTCTCATTGTCCAGAAATCCAAAAAGGGAAAGCATGTATGTCCATGTTAATGGTGTTGCATTTGTTTGCTCTATATTATCAAAAGATAGACCAAAACCACGATAAATATTTTTAGCTATCTTAAATCCTATAAGAGCATCGTCCAGTGTAATAGAGTGAGAAACAAGAAAGTTGGTATTTATTAAGAATGTAGGAACAAATATGATCAAAGCTCTAATAATGAATGCAAAGATTAATAGAATTACAAGCACTTTATCAAATTTCATATTTTATAATAATAATAAGTAGATATTTTAAAAAGCTTGGTATGAAAAATTTCATTCATCTTAGCTTACCTTTTTAATCGTAAGAACTTTACTTTACAACTCAACACTATACTTCTTTTTTGTTCAAATATTCTATAAACTTCTTTATCCCTGCTTCAATAGGTATTGGTTTGATTTTTAATTCTCTTTCCATTATCTCTATGTCTGCTGCTAGATCTTCAACGTAATTTTTATCCTTTTTTACAAACTGTGGTTTAATATCCTCATCTAATACATTGTTTATTATTTCAATAACCTCAAGAAAACTAACTGGTCTGCCTGTACCAACATTTATTATAGGCACATCAGATTTGACGGCCCTGAGTACACAATCAGCAACATCCTCTATATAAATAAAGTCTCTTGTTTGCCTTCCATCACCAAATATTAATGGCCTTTTACCTTCTAACATATCTTTAATAAATAAATATATAACGCTTGCAAATTCATGTTTTCTCTCCTCTCCTGGCCCATAGCCAGCAAAAATCCTTAAACCCGTGCTTTTTACAAACGGCCTATAGCATGATGCTATAGCCTCACATGCCATCTTTGCTGCTCCATAAATATTTAAGGGTTTGGGATATATTGTTTCTTTATGAGGTTTCTTATTACCACCGTATATGCTACCAGAGCTGGGGTATACTACCTTTTCTACATTATTTGCTTTTGCAAATTCAAATATGTTCAGTTGGCCTAAAACCGTTTCCTTATAGCATTTTTCTAAATTTTTCTTGAAAAGTATTATAGATGATGGTGCACCAAAATGAAATATATAATCAATCTCCACCTTTATTTGTGTAAATGTTCCTCTTTCCGAAACATCGCCTATTATAAGTTCTATATCCTTCTCAATATCTTTTATCCATTTTCTTTCAACATAAGAAAAGTTATCTATACATATTAAATTTGCATTCATTGCAAGCAACTTTTTTGCTAATGTACTACCTATAAATCCGCCAACACCTGTTAAAAGAATATTTTTCCCATGAAATACATTTTCTGCCATAATTAATCTAATTTTGCAAAAAACTATATAAATTTATTTATTTAATAAAAATTATGCCAGAAATTGCCGTTGTTTTGCCCACTTACAATGAAAGTGAAAATATACAAGAACTCATAGCTAGAATTGAAAAATCCTTAAGTGGGATTGATTTTGAAATTGTTGTTGTTGATGATAATAGTCCTGATGGAACTGCTGAGATTGCGGAAAAGTTAAATAAAAAGTATGGTAATGTAAAGGTTTTAAAAAGACCAGGAAAACTTGGTCTGGGTTCTGCTGTATTGGATGGTGTGAAAAAAACTTCAGCAAAGATAATAGCTGTTATGGATTCTGATTTGCAACATCCTCCGGAGGTGCTTCCAGAGATGTATAAAAAAGTGCAGGAAGGTAATGATATTGTTATTGCTTCAAGGTATGTCAAGGGTAGTAAGATAGAGGCTTGGGGCCTTGGGAGAAAGATTTTATCTAAAGGTGCTATATTAATTTCCCACATATTCCTGAAGAAAACAAGAGGTATAAAGGACCCATCCAATGGATATTTCATGTTTAACAAAGATATATTGGCTAATGCTGAGCTTAACCCAAAGGGGTTTAAAATTTTAATGGAGATATTAACAAAATGCAATTATAACAGTGTTGCTGAGATACCCTTTAATTATGAGGGTAGAAAAAGGGGTAAGAGTAAGCTTGATTCAAAAGAGATAACAACCTATATAAAATATGTTTTAGAACTTTCACGAACTACTCATTAATGCTCTTGCCGCTTCTATTCCAGACTCTATCGCAGACGCCATATTTCTTATTTTTGGGTAAATTCTATATATTCCAGCAAAATATATATTCCCGTCCTTTATTGGTGGGTTCTTGAAATCAAGTGAGTATATTGCTTCTGCATACTTTAATCTGTACAACCTGTACCATTCTACGTGTTTTGAGAAATTATGTATTACTTTGTTAATGGATTTTAGATAAAGATTTACTATATATTTATCACTTTTTTTCCACAGGGATTCATTACTTTTCAGGTATGTATTCAAAAAGAAAATTGACTTGCCTTGTGGTGAAGAATCTTCATAAAGGGCTGAATGTTTAAATACAACAGAGAATGGCATATCTTTATCTAATACGTTATTCCAATAGCAAGCATCAAAATTCTTTTTAGTTCCAACAGCAAGACAAATCGCTGAAAGGTATTTAATCTTTTTTAATTCCCTTCTCGTATTTTCGCTTATACCTTCAGCTATCCTGATAAAATTTTCTGGTGGTATAGTTGATATTACTTTATCAACAATTAGCCTTTTCTTTACATTATTTCTTTTGTAAATAATCCTGCAACCCTCCTTCGTATTTTGAATTGATTCGATATTAACATTTTTTTCTATAATAGCACCATTTCTCAATATTCTGTCCACGAAACCTTCAATTAGGCTTTCAATCCCTCCCTCAAGCCATCCCATTTTTCCCATAAAAGATGATGACTCTTTAAAGAATCGTGTCCCAAACCATGGTGCACTTATTTTTTCACCACTTTCATGAAATTTGTTGTATATGAGTCTTTTAAAAAATACATCATAATTTTTTCTTCCCGCCTTTTTTATTATCCACTCTTTTGCACTTACATTCTTTAGATTATTCCAGTTTTCATTTTTTGAACTGAAAAGTATCAACTTTGCAAGTTTTATCTTATCTATTAACGATATTGGGAATTTTAGTATTTCAAGGGGCGTTGAGAATCCGTGAATTCTGTGTCTGTATATAAACCCTTGTTTAACCTTCTTTTTATGAAACTTACTATATAAGCCGAATTTTTTTATAAAATCAATAGTAGTTTCGTCTCCTTTTAATATGTGATGGTAAGTCTTGCTTATTCTGTATATTTTTTTGTCCCATTTTATTTTATAGCTTGATGCCATTCCGCCTAAATAGTTTTCCTTCTCCAATAAAATAATATTATTATCTTTTGATAACTCTAAAGCAGCGGCCAATCCAGATAGACCGGCTCCAATTACACATATTTCCATTTTATCACATGATACTAATTGATTTATTATTTTTACAGGATTTTATTTATTAATATGGTAAACTATGTGTATCATTTAAAGAGAAATTTCGCATGCTTTTTATTATTAGGTATTTTAATTTCTATTCTGATTATTTTTTTAGGTGATTATAAAAACGTCATCTATAATCTAAAGAATATAAAAATCAAGGTACTGCTTATATTAATCAGCCTTACATTTGTAAATCAAATTCTAAGATTTGTAAAATGGGAGTATCTCAGAAAAATAATCAACATTGATATCGAGGTTAAAAAATCGTTCTTAATATTTTTTTCTGGCTTTATATTTACTATAACACCAGCAAAAATTGGTGAATTTGCAAAGGCGTACTTTTTAAAAAAATATTGTAGCGTAAGAACTAATAAGGGTGTTTCCCTTGTCGCACTTGAAAGATTAAATGATGTTATTGGTGTTGCTTTGCTAGCATTGATGGGTATCTCGAGCTTTTTCTTTCATATCTATAGCCTTGCTGTATTTTTCATATTTATATTTGCAGTCATAATTTTTATAAGTAACGAATCCTTGTTTTCAAAATTTATGAATCTGTTTAATAAATTCTCTCGTTTAGAAAAGCACTCAGAAAATATTAGGATTATTCAAAGAGACATAAAGAAGGCCTTTAGGATAAAAGCGCTTTTGTTTACCTCTTTACTCTCTTCATTTTCCTGGTTTTTTGAATGTCTAGCATTGTATATACTTCTATTATCACTTAACTCTGAAATACCACTTCTTTCAGCAACATTCATATTCTCGTTCTCCTCTATTTTTGGCTCTGTGCTTGTTTTGCCCGGTGGTTTAGGAGCTGCAGAAGCAAGCTTTATGGGCTTGTTGTTACTTGCAGGTGTTGATAAGAGTGTCGCTGCTCTTTCAACAATAATAATAAGAATAGCGACATTGTGGTTTGGGGTTTTTGTTGGTATAATGGCATTTATATTTTTAAGAAAAAATAAAACTTTATGATTATCCTACTCCCAACACTCAATGAAGAGTCTGGACTTAAAAAAATTCTACCAAAGATAAAACAACTTTTCAAAAATAGTGAGCTACTTGTGGTTGATGGTGGTTCTACTGACAAAACATTAGATATCGCAAAAAGATTTGGATGTAAAGTAATGATACAGAAGGGTAAGGGGAAGGGGAACGCTATCATCGAAGCATTGGAAAAAATAGATGATAATGAAATTGTTGCCATGTTGGATGCTGACGGTACTTATGAACCGGCAGATATAAAATATATGCTACGTACTTTTAGAAAATATGGGAGTAAAAACACAATAATCATAGGGTCAAGATATGCTTTTTACAAGAAAGGTTCATTTAAGGGTTTAAACCTTCTTGGTGGTATGGTATTGAGTTTTATTGCTTCTGTTTTATTTTTAACATACATCTCAGATATGCTTTCTGGTATAAGAGTATTCAGAGCTGGCGATATCAAAAGGTTAAATTTAGAAACGCAAAATTTTGAGATAGAGACCGAAATGACTCTCAAAGCATTGAAAAATGGTATAAAAATTGTTAACGTGCCGTGCCATTATTATGAACGCTTTGGCAGGAGCAAACTCAATCCATTTAAAGACGGCTTCTTAATATTTAAGCGCATTCTGATTGAAAGATTAAAATAAAATCTTGATTATTTTATATTATGAATTTTAAGTTGGATGAAAAGAGGGTAATAATAACCTTGATTGTAGTTGTTTGCATACTCAGATTCATTACAATATTTATATCAATGGATGAGCTCATATTTGATGAGGTTTCTTTTTTAGGAATAGCAAGAGGTTTAAGTGAGGGCAAAGGCTATGGCTATGTTGCTGGCAAACTTATAGATACGTGGCGTCCTCCCATGCTACCATTCATTCTTTCGTTATTTGTTAATTTACCAATAGTTGAGATAATTGGTAGGTGTATTTCCTTTGTTATTGGTCTGCTAGCTATATTAGCAATTTATATTACAGGTAAAAGACTGTTTAATGAGCAAATTGGTTTATATGCGTCATTAATTCTCGCCTCTACACCACTTCATTGGTTCTATTCAACAAAAATTCTTACTGAAGTATTTACTGTGTTTTTTTCTGTGTTATTTGTCTATTTTCTTTTTAGAACAAAGGAAAACAGCAAAAATGTGATATATCTTTCAATTGTTCTTGCGCTCGCATTTCTTGCAAAATATACATCTCTTATTTTCATTATTTTTGCATTTTTTATTTTAATCTGGAAAAAACCAAGAATTTTTATTAGCAAATATATTTATATCGCTATTGTTTTGTTTTTCCTCATACTTATTCCATGGTTTATCTTGAATATGTATACCTTTTCGACACCCTTCGGCTCTGCAGAATCCGCATTAGTTAGAGCACAGAGCAGAGAAGGAATCAGCTCGATAAACTTTAATTTCTATTATTTCTATTTCGGTCTTCCTGTAGTCACTTCGATTTACGGTATATTTTTTGTGCTCTCTCTTTATTATCTATGGAAAGAAAAGAACGAAAAATATATAATAATATTTCTATTTGTGATATTTATTATGCTCTCTTTAAGTGTATTAGATGTTAAAAGGGAGCGTTATCTTCTGCCAGCTCTCCCTGGTATCGTATTTCTTGAGTGTTATGCTCTCATGAAGATAAGACCGATTGTAAAAAATTACTTCTTACTAATCATTTCAATTTTTGTAATATTGAATATAATTCTAACATTCTATGGCTTCTACAACCATCCTCATATAGATCGATTTCACGGAATGAGGCTTGCGATGGATTTTATGGTAAAGAATTGTTCAAATAAAGACATTTATGGAACAAGCTACCCCTATATATGGTGGTATCTAAAAAAGCCGACATACAGGCTTGAAGACCTAGGAGAAAAAGGTAATTATTGTATTTTGATAGATGGGTATGGGCTGAGTGATAGAGATAGAGCAAGATTGAAATCTCTTGTGCCCTTAAAAGCTAAAAAGGCTTTTGAATACGGGGAGATAGAGATTTTTATGGATAGCGAGAAGGTGCAATATAAATAATTTAATCTTACAATGCGTATTATCATTTATGAAGAATCTGCTACTGCTCGTAAGTATTGCAATCCTTCTTGCCTTTGTCTACCTTTCCGATCCACTTGCTATATTTAAAAGCCTTTCAAATGCAAATCTCTTGCTGATCCTGCCTGCTTTTTTAATAACCCCTATTACCCTTCTTTTGCGTTCTTATCGCTGGGATCTGCTTTTAAGATCAATAAATATTAAAGTTAATTTTAAAACACTTTCTAAAGCATTTTTAGCTTCTTTGTTTTTTTCAAATATAACACCAGGCAAAGCTGCTGATCCCATAAGATCATATTTTTTGAAAAGGAAACAAGGCATTGATATTTCCCTTACCGTATCTACAGTAATTGTTGAGAGGTTTATTGATATCTTTGCTTTGTTATTCTTTTCGTTATTTATATTAACAAAAATATCTAACATAAATACATACTATTTGCTTATTTTTCCTGTGTTGTTTGTTATATTCTTAGTATCGCTAAAAATTGAACGTTTAAGGAATTGGGGAATTAATATTGCACTAAGAATTTTAAGTGTAAGCAAACGTCTTAGGGATAAGGTGAGAGATAAGGAAAGGATAAACAAAAACTTTTCCACGATTCTTAAGGCGAGAAAAAGATATATAGTACTTGCTTCCATGCTAACTATTATTATCTGGCTTATAGATACGCTTGCTTTTTATCTCGCTTTTCTTGCGCTTGGTGCTAATATACCCTATATAGTATTGCTTTCAGCACTCTCGTTGTCTGTTCTTATAGGCGTGATATCTTTCCTTCCCGGTGGTATAGGTAGTAGCGAAGTGTCTCTTGCTGTATTACTATCTTCCTATATGCCATTAAGTGTTGCTACAGCAGGCACGTTAATAGGCAGGTTCTTTACTATTTGGCTTGCTATCTTTATCTGTGCCTACTTTGTGAGGAAGGTTTAGGCTTGTATTTCTTTAACTCACCTCTTATATTAAAACCAACCTTTGAAGTTCCGGCTTTCCTTTCATGAAATACTACAGGCACCTCTTTAACCCTGCCCTTGCTTTTGTATATGATCTCAAGCCCGATCTTAAAGCCTTTTGGCCTCACTCCTACTAAGGGAATTGAAAATTCATGGTTTTTCTTGCAAACGAATACTCACTTCTTGCATTAGCAATAAACCTTGAACCGATAGCCATCCATAAGAACGATAATATCCCCCTCTTGCCATCTCTAATCCCTAAATTTCTATTAATCTCACCAACCCTTTGGCTTCATTTACAAAATAAATTTTAGCATTGAAAATAAAAGAAAAATATGAAAATAAAGATTATTATAGTTAGTTGCATACTTCTCCTTATTCTTTTTATACTAAATGCTACAGCTAAAGAGATGAGTTGTGCTATAACAACCTCTTGCTCCACACCTTTACTTTATCTTAAAAATGAGACAAACGGATATTACAATGCGCACGCACAGCTTCCAAGCATAGCAACCTACCCCTATGCACTTTGCTGTGAATCCAACAAAACAATCATAACCAATACATGCGAGGATAATGTATTTTTAAGACTTTATAAACAAACAAACTCACATGTACAAATAGGAAATTATTCCGGCCCGTACTCTATTTATTCTTATAAAGCCTGTATCTCAGCTAAAATTGGGAGTATAGAGTGTTTATATCAGCCTACATGTCCACCAGGCTATGAGTGTTTGCTTAGCATAGCATCGAGCGAGGCATGGGCTGAGAATAAAACAAATGCACACGTTGGACCATGTGAAGAGTATCAAACAAAGGTATGTTGTAGAATTGTTGACCCGCCTGTGGTATCTTTCATTTACCCAACACCACCCAATGGTAGCAGGAGAATAAATAATAACGAGATTATAAATGTGAGTGTTGTTGGGGATGCGGATATAGATACATGCATCTTGGAATGGAATGGTATAAATGAGAGTATGGATAAAATCGGCAATGGCTGGTATGTTTATTGTCAAAAAGCAAAGGTAACGAGTGATGGAACAACCTACTTTTACAGGGTTTATGTAAATGATAGCTTTGGAAATATGAATGCAACGCCTCAGCAATGGTTTAGAGAGAATGCAAAGCCAGAAGTAAATGTTACAATAATACCAACAAATCCAACAACAATTGATGATCTTAATTGTTCTGTTTCAGGCTGGGATAAAGATGGGGATAATCTTTATTATTATTTTAGGTGGTACAAAAATGGGCAACTTGTTTATGAGTCTTATCAAAACCTATCGTACTATGTCATTTTGCATGGTAATACAACGAAAAATGAGGTGTGGAATTGTAGTGTAATACCTTATGATGGTTATGAAAATGGGAGTATGAAATTTGATTCAAGGATAATACTAAACTCTCCCCCAACCTTAGATTCAATCCAAGTAAATCAAACATGCGTAGCATATAACCAGCCAGTAGAGGTAACATCTATAAATGCAAGCGATAATGATAAGGATGATCTTATACTTAGGATTAGTTCATATCCGAAAGGTTTTGATCTTTGTAACTCCACCCCTGGTCAGCCAGAAAGAATGTGCACCATGCTGATACCATGGAGCGACTCTGCCACGCATGCAATATATGGTTTGGTAGAGGATACGGACCATAGCTACTCACCAGAAAGAAATACAACTATAACAACAGATAATAGCGGGCCAGATCCGCCCTTCTCTCTTAGCCCTGCAAACAACACGGCCCTAAATATTACTACTATAACATTAAGTTGGGAAGCACCAAGTGATAATGGTTGCTCACAGACAATAGCAGGTTATCATTTGCAGATAACATCCTCACCTACATGCGACTCGGGCATAATTAATGAAACATATCTGCAGACAAATCAATATAATATCTCTTTAGGAGAAAATGTGTATTATTGGCATGTAAGGGCAAAAGATGGTTTAGGCAATTATGGTACATGGTCAGATTGTAATAAATTAATAATAGATACACAGCCACCAAACAAAGTATCGCTTGTATCTCCTTTGAACAATACATGCACGCTATCAACAACAAACTTTAAATGGAATGAAACAACAGATAATGGGTATGCTGGAATTTATTACTATCACTTCCAACTTAGCAACACTACATATTTTGGGGAATTGGAGAAAGAGAATTTAACTGAGCAAACAAATATAACACAAGTACTTGCAATCTATAGAACATATTATTGGCGTGTAAGAGCTGTGGATAGGGCATTTAATTATGGCCCATATTCTGATATATGGAGCATAACAACAGGTGATTCAAGCTGTAATGGGATTGAGAGATTAGCATGTCCAAATAATGGATACATATGTAATGAGACATGCCATTATACTGACAGAGATTACAGCAAGGTGTACTGCGAATATGATATAAAATGTAATGGGTTTGTGTGGCTTAGTTATGCAATAGGTAATTCGTGTTGTGGGGATGATGGCGAAGAGGATGATATAGAGCAAGTAGCTGATGATGGAAGAAGTTGTTGTTATAATGGACAGGTGTTGGTTGATGACTCCGCTATAGCATCTATACTTTGTGATAATGGTGAGCTTTATGATTGTAATGGTGTTGCAACAGATGATTCGGGGCTGGCGGAGCATAAAAGCACGGGGGATATTCAAGGAATAAAATATTGCACCGCAAACAATACCTGGGTAACAGCAACAATGCTTAGTGCCAATGCTTATCCAAGGGTATCAGATATATATACGCCTGTGCTTATAAGCGCTAGCTATATAGGCATGGATACGAATAAAGCGATTGAAAATGCAACCGTTATCATAACGATTTATGATGAAGCTGGGAACATTATGGTCAATAATCAGTACATGACATATAATTATACATCTCATAGGTATGATTATTATTACACGACAACAAAGAGAGGTGTGCATATATTTGTTATACAAGCATCAAAACCTGGTTACCAAACACGCACGGTAAATGGTACGTTTGCGGCTGTTGTTGGACTAAGCATAGTGCTTTATTTAAATGAAAGTGATGGGAACTTGTTAAAAAATCTAACAAGAACTGGATATTATGTCCTTTATGAAAAAAATAACATGGTTAAGGGTTTTGTACCGCTTGGTATTCCAAAATATATGAGTATAGAGCAGATTGGTAATCAGTACAGGTTGGAGATTTTGCAGCCGTACACAAAGCCAACCACGCTGTTGGTTTATACAAAATACAAAAGAGGTATGATAAAAAGTGCTATTGAGCTTATAAGAGAAGGTAGATTTTTTGATCTTGTATCACCATCCTTTGCCTATCATGTAATGGAAAAGTATCCTATAGAGGTTATATTGAAAAACAAAAAGATTAATATAACCGGAGAAAAGCTAGGTCTGGGAAAGGGCTATCACGAGATAGAGATTTGGGTAAAGAAGGCAAGGGGTAAAAAGAGGGAAATAGAGATAAAAAAGCTTAGATAAATTATTTTTAGGATGGGCTTGTAGATCAGCCTGGTAGATCGCTCCCTTCGCAAGCAGAGCCCAAGAGGGTTTCTGCACTTAGCATAACGAAACAGGGAGAGGCCGGGGGTTCAAATCCCCCCAAGTCCATTTTAACGATTGACGAAAATATTTTAGAAGATTTAAAAACATTTGCCCACTAATTTTTAAAATCGTGATATGGTATGATAGGAATAGTTGGATATGGTGCATACATACCTGTATGGAGGATTAAAAATAGCGAGATAGCAAAGGTGTGGGGTAGTAATAAAGCTGGTGATGCTGAGAAGGCTGTTGCTGGTGTGGATGAGGATACAACAACAATGGCTGTTGAGGCAAGTATTATAGCATTAAGCAGGAGTGGTATTGATGCAAAAAAAATAGGAGCAATCTATGTTGGCTCAGAGTCCCATCCATACGCTGTTAAACCAACAGCAAGTATAGTTGCAGAGGCTATAGGTGCCACACCAGAGCTTACTGCGGCAGATTTTGAGTTTGCGTGTAAGGCTGGAACAGCTGCTTGGCAGGCTGTTTGTGGTTTAATAGCAAGTGGTAAGATTGAGTACGGGCTGGCTGTAGGAAGTGATACTGCCCAAGGAAGGCCTGGAGATGAGTTGGAGTACACGGCTGCAAGTGGTGCTGGAGCGTATATTTTTGGTGAAAAAGGTGTTATTGCTAGCCTGGACTATACATGCTCCTTTACCACAGATACACCAGATTTTTGGAGAAGGGAAGGTGAGCTGTATCCAAGGCATGGTGGCAGGTTTACTGGCGAACCAGCATATTTCAAACATGTAATCTCTGCAACAAAACTTTTGCTTGAGAAAACAAGTACAAAAATAGAGGATTACGATTATTTTATTTTCCATCAACCAAATGCAAAATTCCCATTGCGTGTAGCAAAAATTCTGGGAATTCCTAAGGAAAAGATTATGCCAGGCTTTATCGTAAACGAGATAGGGAATACGTACTCTGCAAACGTTCAAATTGCATTGGCAGCTGTACTGGATATAGCTATGCCTGGAGAAAAGATATTGGTTACCTCATTCGGCTCGGGTGCAGGTTCAGATTCCTTTTCATTTACTGTAACGAACAAGATAGAGGAAAAAAGGCACAAAGGGGTGCCTGTTAGAGAGCTTATAAAAAATAAAAAATATATAGATTACGCAATGTATGCAAAGTTTAGAAAGAAATTAAGAGGTGCTACCGGATGAACGCAAGCTTTAAGCCAATAAGGAAGGTTGCGATAATAGGGATTGGGATAACAAAATTCGGAGAGCATTGGGATAAAGGACTTAAGGATCTTGCCATAGAGGCTGGTATAAAGGCTGTTGAGGACGCTGGGATAAGCGGGGATGAGATACAGCTTTTGGTTGGAGGTAATATGTCCGGCGGCCTATTTGCTGGACAGGAGCATGGCTCTGCCTTGCTTGCTGATTATCTTGGCCTTAATCCCATACCTGCTATAAGAACAGAGGCTGCATGCGCCTCTGGAGGTGTTGCCTTAAGGGTTGGATATATGGCTATTGCCTCTGGTATGTATGATTTTGTAGCTGTTGGTGGTGTAGAAAAGATGACCGATGTATATGGACCACAGGCTATGAATACACTTGCCGGAGCAATGGATTTTGAGACAGAAGCATATTATGGTGTTACATTTCCTGGTATCTATGCATTGATAGCAAAGCGACATATGCATTTATATAAAACAAAACAAGAGCATCTTGCAATGGTCTCTGTTAAAAATCATGAGCATGGTGCAAGGAACCCATTTGCCCAGTACCAAAAGAGAATAAAGGTTGAGGATGTATTAAGCTCGCCATTGGTTGCTGATCCATTGCACGTATTAGATTGTTCACCAATAACAGATGGGGCAGCCACTATTATTTTAACAACAGCCGAAAATGCAAAAAAGCTCAGCGATACGCCTGTCTATATCATAGCATCTGCTCAAGCAAGCGACACATTATCGCTGTATGCAAGGAACGATTTAACTACGCTATCAGCAACTGTTCATGCAGCAAGAGAGGCCTACAGGCAGGCTAAAATAAAAGCAAGCGATGTTGATGTAGCTGAGGTGCATGATTGCTTCACCATAGCTGAAATCTTAGCTTATGAAGATTTGGGATTTATAAAGAAAGGTCTTGGATGGAAATTGATAGAGGAAGGTGAAACTATGATTGGTGGAAGAATACCTGTTAACCCATCTGGTGGACTAAAAGCCAAAGGTCATCCAGTTGGAGCCACGGGTGTTGCACAGATAGTTGAACTTGTTAAGCAATTAAGAGGTGAGGCTGGGAAAAGGCAGGTTGATGCAGAAATTGCGCTAGCCCATAATGTTGGTGGATCTGGTGCTACAGCTACAGTACACATACTTTCGAGGTGAAATATGAGCAGGGAATTTGCTGTTCCGTTCCATTGGAGAAGGTTCAGGGAAAGGTATCAGTTAATAGGTAGTAAATGCGAACACTGTAATGGTGTATTTTACCCACCAAGAATAGTGTGTCCGAGATGTAGGAGAAGGGGAAAGGTAAAGAGCATAAAGCTTAGTGGGAGAGGGAGGGTCTATACCTATACAATTATAAGAACGCCTCCAGAGGGGTTCAAGATATATACACCATATATTATTGCAATAGTTGAGTTGGAAGAGGGGGCAAAAATTTTAACCCAAATAGTAGATTGTATGCCAGACGAGGTGTATATAGGTATGCCTGTAAAGGCGTGTTTTAGAAAGATAAAAGAGGAGAATGAAAGTGGGATCATACTCTATGGATTCAAGTTTAAACCAGACACCCAAGCTAAACAGGGGTGAAGCCTTTTATAAAAAATAAAATAAATTATAAAGCATGATACTTGTAATCCTTGGTTTGATTGATCTCATTTCTGCTATTCTTATCTTTCTTCCAGCAATCGGAGCAATTGGCCCTGCTAAGCTTATAGTAATAATGGGATTATTACTCATAATTAAAGGCTTCTATAGTCTTTTTGTAAAGTCGCTTGTTCCCGGAACGCTGGATATAATGGCAGGCTTTATCTTACTTTTCCTTTTAATCTCATTCATGCTTCCCCCTGTTATTTATATTTTGTTTGGTTTATACCTGCTTATTAAAGGGTTACAAAGTATTGTAGCTACGATTTTATGAAATCCATATCCAAAGCGTGCTGCAATCCTTTAATAAATAAAAAAGCAGCACGCATGCAAGAGGTTGGAGCCATACTATAGGCATCCCAGAAAAGCATACCAGCTTTTATCTGCCATCCTATCAATCTTTTCCACAAAACCTCGTATAATCTAAGCATACCGCTACTAAAATCTTCTTTATCAAACGCTCTCTTTAGTATATACGCTGATAGTTTGGCACAAGCAAGCGAATAGATAACACCACCACCACTCCACGGTTTTGTTTGAGATGCCGCATCCCCGATAAGTAAAATCCTATCAGCATAGGTTTTTCTGTAGCCAGCTGGCATCAATCCTCCGAACCTCTTGTATTTCTTAATACCAAAAAATTTCTCTAGCATGCTATAATTTGCATTGCTACCGAACATACCATACTCCCTTGCATTGCCCCTTGGTATATGCCACAAAAATCCATCCCTTACCAAATCCTTTCTGAAGTATAAATCAACAGCCTTTCCATTATCCCTTTCTCTTTTTATAGCAATTATTCCTAGCTTAAATCTAAGCTTGCTATTTATTGCCCTGGCTATAATAGAATTAGCACCATCGGCCCCTACAACAACCCTTGCCTTCATGGTTCCTTTATCGGTAACAATGCCTACCCTATCCTTTTTAATTTCAACGCCTTTTGCTTTATTTTTAAAAAAGATTTTAGTATCTAACATACTTGCAAGGTATTTATCAAACTTTTCTCTATCTATAACAAATGCTTTTCTATTCTTTCTCAATCTAATCGTCTTTGAATTTACATGCAATCTTGCTACGCTCACCTCATTCTCAATAACATCACATGGCAATTTCAGAAACCTTCCTATATTCCATGAAATTAAGCCAGAGCAATGTTTTGGTTTCCCTACGCATGCATGCTCCTCTAAAATAGCAACCTTAATACCTAATTTTTCATATAAGCTTGCTGCATAAAGGCCAGCCGGGCCGGCACCCACAACAATGACATCATACATACAAACCTATTTATGTTTTAAGCTAAAATTAATAATTATGATAAAGAAAGAGTTGCTTGATATCCTTGCCTGTCCTAAATGTAAGGGTGATGTTGAGCTAAAAGGTATGTTTCTTGTATGTAAGGCTTGTAAGCTTGCCTATCCTATACTGGACGGAGATGTCCCAGATATGCTAATAGATGATGCATGGAATCTTGAAAAAGCCAGAAAAAACAAATTTAAGCACAACCTAAAGCTTTAGTTTTCTCTCTTTATGTCTATTGGTATGACACCAGCTTCCCACTCAAGCTCAGCTATCTTCTTGGGATCTGTTACACCTTTTGGTAATTTTATAAGAACTGGTGCACCTTGAGCAATCTGTAACGCTCTTGCAGATATTATCCTTGCTTTCTCATACCGTGTATATTTCTTTTTCTCCATCCCATTCACCCTATATATCTCAGCTCCTCGCCTTTTCCCACCTTTTCTTGCGATTTGGCTATCTCTTCCAATGCCTTTTTTTGAAGCGCTTCAACCTTCTTTATGAAATCTTCCATTTCCTTAACCTTTTTATCAAGCTTTTTGGTATCTATAGTTACATTTAGTATATCAGTCAATATGTTTAAAACATTCTCCGCTGCCTTTGGATCAGTTACTATAGGAAAACCCGTAGTTTGCCCAAGGAGGCACATACCATCTATTCCTTTCTCTTTACCTATACCCAACAAAAGACCGGCAGCACCAACTATATAACCAACCCTCTCTCCAGCATTAAAGTTTATCCCATATTTTTTATACTTTTCCATAACCTTTTTATCTGTAACCGCTCCTATAACACCATCTGACTCCAGCCCGCCCGTTGCAAGACCACCAACAGTAAAGATTTCTTTAACATTCACGCTTTTTGCAAATTCTACTATCTTCTCAGCAACCTCATAATGACCTTGTGGGGATAGAGATTGGCAATCCCCTATAAGGAATACTATATCTCGCTGCCCCTTTTTCTTTGCCTTCCAATAATAGAACTCATTCTTTAATAGATGTATTTTGTATTTTTCTTCAAGTATGACGAATGGGAAAAACCATTCGGAGTAAAGCTCTGCAAATTTCTTTGCCTTCAGTTCTTCTAAAAGGTAACCTACAGCTACCCTGCCTATATTTCCTATCCCAGGCAATCCTTCTATTAGCACCGCATCCTTAAGCTTCGGCTTTTCAAAAACATTTATCACAGTCATTGTGAACACTTAAAATAATTTTGTACTTCAAAAATAAAAGCTTTAAACAATAAAAAACATAACCCGCTTTAGCCATTAGCATATATACATCCCGTTCTCCTTTATTATGCTTTCTTTTATATACACGCTCTTATTATAGCGCAGTGCTATAGCAATAACATCACTAGGCCTCGCATCTAAGTCTACAATTTTATTACCTCTTTCAAGCACAAGTCTTGCGTAATACACCCCATCTCTGTAATCAACTATCTTTGCAACCTTAACCTTTATTTCAAAAAGATCGAGCATATCTTTTATCAAATCGTGTGTAAGTGGGCGAAAATATGTTATATTGTTAATTACGTGGTATATAGATAGCGCTTGACCATCAAGCACATTTTTATCTATAGCGTAGCATCCATATTTTATCCTAACGGTATTCCCATTAACCTCTACCTTTATCGGTACGTAACCATTAAGCGATAATCTGCTATCTATATCTTTATATCCCTCAGCTAAAAACATTCCACCCAGCGTTTCTCTTAGGGATATATAAGTAAGTGTTAACATAACAAGTGCAATTAAACATATAGCTAACACACGCTTCATGATTCATACATAGATTTTAAATTTTTATCATTATTGCACCATAAAGTCTATGCATATCTTCCATACCCTGCTTGCATATGGCAGAACCTTTCTTTTTCCAATAATCTTTACATCTAACGCTAGCTTTTCTGCAGCCTCCTTTATAATCTCTAAAGCCTCACCAAATAGATCACTTTCATGTGCCCAATGATAAAAATGTATAAATCCTGGCCTTTTTGCGCATTTGAGTGCAATATCAATGAACTTGTATGCACCCTTTGGAAGTGGCATTACAATCCTATCAAATTTATTAACATAATCTTTACAGATCACGCTAACGTCACCAAGTATTGGCACAATCTTATCTGAAAGTTTGTTGATTCTTATATTCTCAACCATGTACCTATATGCATAGGGATTTATTTCGATTGCATAAACCTTCTTAATGTTTGGC
>Ga0164318_10001542_pt1 | contig 20607 bp, 17 predicted proteins | sample GuaBasSedimGuay9_FD_113734 | JGI IMG/M metagenome (GOLD analysis project Ga0164318, IMG submission 113734) | Subseafloor sediment microbial communities from Guaymas Basin, Gulf of California, Mexico - Guay9, Core 4571-4, 0-3 cm | ecosystem: Environmental > Aquatic > Marine > Hydrothermal vents... | reverse complement strand
TCTATATTTTTTATAGCGGTATCACTATCATTATTCTCAAGACTTTTAAGTGCTTTGCTTGCTAGTTCTAATGATTCTAATGCCTTCTTTGCCAATTTGGTTTGTCCACTTTTTGCATCTTTCTTTGCACTATTTGATGCTACAACATTGGCCTCTTTTACTGACACTTCTTTTGATACCTGCGTATCTGAGTAGAGTACTCCTGTTAACAATACTGAAATTGCAACTGTTGAAAGAATCATTTTTTTCATCTTTTATCTCCTGAATGAATTTTTATTTTTACAAGATAATCATAGTCTGTTTGAATTAAGTTGTCTGCCACCCAAGGGGCAGAATAATTTTAGATGTTTTCTGATATCTATAGTGGTCTTGTTTGATATTAAATTTTCCATAGTGATTATGAGAGCGAAAGCATTTAGGCATAATTTACTCTGATATTTAGAGTTGAACCACATCATTGCGTTTGACTTTGGCTTGATAGAGAGCTTTATCTACTCGTTTAAAACAAGATTGCTCTTTGTCGGTATCTAATACCTCCGTAATACCGAGACTAACAGTTATACTTGGAATAGTGTCATCATGATATTGCTCTATTAGTTGTCTTAGTTCTTGGGCTTTGTTATAAGCAACATCAACATTAGTCCGTGGTAGCAATATCACAAACTCTTCTCCACCCCATCGGGCGAATACATCATTAGTTCTTAGGTGCTTAGTAATAAGTTTTGTAAGAGTGATCAATACTTTGTCCCCTACATCGTGTCCATAAGTGTCATTGACTGCTTTGAAGTGGTCTATATCAAACATAATAAGAGATAAGGCATCGCCGTGTCTTGTTTTATTCTCTATTTCTTTTAGATAGAGTTTGCTGAACATTTGTCTGTTGTATATGTTGGTCAATGGGTCAGTATATGCCAGCTGTTCTAATAGCTTTTTTTCGTTTTGAATTGCTGTAATGTCTGTAAATACAACTACATAATAATTTTCATATTCTTGTAGTTTATTGATTGAAATTTTAAATACTATTGGTTTTCCATCCTTGTCAAGAATAGATACGAGAGTAGGATTTTCATTTTCATATATGTAATCAGTCCATAAAATATCATCGTTTATTACATCAAGTGAGAAATAATCTTTATGCTGAACAAATAGATTGCATATATTACTATTGTATTTTACGAACTCTTCTAAGCTTTTGTAATTAAAGAAACTTAAAAAGTTATCATTAGCAATAATAATTTTATTACCATTTGTAACAATAATAGGATTGGGGATAATATTGATTGTTGTTGTGAATACTTTATTATATATCATAATTTTATTTCCAAACTAAGCCACTCTGGACTTTTAGCAACTCATCATCATTTAGCACACTGATAACACGTGCGTCTCTCTTGATAATATTCTGACCTTCAAATGTCTGATGACTGGGCGCCTTATTTTTATGTATTAGGGCTCTAAAACTACTTTTTATTCTTCTTTCGTGATGCTTTTGCCATCTTCGCCTTTTTCTTTGCTTTCGCCTTTACCAGTGCCAAGGTTGCAGCTTTTCTCGCATTGACGACCTGCTCATCGCTGTCGGTGTTAGTCGTTTGAAACTCTGATTGTGACGCTGCTTTTTGCTGCTTGCCGAAAGCGGCTAACTTATAACCGGCTTCCATATCGACACTCGATGTATTTGCTCTGCTCATTATTGACCCTCTTTTTTAAAATTATAGTTAATCTTTACTTACTTTTTTTATCATCTGCAGATAGAGATCCTCGACCTTTTGTCTTGCCCAGGGTGTCTTACGCAGGAACTTGAGGCAGGAGTTTACTGAAGGATCATAATGAAAACAGCGGATATCGATCCGTTTTCCCAATTTATCCCAGCCATAATGTTCCACCAGCGTGTTCACAATTTTCTTTAGATTTATACCGTGAAGCGGATTGTTTTTATGTTCTTCATTCATGCGCCTATACTCCTCCCTTTCTATTCCAGTCATCTTTTTTTGCTTCATGCACTTTTGCGTAACCTTCTAACAGTTTTTGATGCCTATGAAAACCTTCCAGACTTAAACCCGGACTATGCAGTCCCAAAAACTTCTGTTTTCCTTCCAGAAGATCCATACAAGTCTGTAAATGTTTCTCTCCGTACATTAACACTAAACTTTTCTCGTAATCAGTATACTCTCTTTTATCATCCATCTTAATTTCAAGCAGAGCATGCACACACTGGTATAGTCTCCTGCGTGTCTCATCTAACTGTCCGATATGCAAACACCATGTCGTCCATTCATGCACCCTGTCATAATCTTTTAATGCCAGAGAGAGCATCGCTTTGAGTTCACCTATTTTCAAGTTTGCCCAGACCGTATCCGGATCGGGAGCGATCCCAATAAATTCTACGACCCTCTGCATATCCTGATACTCACCCTCTTCCAGGTTCTCTAACACGCTCTGCCAATCATCCTCGCTTAGGTTTTTCAAGGACAAAATAGCTTCCCTAAAGTAGGCTCCTTCATTATTATTACTCCATAACAGATCATCTACAGGATAAATTTCAGACATCCCGGGAACGATCATTCGGCAAGCATAAACATTCAAATGCTCATAATCTGCGATGTAAATATCTAATCCCATATCGTGGATGATGTTGCTTAAGTACTCAAACTCGGATTCCGTCGTTGTATCATGATTCCAATCGGCAAATTCATAGTCCGGACTCTCTTTAAAAAAGTCATACGAGATCAGACCGCTTGAGTTAATGAAATGCTCTTCAAGATTATGATGATCCGCCACTTCTTCGAGGTTAAAAGAGGGCGGCTGAAAATCATCTACCTGATCCAACCCACGGCCTTGTAGCAGTTCGGTCACTGTTCGCTCTAGTGCCACCTCAAAACAGGGATGCGCACCGAAAGAGGCAAAGACAGAACCATTCTTAGGGTTAATCAGGGTAACACTGATGACCGGATAGATACCCCCAAGCGATGCATCGGAAACCCGTAGATGATAGCCGTGGGCAATCAACTCCTCTATGGCTTCTTTAATATGCGGATATCGGTCTATGACGGTCTGAGGAATCTCTGGCAGACAGATCCCCTCAGCGATGATTTTATTTTTAACATAGCGCTCAAATATCTCTGAAAGCGCTTGAACTCTTGCTTCAGGTATTGTATTGCCCGCTGCCATCCCATTGCTCACATATAAGTTACCGATAATATTGACAGGAAACCAGATGGCTTTCTCATCCCTGACGCGCACAAACGGCAAGGCACAGATCCCTCTTTCGCTCACACCTGCATTCGTATCAAATAGCTGGGAAGGATGAATCTCCTTGTCTGGATCATAATAATTCCAGAGAGCGTCAGTGAGCAATTCATCCGGCATTTCATCACCAGAAATTTTAAACCAGCGTTCATTCGGATAATGGACAAATTCGCCCTTGGCAACTTCTTCTCCCAAATAAAAGTCGGCAAAGAAATAATTACAGCTTAAACGCTCAAAATATTCACCTAAAGCACTGGCTAAACAAGATTTTTGCCCTGCTCCCTTACCGTTGGTAAACATCAAACCGCACGCTTTGTCGCGGATATGAACGGAATGAATATATGGCACCGGGTTTAGCCATGAGATCTCTTCGACCTGAATACCAAATGCATCCAATTTAGCATGCATCGTTGCAATAGTGGATTCAAGATCCAGGTCTTTTCCTTTGATAAATGTCTTCTCTGTCATGATTGACTCTCTTTTTTTTTACACTACACTAAATCTACACTTTACACTCTCTAACTGATAACTCTATCAATAATAATTAGTATTAAAAACACAACACCCAAATAGCCATTAATTGTAAAAAAAGCACGGTCGATCTTTTTAAAATCTTTACGGACAATTTGATGTTCATAAGCTAGCATCACTGCACTAAACATTACAGCAAAAAAAGCCATAAAGCCCAAACCTGCAGACCAAACAAACATTCCCCAGAACAGTACCGTGATGACATGGAACATTAAAGATATGAAGAGCGTTGCTTCTGCCCCGTACTTTGAGGGGATAGAGTGCAGTCCATGTTCTTTATCAAACTCTATATCCTGCAGCGAATAGAGCAGATCGAATCCAGCCACCCAAAAGACGACACCCATACTCAACAACACTGACCATGCAGGCACCGCAGCTTCCACCGCAATAACTCCAGCCAACGGAGCAAGACCAAGCGACACACCTAGTACAACATGCGCCATCGAACTAAAGCGTTTAAAATAGGAGTAGCTTCCCAAAATGGCTAAAATAGGAAAACTCAACCAGAAGGCTACATTGTTGATCATATAGGCCGTAACGACAAAGGCAAAGGCATTGATCAATGTAAAGATCATGATGGCTCTGCCGTCAATGCGTCCATCCACACTTGGACGATTCATGGTACGCGGGTTCTCCTTGTCAAACGCTTTATCGACGAAACGATTAAGCCCCATTGCAAAGTTTCTGGCAGTGATGGCAGCTAATACACCCAGAAGAAGCAGATCCCAACCAAACCAGCCATTGGCCGAGACCACCATTGCAATAAAGATAAACGGCAGTGCAAATATGGAGTGCTGAAACATCACCAGTTCATTAAAATCTTTTAATCTTTGTATCAGACGTTTCAAAATAATCCTTAGGCAAAATAGTTATGCCATTTTACCCAATTCTGTAACCCAAAACCTCACTCCTAAAACTCAAAACCTCAAATCACATTTCCGCTATACTTTCATTCATGAAAACGATAGCTATCATTGGCCCGACAGCCTCAGGAAAAAGCGATTTGGCACTGCAAATTGCATTAAAACATAACGCCTATATCCTTTCACTGGATTCACTCAGTATCTACAAAGAAATCGATATTGCCTCTGCTAAACCCTCCCAAAAAGAGTTAGAGCGTGTCCGGCATTTTGGCATTAATGTACTCTCCCCTAATGAACACTTCAGTGTTGCGACCTTTATAGACCTTTATCATGATGCAGCAACTCAGGCGCGGCTAAATGACAAAAATCTCATTATTGTCGGTGGGACAGGATTTTACTTAAAAACTTTACTAAACGGACTTTCTGAAGTTCCTCCTATCAGTAATACGACGCGTATCACATCAGCCACGATCATGATGCGTCCGGAGAAGGCCTATGATATGCTCTATAAAGTCGATCAAACCTATATGAAAGAGATCAAGCCAAACGACACCTACCGTATTGAGAAGATGCTTCAGCTTTATCTGGAAACAGATCAAACACCGACAGAGTGGTTTAAACAACATCCTCCAAAACCCTTTATTGATAATATCAAACTATTTGAGATTGAGATTGATCGTCAAACACTCAGAGATCGTATAAAAATTCGAACCGTCAAGATGGCAGCTATGGGACTAATTGATGAAATCGCCCGCCTAGAACATAAATATACACGATATCCAAATAGTATGAAGGCAATAGGCATTATAGAAGTATTGGATTATCTTGATGGTATCGTGTCAAAAGAAGAGATGATTGAGCTTATAGCTACACATACAGGCCAACTCGCCAAACGCCAGCAGACATTTAACCGAAATCAGTTTAGTGATAAAAAAGTGTTGAGTGTAGCAATGATCGAAAAAGAGGCAAATAAAATATTTAATTGAGATACTCGAACTGACGATTCAGTTCGAGAGAGCGGTGACTAGTATTAGTACCCGCTGTTATAAACGAATGCCGTAATAAATTCGAGTAGTGGATTGACAGCAAGAACCGCAAAAATAGTCGTTGCAGCTGCAAGTCCGATAATACTCTGCAGAGGAAGTGATGCATTCGTCATATACACATCTTCACTTTTATAGATCGGTTCTTTCATAAACATAAAGATGATCAATTTCAGGTAGTAGTACCCTGCAATAGCAGAGTTAAGTGCCATAATCAAAGCGAGTACAGTATAGCCGCCAGTGACGGCAGAACTGATCATATAAAGTTTACCCCAGAAAAGTCCAAACGGCGGGATACCTGCCAATGACAGCATAAAGAGTGCCATCATAACAGCACCAATAGGCATTGTTTTTATCATGCCTGAGAATTTTTCATACGGATGGTCAGAACTTTGTCCAGGCAGAAGATTTTTCTGACGGCTTACCCACAGCATTGCAAAGCTACCGAGATTGGTAAACATAAACAAGAACCAGTACAAGAAAAGTGCCGAGTTAGCTTGTGTTGTTCCGATGAGCACAGCAGCCATAACGAAACCGGCATGCGAAATCGAACTGTACGCCAGCATACGTTTGACATCCGTCTGAACCAGTGCCCAGATATTGGAAGCTGTCATTGTGACCACAACGACAACATAAAGCACGACTTCAAGCCATACCACACCGCTTTGAATTAAAAATTCAAATAGGCGCATGACAACGACGAAACCTGCGATTTTCGGTACGATTGACATATAGCCTGCCAATGCTGCCGAAGAACCCTCATAAACATCCGGTACCCATGTATGAAACGGCACCATTGAAAGTTTAAATCCGAATGATGCCAACATAAAGACAGTTCCAACAAGTACAAATCCAATGTTGCTGTATCCATCCGCCTGCAGTACTGCCGCGATCTGATGCAGTTCTACCGAACCGCTGACCGCATAAAATACCATTGCACCAAAAGAGTAAAAACCGGCTGCCAAAGCACCCATTGTAAAATACTTCACAGCCGCTTCGAATGATCTAGCGCGATTATGCAGTGCAATCAATGTATAAAGTGCTAATGATGCAGTCTCAAGTCCGACAAAGATCAAGATAAGGTTATCGGTCGCTACCATAAACTGGAAACCTGCAATCATAAAAAGATAGAGTGCAAAATATTCCGGATAGTTATATTCATGGAAACGTTTTGATGTCAATGCCAATGGGATAAAGAGCATAGAGGCGCCGATAATGATGATTTGCGATAAAATCGCTAATCCATCAATAAGCATCACATCGAACATACCAAGCATCGTGCCATTTTGTGCAAAGGCACCAGCAAAATTCAGCACAGCACCCATATCTAATAATAAGAACAAGATAGAGATCATGACATAAAGACTTTTATCCAATCCGCCTTTGATCATGTCAATAATAAGGATCGTCAATGCTCCTACAATAGAGATTAGCATTGGTGAAAGTGTCGCGAGGTTCAAGGACTCCATGGAAACATTTACAGCTTCTAACATTATTTTACCTCCCCAGGAGCACACTGTTCGGCGCTACTTTGTTTAATTATGAGGTTTGGAATACGACTCTTAGCCTCTTCTGTAATCGCTTTATCATGCATTAACTGCACTATTGATTCGACACTATTGTTGATCGGTTCAAGCACTGGTTTTGGATAGACACCCAGCCAGATTGCAATAATCGTTAGTGGAATTAGTGCCACCAACTCTCTCTTATTGATATCTGGAAGATTTTCATTCTCCTCTTTTGTCACTTTACCAAAGAACGTTTTTTTGAATGCTGCCAGCATATAGATCGCACCGACAATAATAGCGATCCCTGCAAGCAGTGTCATAATATGAGACTGCTGATAGAAACCAAGCAGACTTAAGAACTCTCCGACAAAGTTAATGGTAAGCGGAAGGCCTACCGATGCCATCACCATGATACCAAAGATGGTTGCATAGCGCGGCATCACAGAGGCTAAACCGCCGAACTCACTCATAAGCTTCGTATGACGACGGTCATAGATCACGCCGACAAGCAAGAAGAGTGCACCGGAGACAACCCCATGTGCAAGCATCAAAAAGACTGAACCGCTAATCCCCTCAACGTTAAGGGCAAATGTACCAAGAACGATAACACCCATATGTGAAACAGAGCTGTAAGCGACCACCTGCTTAATGTCCTCTTGTGCATAAGCCACCATTGCCGTATAGACAATCATGATGATCGCAATCGTCGCAATCGGCATCATAAAGAAGACGGCTGCATCCGGAAACATTGGCAGTGAGAAACGTACGAAAGCATAGGTACCCATTTTCAGCAGAACCGCAGCCAGAATCACTGAACCAATGGTCGGTGCCTGACCGTGTGCATATGGAAGCCAAGTATGGAATGGGAACATCGGTACTTTAATCGCAAAGCCCATGAAAAATGCTGCAAACAACCAAAGCTGAATATTTTCAGGAAGGATCAAACGATACCACTCTAAGATGGAAAAACTCCACTGACCGGTTGCTTGATGGTAAAAATAAGCCATAAACAGCATACCAACTAGCATAATCAATGAACCGGTAAAGGTATAAAGGAAAAATTTAATTGAAGCGTAAATACGTCTAGGTCCACCCCAAGCACCAATAATATAGAGCATCGGGATCAAAGAGAGTTCCCAGAAAACATAGAAGAGAATCGCATCAAGTGCAGCGAATACACCGATCATTGTCATCTGTAAGAACAGTAATGTAATGATCAGGTCTTTAATTCGGCGTGTTTCAGTCAATGAGGCAATACCGATCATCGTAAAGAAAGATGCCATGACGATAATGAACAGTGAAATACCGTCTATACCCAGCAGGTAACTAATACCAAAGGCCGGAATTAACGCAACCTCTTCCATAAACTGCATACCTGATACTGACGGATCATACGCATACCACAGTACCAAAGAGAGGGCAAATTCAACGACGGAAACGGTGATTCCATATGCGCGAATGCTGTCTTTTGCTACAACGAATCCAAGCATTGCTGCCAATGCCGGGAAGAAAATAAGAATCGATAAAATATTGTCAAACATCTATATAGCTCCTAAGTCAGACAATGCATGCAGCACTGTATCGGAAGTTCCAACGGTATACGCTGCTGCAAGAGCCAGCATAATAACCAGACCAACAACCATCCAGCGTAACATCGTAGAGAGGTTGCCGTTTTGCATCATACGTGTCTTTTCACCCGTGTCGTAAATTGTATTTGCAATGCCATCGACCGTCGCATCAACAATTTTCATATCTACCTCTTTCCATAATATTCGAGAAAGCTCTCTATACGGTTTTATGAAGAACTCATCATAAAATTTTGGAATGTAGTACTGGTTGTATAAGATTTTATACAACATGCCACTTTCAACTTTTGTATCAATTTTGGCATCTTCATATTTCTTATAGGCAAAGACGATCGCCGCAATAACAAAAATCTGTGTACCGATCGTCATGATCCAGTATGTCACTGCACTGTGGACATGATACTCTGTCATCGGCAGCAGCTCAGTCACCATCTCATAATAGGTCATTTTAAATGAACCGGCAATCACCGCCAGCAGTGCAAGCGGGGACATTCCAACCAGCATAAATTTATAGGCTTCATGCGGATGGAAACCAAACAACTTGTAGCGCTCTTCACCATGGAAAATCAACGCGACCAGACGGAAAGAGTAAAATGCCGTCATACCCGCAGTCAACAGGAGCACCGTATATAAAATATAGTGATGCTCAATAAACGCGACTTCCAGGATAAGGTCTTTAGAGAAGAAACCTGCAAGAGGATAGATACCGGCCAATGCAACCGAGGCAATGGTCATCATAATAAATGTCCCCTTCATCACTTTACGCAGGCCACCCATTTTAAACGGATCCAGCTCATCATTCATTGCGTGCATAACATTACCTGCACCCAGGAAGAGGAGCGCTTTAAAGAATGCGTGTGCCATCAGATGGAACAGTGCGACCCAGTAAGCACCAAGGCCAGCCGCTACAAACATATAACCAAGCTGTGAGAGTGTCGAATAGGCAATGATCCGTTTCATGTCACGATTGACGAGTGCCATACTTGCCGCAAACATCGCGACAAATGCACCAAGACTTGCAATAAACAGTCCAACGTCCGGGATCAGGTCATAAATCGGATTAGCACGTATCACAAGATAAACACCTGCTGTTACCATCGTCGCCGCATGAATCAGTGCTGAAACCGGTGTCGGACCTTCCATCGCATCGGCAAGCCAGGTATGCAGCGGAAACTGTGCCGATTTACCCATTGCACCGATAAAGAGGAAAATACCAATCCATGTCACGGTCTGAAGATCCAAAAAGGCAACTTCTTCAAAGACCTTGTCATACTGTAGTGAACCCGTATTCCAATAGATCATGAAAATACCAATCAGCATTCCAAGGTCAGCGATACGGTTCATGATGAACGCTTCGTTTGCCGCCCATGTCGCTGACTCTTTTTGATACCAGAACCCTATCAATAACCATGAACAAAGACCGACGCCTTCCCATCCAATAAACAGACCGGCAAAGTTATCACTCATCACCAGTATCATCATTGAGAAAACAAAGGCAGAAAGGTATGAGAAGAAACGGTTGAAACCTTTATCGTGATCCATGTATCCGATAGAGTAGATGTGAACGATCGTTGAAACAATCGTGACAACCATCATCATCGTAACAGATATCTGGTCAACGACAAATCCAAACGGAATATAAAGATTACCTGTTTCCATCCATGTCATCATCTCAACATGAACAACATCACCACCGCTTAAAATATGAACCAGCAGTATTGAGCTGGCGACAAAAGAGAGGAAAAGCAGACCTGTTGCCACTAATCCCGTCCATATTGTTTTTGGGCTTGCTCCAAACAGCGCAGAGAAGAGTGATCCTACCAGCGGTGCAAAGAGTGCTATGTATAAGTATAATTCCATTCTATTATCCTCGCATCGATGTCATAGCATCAAGATCAATGTTATTGGTACGCTTGAACCAGATGATCAAGAGTCCAAGTCCAACGGCCACTTCTGAAGCAGCAATCGCAATCACGAAGAATGCAAACATTTGCCCAGTCAAATCACCGTAATAGTGTGAAATGGCTGCAAACGCAATGTTCACAGAGTTTAGTAAAATTTCTGTTGCAAAAAAGAGCATCAACAGGTTTTTACGACGCATGACACCGATCAGCCCTATCGAAAACAGAAACGTCGAAAGAACGAGGTAATGTGTTAACGTAATTTCCATTATAAGACCACCTTTTTATCAGATTCGCGCATCTCTTGAATCTCTTCTTCACTCATTTGAGTCAAGGATCGATCCATTTTCTTGCCCGCCAGTACAATACCTGAGATCATCGCCACCAACAACATGACAGCTGCAACTTCAAATGGGACAAGATACTTGGTAAAAAGAACCATACCGACCTCTTGCGCATTACCGACGTTTTCATATGACGGAAAGCTGGCAACAATGTTATTTGAAACGATTGGTGACACAAAAATAATCACAATCATCAGCGCGGCAAATCCACTCAAACCAAAAACAATCAGTGATGAGCTGTTCTTCTCTTTAAGCTCACGCGTCGTATCAAAGAACATCATACCGAAGGCATACAGTGCCATAACAGCGCCCGTATAGACGATAATCTGAACTGCACCAAGGAAATCCGCTCCCAGCAAAAAGAAAAATGCCGAGATAAAGATCATTCCTGCTGCCAGGGCAGTCAGTGCATACAATGCCTGATTAGTCATGACGGTAATACCGAACATCAATGCCGTTAAAAAAGCGAACAAATAAAATGCTATTGCTTCAAACATACCTACTCCTTAATACGCTAGAGGTGTTTTGGTAACACGCTCATCTTCATGTGGTGTAATCGAACCGAATCCTTGGAACTCTTTTTGAGCTCTGGCTTTCATCACATCGATCGGTGTCAACATATCTTCAAACGTAACATAATGCGCACGCTGTTCAGATGTATTTTCATATCGTGGGCCGTGTACGATCGCCAGTTCTGGACACACTTCTGCACAGTAACCACAGAAGATACAGCGACCAAGGTTGATGCTGTACTCACTGACCTCTTTACGGCTCTCTTCATCAATACGCGTATCCATACGAATACAGTCTGAGATACAGATCTTTTCACACAGTCCACAACCGATACAGCGTTCTGTATCAGATTCCCAAAGACGCAGCATCTCATGGACTGCACGATAGCGCGGTCCGATAGGGAGCTTCTCTTTCGGATACTGTACCGTATGGATGTCAAACTTTATCATCTCACGCATAACGACCCATAGTCCGACAAACAGCTCACCTTTAAACGTACGGTCAACGACACGTTTAAATTTACCCCAACCCGTTGTCGGATAATCTGCTATATCTACCTTAACGTAGTTTTGTTCGCCAACATTTCTATCTTTAAATTGTTCTAAACTCATCATCACCCCTTAAAACATCATCACTATGCCAGTGATCACTATGTTGAGCACGGCAATCGGCATGAGGACTTTCCAACATAACCACATCAACTGATCCGGTCTTACATCCGGCCACGCAGCACGTGTCCAGAGGAAGAAGAAGAAGAAAAACGATACTTTACCAAGCAGTGCCAATGCACCCAGGAACGTACCATCACCAAAACCGCCAAGGAAAACGATCGAAATAAGAAACGAAATAAAGAACATATTCGCATATTCGCCGATAAAGAACAGCCCCCATCGCATACCAGAGTACTCAGTACCAAAGCCATCAATGATCTCATGATCATTGGCGATCAAGTGGAACGGCGTACGGCCTGTTTCAGCAAATGCAGCAATCCAGAAGAGGATGAATGCCACCGGCTGTGACCAGACAAGCCAGTTACCAACTCCACCGGTCTGATAATTGTTAAAATCAATCAAAGACAATGAACCGACCATCATCATCGGTGCCAGCAGAGACAAGCCGGTAATCACTTCATACGAAATAAATACCGCAGCCGCACGTGCTGCAGAGATAAGCGAGTATTTATTGTTTGATGCCATACCGCCAAGCAGCGGTCCGTAAAGACCGATTGCCATAACACCAAGGATATACAAAATCCCGATATTGATATCGGCCACAATCGGATGAACCGTATAACCAAAAATCGTAAATTCCGGTAAAAATGGAATAGCTGCTGCTGCCATAAAAGCAGTTGCTGCGGTAATTACCGGTGCAATTTTAAAGATCGGAGCAACAACACCTGTCGGAATAATATCTTCTTTGGTAAACAGTTTAATACCGTCTGCCGCAATCTGAAGCAATCCATACGGGCCAACATGCATCGGTCCGAGACGACGCTGCATAAATGCCAGTATTTTACGCTCAAAGTAGGTACCGAACCCTGCCAGTGCTGAGAAGACCAACAAGATAACAACGATCTTGATGATCGTTTCAATCATAAATGCTATATCCATTGATTACACCTTTGTTATTGAAGCTAAACTAAAACGATAACCGTTGAAGAGCGCCTCAGATTGGATTTGTTTATCAAATGTAGGCAGGTACATGACATCACCTGCAATTTTATTATCACTGATTACCTTGACAGTCATCTCACCGGAATCTGTCTTCACCTTAACGCTGTCACCTTCATTAAGGTCACTGCTTTCAAGATGTGATTCACTAATGTAAAGCCCTCCCTCCGCCTGCAACTGATGAGCCACATTGGTAAATGGAGTAAATTGTCTGACAGGATTTGCCAGGTAGACAATTTGTCCTTCAAGTTTTTTCGCATCATCAAATGGTGCAACACTATCACCTTTTTTTGTGCGAACCGGTGTTGTATTAAGCAGATAACCACGTACTTCTGTACCGTCATTGAGATAGTGATTTGGCAGGTCATCAAATTTCTTTGTACTAAATCCGCGTGGAACAGGAAGCTGCACCGTATAGTCTATTGTATACTCTGCATTCAAACCCAGTACATTTGCAATATCATTAAGCACATAACCGCCATAGCCGATAGCGACATTTGTCGGATTGACACGCTTGTTAATGCTTGTCAGTGTACCTTCTTGCTGATTAATCGCCGGCATATCAAGATCGCCGTCACCTAGTGCAGAAAGAACAAAGTCACCTTTTGTATTGTAACCGATGCTGTTCTCCCCACCTTCCTCGTCAAGATCACAGATCAGCCCCACACCCAATGTATTTGTCAGTTGAGGGATCATAACCAACTCAAATGCAGAGTACTTCTCGATCAGTGCCACTAGACGAGCAAGATTTTTTGCGTTTGGATGCGTATAAAGGTCTGGACCGACTATTAATGAGAAAGTCTCTTTCTTCTTCAGTAATTTTTCTAAAGACTCTTCAAATTTATCTGGAGCACCAACGATCTGAAGGAGACGATTATCATCAACCTGAATCTCTTTCTCTACTTTTTTCGGCACCATTTTGGTCTTTTTCTCTTCTACCTCTTCCTCTTCACCTGTCTCTTTATTGACTTTTTTGACTTTAACGATCTGAACCACTTTTTCTTTAATAGTTTCTGTGACTGTAATCGTCTTTTCTGAATGGAAGGAGGCAAGATAATCAACAACGGCAGATGGCAAGGCCTCTTTATCTCCGAACAGGTCTAACAGTAGATAAAGGATCGCTTCTTCTTGAAGTGGAGCATGATTAATACTTATAACATTCTTGCCCATGCCGTCTATGACCGGATCTGCCATCGGATGAAAATAGAGCGCTGCCCCTTTCATCTGTACGGCGTTGTTCATCGCATAACGTGCATTAGGATTATCTGACTTGAGTGCAGAACCGACAGAGACAACAAAGTCGGTGTTATGTACTTTTTCCAGATCAGACCCATACAGTGAGGTACGGCTGACATCCGCATAATTTTTCAGGAATGTTTTGAAATAACGCGCTTCATCATTGATCAGTTTATAACCGAATTTCTCTTTCAGTTTCTGAAGGATTAACGCCTCTTCATTAGTAATCGTTGATGTAAAGTTGATCGTATCGGCTTTGCCAAAGGCATCGATCGCGGCTGCGAAAGCAGTCTCATCTTTGCTTACATCACTGTTTTGATAATCAAACCCGTAACGTCCTGCACCACACAAGGATACATAGTTCCACTCATTGCTAACACGATAAATTTTCTCATCAGCATTTTCTACACTGCTATGTTTTGTGTCATATGAAATCTGACATCCAGCACTACAGTGACCGCAGGTTGCTGGAATCTGTTTATGCTCCCATGCATTTGAGGTGTACATGTAATCTGTATCGACCAATGCACCAACAGGACAGACAGCAGCACACTCTCCACAGCTTGTACAATCAAGCATCTCTTTACCGCTTGTGAGGCCAATCAGTGATTTATTGAGTTTATTCCACATTGAGTAAGCATCTTTAGGCATACTCCCTTTGAATTCACTCTCAATCGCATCTGCACCGCGAGGTACCGTTTTAAGTGAATTATCACCAATCATATCTTTACAGACCGTTACACAGCGCTCACACACAATACATAAGCCCGGATCATAATGAATATGACCCCAGTCTACTGAAGGACGTGCCACATCTTTGATCGTATAATTCTGTGAATCAACACCCATCTCCAGCGTATAGTTTTGAAGTTCACACTCTCCGGACTGATCACACACACCGCACTGAAGCGGGTGATTGACATCATACACTTCCATGATCGCACGTTTCTCAGCCTCGATATTGTCTGTTGATGTCGTAATACTCATCCCGTCTTTGGCTTTGGCATTACAGGCATAAACCTGCTTGCCATCCGCTTCGACCAGACAGATACGACATGCTAATGTCGGACTGCATCGTGTCAGATAACAGATCGCCGGAATAAAGATATCGTTTGCACGCGCCGCATTGAGGATAAACTCACCCTCTTGCGTCTTGATCTCTTTTCCGTCTATGTTAATCGTAATTTCACTCATAATTAACTACCCACTCTCATAATTTTTGCCTTTTCAAAACGATAGATTCCATTTGGTGCATTGATGCCCTGATCGAACGTCGGGTTCAATGCAATCGTTCCTTTTAAAGTCTCATCCAGTTTAAACTGCCTACGTAGTGTTTGACCGGACAGTGTCACATCAACCGTATCACCGTCTTTCACTTTTGCGGCAGCCGCAAACTGTGCCGATCCCAACAACGCAGCGTCGGCTTCGAGCTGTTCACTCTGTGCCGTGTACTGGTTAAACTGCAGTACCGGATCACAATGATAGACGATCGTACCGTTAAACTCAGGCAGATCATCAACCTCTTCCAATGTCCCTGAACTCTCAACGTCACATACATTAAGCATATAACCGCGATTATCTTCGCCCAACGGTCCGAAAAAGTTGTCCAGGTCATCAAATATTACTGCTTTGAAGCCTGCACTCTCCGGAAGTTCAGCCGTATAATCGATCGTATTTTCAGCACGCTGACCAAGAGCATTCGCCAGATCATTCAGGGTATACCCTTTAAATCCGACAGCAACATTTGTTGGAAGCAGATGGTTGTCGAGCGTCACAAACGTCCCCTCTTGCTGATTGAGTGCCGGCATCACCAGATCACCTTTTCCACTGCTGTCAAGGACAAAATCCCCTGCCGTGTTATAGCCAACAACGCTGTTCACTGCTTCATCTGGATCCAGGTCACAGATCAATGAGACCCCGACGCTGTTGATTTCACGCGGTGCAACGACAACAGTGAAATCACTGTATTTTTCAATAACTGCCGCCAATTTTGCAATATTCTCAGCGCGTTCATGCGACAAGAGATCATTCCCGATGAGAAGAGTTTTCCGTTCACGGCGCAGAAGCGATTTTACAATTTCTGCATATTCTTCTTCGCCAACATTTGACTCAGCGGAAAGGTAACCATCATCCAAACCGGCAAAGTAGCCTTGCATATCACTGTCAAGGTCCGAAACATTAAGCAGTGACTCTGCCAGCATTGCCAACACGCCCTCTTCTGTTCCGACTTCATACTTCACAAACTGCGTTACGGTATTTTGCATCAGTGTATCTTCAATCGGATGCATATAAGTCACTTTGGCACCGTTATGACGTGATGCGGTTGTCACAGCGTAGCGCACCGCAGGATTATCCGTACTGATACGTGAACCGATCACGATCACTGCATCACTCTGTTTAATGGCATCAAGAGTACCACTTGTGTGGCGTTTACCTGAAACAGAGCTATATGCTTTCATAAAGTTCTGATAGGCTCGGGCATCTTCGTTAAAGAGTTTAATCCCTTTTTCCTCTTTAAGACGCTGAAGGATCATCGCTTCTTCATTGGAGATTATGGAGGAGAAGCGGATCGCATCTGCATTTTCAAGAGCATTCACAGCTTGGTTAAATGCCGTGACATCTTTGTCACTCTGAATCGCATAATCATAACCGAAACGACCTGCCCCGCATAGCGTATCATATTCAAAATTATTCGTGACACGGAAGATCTTATCTTCACCGCGTGTCAATGCGCCGGAAGTTTTGACTTCATATTCAAGTGAGCAACCGGCAGAACAATGTGTACATGTTGCAGGAACACGTTCAAGTTCCCATGCGTTCGCGCTGTATTGAAAATCTGAGCTGACCAATGCGCCTACTGGACAAACAGCGATACACTCACCACAGAACGTACAGTCAAGTGTATCACTGCCCTTTGGAATAACTTTAGAAGCATATCCGCCAAAGAGCAAATCGATTGCATCATCACCAATCACTTCATTACAGACATGAACACATTTTTCACACAGAATACAGAGACTTGGATCATAATTAATGAGTCCCCAGTGATCAATTTTACGCGATTGATCTTTCGCCGTAAAATTTTGCTGTCCAATATTGAACTCAAGTGTTTTGTTTTGCAGGTCACACGCACCAGACTTATCACAAACACCACATTCAAGAGGGTGATTGACATCATAAAGCCGCATGATGTTCGTACGCTCTTCTTTTAAACTTTCAGAATCAGTCGTAATATTGATCCCTTCAGTCGGTGGCGTATTACAACTCAATACAAATCCATCAACACCTTCAGCCTCAACTGAACAGAGACGGCAAGATGCACATGGTGTCGTTTTTTCCAAATAGCACATCGTTGGAACATAAATTCCCTCACGACGCGCAACATTCAAAATGGTCTCACCGCGCTCGGCACTGACTTGTCGGCCGTCTATTGTAAAATTGATTTCATTACTCATCATGCCTCCTTAGTTCGCTACCATCGCGATATAATAACAGCGCATACAGCGATCAGCTTCACTGAGTGCCTGTTCTTGAGTAAACCCGTAATTGACTTCTCTGTTGTTATGTTTACGATCATCAACATCCACCACTTCGCTTTTTTGACGTGCCAATCCTGGAAGCCAGCCAGTGACTTTCTCTTTTTTGTCATAAACACGCATTTTACGCAAATGATCTTCCATGATCTCATCATCTGTCAAGGTAATCTCACCCGTATGTACATAGCGTGACATGACGGAAGCAGCACGTTTTGCCTGACCGACAGCATTAACAATCGTCATTGGACCGTATTCACAATCGCCTGAGGCAAAAATACCTTTACGTGATGTCATGTAATCTTTGCCATTTGTCTTGATCGTCGCCCATGACGTCATATCAAGTTCCCACTCTTCAGGCAGCAGGTCAAGGTCAGCACTTTGAGAAACGGCAGGAATAAGGTAATCAACGTCCATATCAAAATCTGCACCTTCGATTTTTTCCAGTTTCGGGCGACCGCCATCTGGATTTGGCACCAACTCAAACTTGTTGATCTTAAGTGATTTCAGGACATCATCTTCATCACGCATCTCTTCGACCGCCGAGTGGAAAATAAACTCAACACCCTCTTCGACTGCCTCATGATACTCTTCGTAGGTTGTATTGCGGATAATCGTTTTTTCATCACGACGGTACAGCATAACCACTCGCTTGGCTCCGGCACGTATAGAGCAGCGCACAACGTCCATCGAAGTAAATCCACCCCCGACACAGGCAATTGTTTTACCGGTCAGGTCCACAAAGTCTGCATCAATGTTATACTCTTTTTTCTCATCTTCCGTTAATGTATAGCCATACTTTTCATAAAGATTGACTTTGTCAAGAAAATCGATCGCACCCCAATAGCCTTCGACCTCCGGACGCTCATTATTACAGCGTACTTTTTTGGAGATACGCGTTCCGCTGGCAACCATAACCGCATCATAATCTTTTTCAAACTGACGCATCATGTCGGCCGTAACGCGACTGTTTACAATAAAATTGACGCCGAGGTCTCTGACGGCTTCAATATCATGATTGTATTTGTCGATCGGCATACGATATTCGGGGACACCGACGGCGACTTCACCGCCAAGGACAGGAAGTTCTTCATGCACATCAACATGGATACCTTCCAGAGCAAGATAATAGGCTGTTGTCAAACCGGCAGGACCTGCACCGATGACAACGACTTTTTTATCCGTCATCGGTTTTTTCTCTGCCGGATGGAAGAATCCAAAACCGTGATCGGATTCATAATCCGCACCCAGACGTTTGAGCTCCATAATCGAGATCGGTTCGTCCAGATTGGTCCGACGACACTCATCTTCACATGGATGCGGACAGACACGACCGCATACATGCGCAAGAGGCATTGTCTGACGTGTTGCTCTTAAGGAGTCATCAAAACGAAGATCACGAACCCCTTCTATATAACCGGGAATATCAACATGGGCCGGACAGGCATCTGTACATGGTGCTGTTATCTTGGCGATGTAATTAACATCTGTCTCATAATGTTTAGAAGGTTTCTGTTCGTTAATACACGCCATAAACTCATCTTCAAAATGTTCCATCAGATCCAAAAGCGGGGTCGGTACTGTTTTACCGATTTCGCATTTAGAGGTTAATTGCATACTCTTAGAGACCTCTTTGAGGTGATCCATATCTTCTACAGATCCTTCTCCTCGCGCTATTTTATCCAACAGGTCATAAAGAATCCGTCCACCCCAGCGTCCCGGAGCACAGCGGCCGCAGGCTTCAGAATAGACCTGATACTGCGCGGCATATTCCGTCGCCAAACGGACAACGTCCACTTCAGGATTGAAGAGCGCAACACCGTCCCACCCTATAAATGCCTTAGAGTCACGCTGATCATCATACTGTGCCGGAAGGTTATATGCTGATTCTTCCCACGCATCTGTCGCTATGCCGATATTGTTTATCTGCTCGCCTCGCCACGTAGAAAAATAGACTTTGCTCACTCTGCTATCCTCTTATTTTCTGACAACGATGGTCCAGTCAACCTCGTTGAATTTCAATGAATTCAACAGCTCAAAACCGTTGTCTTTCATTAAATCTGCACTGCGCTGAATAGGAGAAAAATCACCAATTTCAAACAAAAAGATCATTACCTCACCTTTCGGCGCCTCTTTTTGCATGATCTCAAGCATGCGGTCATCAAAATCACTCTTTAAATGTCGTAAATCATAACGTTTCATCGCATACTCTCCTTATCTATCTACTTCACCGAATACGATGTTAGTCGTACCGATGATTGCAACAACATCCGGGATATAGTGGCCCGGCAGAAGGTCTGTCAGGATTCCGGTATGCCAGAAAGACGGTGCACGCAGCTTCAGACGGTACGGATACGGTCCGCCCTGACTGTTAATGTAATAACCAAGTTCTCCTTTTGGAGACTCCGTCGGAATATAAACCTCACCAACCGGAGGACGCATCCCCTGCGTGACAAGCACAAAGTGCTGCATCAAAGAGTAGTTCTGCGTCATAATATTCAGTTTTGGTGCTGAAATATATTGCGGTGCGTGTGCCATTAACTCTGTACTCGTCTCTTTATACATAGGAATAAGCTGATACAAGATCTTTGCAGACTCTCGCATCTCCTGCATATAAATTTTATAGCGTGCGT
>Ga0164318_10001541_pt1 | contig 20611 bp, 18 predicted proteins | sample GuaBasSedimGuay9_FD_113734 | JGI IMG/M metagenome (GOLD analysis project Ga0164318, IMG submission 113734) | Subseafloor sediment microbial communities from Guaymas Basin, Gulf of California, Mexico - Guay9, Core 4571-4, 0-3 cm | ecosystem: Environmental > Aquatic > Marine > Hydrothermal vents... | reverse complement strand
CGGGAACCTCAGATTGACGCCGCCATTAAGAAATTTATTGCTGAGCTGAAGGGAAGCTACTATGTGCGGGTGGATGTAAAACCGGAAGACCTGTGAGACTGGACCTGTTTCTGAAGAAAACCATGATTGTAAAACGGCGGGCTGTTGCAAACGAATTGGTTCGCTCCGGCCGGGTTTTGCTCAACGACTCACTTGCTAAACCGGGGCGTGAAGTGAAAGCCGGCGATATTCTACAATTGCCGCTCCACCGCCGTCGCCTGAAAATACGGATAAAAGAAATTCCGACCAGGCCGGTAAAAAAGGGAATGGAGCTTGATTATTACGAGATTCTGGAAGAGGAGATTGTGTAAATGAAACATACATTCATAAAAGATTTGAAACCGGATTGGAAAGGGGATGAGGTTTATCTGCTGAAATTGCTCGCCATCCGGGACAAAAAAAACGGCGGGCACTACCTGTTTATGAAACTTGGGGATTCAAGCGGTGATCTCATTGCCATGATGTGGGACAACTTCGAAGAAGCTGTGGACACCGTAAAGCCGGGAGACTTTGTAAAAATTCGCTTCCGAATCCAGGTATACAATAACCAGCTTCAGATGGTGGTTACAAAGCTCCGGAAAGCAACTGATGATGAAGTAGAAGACCCCAAAATTTTCTTTCCTGTAAGCGAACGCCCACCGGAACAGATGTTGGAGGAAGTGAGGGAAATTATCGAAACACAACTGGAAAATTCTTTCCTCAAGGAATTGGCTGGCCATGTATACAACGACCCCGAGGTTATCGAACTGGCAAAAATCGCCCCTGCGGCCAAAAGTTTGCACCACGCATACCGGGGAGGATACCTGGAACACCTGCTTACTCTGCTGAAACTGGCCATTCAGGTCAGTCCCGTCTATCCGTACATCAGCAAAGACCTCGTCCTGGCAGGATTGCTTTTTCATGACCTGGGAAAGCTCTGGGAACTGTCCTACCAGCGGGAATTCAGCTATTCCACCGAAGGCAGGCTTCTGGGACACATTGCAATTGAATATGACTACATCGCAGCGCGCATTCGGGAAATACCGGACTTCCCCGACAATATCCGGCTTCATCTTCTGCACATCATCCTCTCCCATCATGGAGAATTGGAGTTCGGATCGCCGAAACGGCCCAAAACCCCGGAAGCACTGATGGTCAACAGCCTCGATAACATGGACGCAAAACTGAACGCCATGCGCCAGGCTATTGAAGCAGATGTCCAGTCGGATCATCCTGACTGGACCCCATACCTCCCGATGTTCGGCCGGGTGATTTACAAGAATCGGCCCTGAAAGTTTCCATGTCCATAAATTTACCTGTCAACGGGAAGAACCATGTGGTGCCCGAACTTATCAGAATTGGTGTCCTCACCGTAAGACCAGCTACTTTTCTGGCACCTATCGCTGATATCACAGATGGACCGTTCCGAAGAATCGTCCGCACTTTCGGTGGCGTTGGTGCCGTGTTCACTGAAATGATTTCATCCGATGCCTACACGAGAAACTGCGAACGAACACTGCACATGGCAAACTTTTCTGAAAGTGAACACCCTGTTTTTTTTCAAATTGTCGGAAAAGAACCGGAACGGATGGCGAACGCTGCCGAAATGGCCGAAGCAGCAGGCGCAGACGCCCTGGATATCAACATGGGTTGCCCCTCCAGCACTATCACGCGGCATGGGAGCGGTTCCGCCCTGTTGAAAGATTTGAAACTCGCTGAATCCATTATTTCAGCCGTGAGGAAACGGATATCCATCCCCCTGACCATTAAAATTCGGAGTGGTTGGGACAGTCGGTCGCTGGTATTTTCAGATTTCGGGAAAATGGCGGAAGATAATGGTGTCAACGCCATCTTCTTTCATGGACGAACCCGGAAAGAAATGTTCAGAGATACAGTTCATTATGAGCAAATTGCACTCCTGAAATCGCAGCTCTCTATCCCGGTAATCGGAAACGGGGATATTACAGACCGCGAAACCCTGAATCGGATGCTGAAAACCGGCTGTGACGGCATCATGATCGCCCGTGCCGCCATCAAGAAGCCCTGGATTTTTGCCGAACTGCTCTCAAATCTCCAGGTTTCTCCGGGTTCTCTTTTCCCCATAATGGAAAAACAATTCATGGAAATCACCGATATTTACCCGGAAAAACTTGCTCTTCACAAAATGAAAACAGTTGCAGGCTGGTATTCCCGCTCCATCCCCGGGGGCAAGCAACTCAGAGTCCGCCTGAGCCACATCCATACAATTGATGACATGATGCAATTGATTGAAGACTTCAAAGGTTCAATTTCCTGATTTTCACTTGTCTCAATTGAAGAAAATGAGTACATTATGAAGATGGAAGCTGTTCTTTGACAATTAAGTTCGTGAACAACATGAAAAAAGAAATAATTTATAGTAAATGAGGTGAATAATGGCACTGAAAACAATGATTTTTATAGATGGAAGCTGGATATTTCATAACAAGGCTGAAATCGTAAACGCCTTCCATGACCCGGATTTCAAAATTAACTATCAAAATATTCCCCAGCTTGTTTCCAAATATCTCGCGTCTGTCAGTGAAAAAGAAATTGACATTGTCAGAACCTGTTTCTTCGGATCTATCCCCATTAACAAGCCCGGATTTGACGCCGGTCCCCAGGTTGCCTTTTACGATTATCTGAGGAAAGAATGTCATTTTGAAACAGAAATCTACGAAATTGACTTCAAAAACCAGCAGGGGCTGTCACCCCAGGAAAAATGCGTGGACATTGCCCTTTCCACGTCCATGTTGCACTACGCATCCCTCCCATCCGCCATTGACGTGGCCGTTCTTCTCGCCGGTGATTTTGATTATATGCCGGCTTTGAGACGGGTTCGTGCAATGGGGAAACGAACCCTCCTTGCAGCACTGCGACGCCTTGGCAATATCTACCCCACCTCTCAGAAACTCATCAACAGCACGGACCTGTTTGATTTTCCCCACTTGTTTCTGGAGGAACACTTAGATGAAATCCGCCTTGTCAAGGAAAAGCGCTACCGGAAATGCCTGTCCTGCGGAGTCGAGGAATTGACTGACTGGGGCGGCCCTACATTTTACTGCAGTGAGTGCAGGGATAAACATCGGGAAACTTCCGAATTCTAATTCACCACAAAAGGAGTAAACACATGAACAGACATTTCAATCCACTATTTTTTGCCACAATTGGGATTCTGATGGCATTGACATCACTGCCCGCTGTTGCGGGGGATATCAATGAAGACCTCACCGCCGCCGTAAAGGCCGGAAACAGGAAAGAAGTGGATCGCCTGATTAACCTTGGGGATCTGTACGTCGCAAAAAACTATTCCGGTCAGAAGGCTTTGCTTTTTTGCTCAAAAGTCGGAGATTTTACAGCCGTTAAGAAACTTCTCGATGCGGGTTGTGATATTAATGCCAGAGCTAAGGGAGACAAGAAAGGCTGGACCGCGCTGATGCTTGCAATTGAAAATGGAAATGACGATATTGCCGCGTTGCTTATAAGACGGGGAGCCAAACTGACCATCGCACCCAAAAAGGGCGGCTATGTCGGATGGCACCCCCTTCAACTGGCAATCAAGAAAGGGAAACTGGAACTGGTTCGCCTCCTTTTAGACAAGGGGGCAAAAGTGGATATCCGAGAGAGAGTCCACCGTATGACCCCATTGATGATTGCGGCCAGCACCGGGAATGTAAAGCTAACACAATTGCTTCTGGAAAAAGGTGCAAGCCTGAAACTCAAAGACAAGAAAGGCTGGACACCCCTTATTCATGCAGTGGAAAGCGGCTCTCTGCCTACAGTTAAAGTTCTGGTCGAAGCCGGAGCAAACGTAAATGAACGGGATGGAGAATATCTTTCGGTACTCCAGCATGCAGCCGCCCGGGCCACCCAGCTCAGGTCCTCAAAAAACCCGCCACCTCATTTTGAAGAAGTGGTCCACTATCTGGAAAGCCATGGGGCAAAAATGATTCCAAGTGCTTAGGAAAACAGGGGAATGACAGCATTGCACAAGTTAACAGCAAAACCTCTCGAAAACGCCTTTAGTTACGCAGAATACCGGGCTCTCATTGATTCACTCCTGGAACAGGGCAGGACCACCGGCAACAATCATTCGGAGAAAATGCTGGAATACAGCCAGCTTAACGTTCATCGGATGTCGCGGATTGACCGGACAACAAAGCTGGCTCCGGAAACCATCCAATCACTGAAAAAACTGAATCACCCCCTCACCTGGATCGTTCTCAGTGAAGCATGGTGCGGTGACGCGGCACAGAACCTGCCAATCATGGCAAAAATGGCAGACACCTCCGATCAAATTTCACTGAAAATTCTACTGAGGGACGAAAATCTTGATTTAATGGATTTGTTTCTCACCAATGGCGGGCGAGCTATTCCAAAACTCATATGTATAGACGGGGACACAAAAGAGATACAATGGCACTGGGGGCCTCGCCCCGCACCGGCTCAAGATCTCCTTCGCATTCACAAAACGAAGCCGGACGAGAGTCATGAAGATTTCATAAAGCAAGTTCAACTCTGGTATGCAAAAGATAAGAGCCGAACACTCCAGAGGGAGTTGTTGACACTGATGGATTTGCAAGAATAGCTGTTTTTCGATATAGTAGCAATCAGTTACGGAGGCTTTTGGAATGAAGAAATCATTGATTTTGTTAAGTGGCGGGCTGGACTCCGCTACTGTTCTGGCCATCGCCCTGAATGAAGGATTCCAGCCTGTCGCAATGAGTTTTGACTACGGCCAGCGGCACCGGGTAGAACTGGAAAAATCCCGGCTCCTCTCAGAAAAATACAAAGTACCACATATTGTCATGCATGTCCCCTTGAATGTAATTGGCGGCTCGGCATTGACAGACTGTGACATTGATGTGCCGGAGAACCCGCAGGAAGAAATCGGCGGGGAAATCCCCATCACCTACGTACCGGCAAGAAATACTATTTTTCTTGCCATTGCGGCCGGATACTGTGAAGTGAACAAAATAGAAGATATCTTCATCGGTACAAATGTAATGGACTACAGCGGATACCCGGACTGCCGGCCGGAGTTCATTCAAGCAATGGAAACCGCCATCACATTGGGCACACGCTATGCCGATGAGGATCGAAAATTCACCATCCATGCGCCACTTTCCAGTATGAAAAAGTCTGAAATTATTAAAACAGGCACAGAGCTCGGAGTGGACTATTCCCTGACCAGTACCTGCTATAACCCGGATAGAGATGGAAACCCCTGTGGGTACTGCGATTCCTGTAAACTCCGCCTCAGGGGATTCCGGGAAGCCGGACTCATCGACCCCCTTCCCTACCCCGATGAAATCAAAGCAAAGGAGCGTTTATGAATAAACTGAAAGTTATCCTGATTGCGGTTCTTCTCACCGCAATTTCCTGTCAAACACCGCCGGTTTCCACTCCGCAGCCAAAGGCGTCCATGGCGCTTGCCACCCACACCGCTGTCACTTCGAAAATCCCTGCTGACCCTGCGGTGGAAAAAATCATTAAACCCTACCGGGATCAGCTCCGGAAAGAAATGACTACGGTGATTGGAAAATCGGAAGTAGATATGGTCCGGGGAAATCCTGAAAGCCTCCTCGGTGATTTCGTGGCAGACGTGATTCTCGATACCGCACGCAGGTTCGGCCATGTAGATTTTGCCATCACAAATAACGGGGGCCTCCGGGCACCCGTGTACAAAGGAAACATAACTGTCGGCAATATGTTTGAATTAATGCCATTTGGGAATCGCATTGTTATCGCAAAATTCACCGGTGAACAGGTGGAAGCGCTGATTACTGAGATTGTTAAAAAACACGGAACTCCGGTTTCGGGGGTGACCATCGTTTCCACAGCCGGCATTGTCAATGCCACTGTCGGGCAGGAAAAATTTGACCCCGGAAAAACATATACAATCGCTACAATCGACTACCTGATGAAAGGCGGCGGTGAACTGAATTCTATGTGGACAGGTACGATAATCAAGGATACCCACGTCCTTTTGAGGGAAGCCCTCATTGCGTATGTCAAAAAACACCGGGTACTCCACCCGCAGATAGAAGGGAGGATTATCATCCAATGAAAAGAAGAGACTTTATCAAAGGATTGGGACTCGTCGCAGGGACCACGGCATTTGCAAGGCCAATGAACTGGCTGTTTCCAAAGGAAAACACACTGCATATCATCCACACCAATGACATCCACTCCCATATTGACCCGTTTCCGAAAACCGACCGCAGGTACCCGGACATGGGAGGCTATGCCCGCAGGGCCACTCTGTTCAAGAAATTACGGCATCAGTATCAAAACACCCTCTTTGTAGATGCAGGGGACGTGTTCCAGGGAACCCCCTACTTCAATTATTACGAAGGCAAACTGGACTACGAATTGATGTCAAAACTGGGGTATGATATCGGGACTCTGGGCAACCACGACTTTGACAACGGTGTAGATAAGCTATTGGCCGCAATGGAGAAATGCAACTTCAAAATGGTTAATGCAAACTACAACATCACAAATCCTATCCTTAGAAACCGGGTAAAGCCCTACACCATTGTTCAAAAGGCAAAGGCCAGAATCGGCGTATTCGGGCTGGGCGTGACTTTCAAAGGCCTGGTTACTCCAGACAACCATCTGGGCCTGGAATACAGCGACCCGGTTACAACGGCAAAAAATACAACCCACCACCTCCGTGATGTGGAGCATTGTGACCTTGTTATCTGCCTGTCTCACCTCGGAATTGACGGAGCAGGCGGTGAACCGGGTGACATCCAGCTGGCGGAACAGGTCAGTGGCATTGATGTCATCGTCGGGGGCCATTCACACACCTTCATGGACAGCCCCATGATGGTGTCCACCCCCTCCGGCTGGACCACACTGATTCATCAGGTCGGATGGGCCGGTATCTGGGTAGGCCATATCAAAATCGTAATCGGTGAAAATGGACACATCCATCATAAGACCGCAACCCACTACGGGGTTCGTTAATGGGGGAAATTTTCCGGACCCTCGGAATTGAATCTTCCTGCGACGACACCTGTATCGCTGTAGTCGAAAACGGAACAAGAGTCCTTTCATCAGTGGTTTCCTCGCAGATTCCTGTCCACAGCAAATACGGGGGGGTCGTACCGGAACTGGCATCCCGCGAACACGTAAAAAACATTCGCACCGTTTATCGGGAAGCCATGGAAACCGCCGGTGTCACCATAAATGACATTGACCTCATCGGGGTAACGGTGGGACCGGGGCTCCTTGGCTCCCTGCTGGTGGGGCTTTCTTTCGCCAAGGCCCTCTCCTTTTCCTCCAAAATCCCGTTGATACCGCTGAATCACATCGAAAGCCACATTCAAAGTGCGTTCATTGAATTCGGCGACGCAATCCGCTTTCCCGCAGCAGCCTTTGTGGCCTCCGGTGGCCATACCCACCTTTTTCGTATGGATAAGGAGCGGAATCTTTTCCTCCTCGCAAGGACCAGAGATGACGCAGTGGGAGAGGCATTCGATAAATTATCTAAAATGCTGGGTATGGGCTATCCCGGTGGGCCGGTCATTGATAAACTGGCAGAAGAAGGAGATGAAAACCGCTATCCCCTGCCGAAGCCACGGATGTCAGACCGTTCCCTCGACATGAGCTTTTCAGGCATCAAGAGTGCCATGTTCCGCCTGATTCAACAGGAAAGAGACCGGCTCGATATCCCCGGACTGGCTGCATCCTTCCAGAAAACCGTGGCAGACATCCTCATTGACAGAATCCGGCGTTTTGGAAAAGAAACACCTTTCAAATCTATAATTCTTGCCGGCGGCGTTTCCGCAAACGCCTACCTCAGAGCCCGTTTTCTGCAGGCATTCGGTGAACAAACATTCGTACCTTCTATGAAATATGCCACAGACAATGGTGCCATGGTCGCCTCCCTGGCCTTTCTAAAACGAAATGAAACACCGGCTCCCCTGCATCAGGAGGCTTTCTCCACATGGATTCTGCCATCATGAATCCCGGTGAAACCGGAACTTCCGGAATCTATCTTGTTGTTTTCATTGCATACATTGTTCTAGTCCTTGGATTCACTTTCATCTCCAAACGTATCTCAGACGCAGATGGATTCTGGACGGAAAACCGATCTGTTTCCGGCCTGAGAGCCGGGATTTCACTGTCCGCCACATTTATGTCAATCAGCTGGAGCGTAGTTTATGGAATCGAAGTCTTTCTCCAATACGGGCTTGGCGGGTTTTTTGTCCTGAGTCTGCCATGGATTATCGTTCTTTCCGTGTTTCTCTGGCTGGCACCCCGCCTTCGCAACATACCGGTTTTCAGCCAGCCCGAGCTGATCAGCGGAAAATTCGGCAAAAGTGCCGGGAAACTGGCCGCCATCCCCATCCTTCTTGTCTTCATCATCTGGGCCGGAGCGGAAATGGACGTGGCAGCTTCCCTCCTTGCCGGGACAATGGGCATGAGCCAGCCCCTTTTGCTATTTATCATTGCAACGGTCATTGCCATCTATATGTCATTCAGCGGCACCAATGCCGTCATTGTCACCGATGTAATTCAATACATCCTGGTTGCTTTGTTCTTCATCATTATTCTCTACGCCGGATTTTCCTCTCGTCCGGTAAATCCAATCGTCTTGAAATTGGATTTCCATCGGATTCAGCCCCTGTTCATTATGTTGACTTTTATTGCCTACCTTCCGGGCTGGCTGGCTGAAACCGATATCTGGATTCGCCTCCAGATCACCCGAAACGGCCGGGAAGCAAGGAAAGCCATGGGGATTTCCCTGGTCAATGCCGTTCTTTTTGTATTTCTCATGCCCATGCTGGTCGCAGCATTCCTCCCTGCAGGCATGACAAGTGGAACAAAGGGCGTCGCCTGGCTTCTTGCCCGGATTCATCACCCGTTTTTTGTGGCCCTTGCTGCCGTAGGGCTCATTGCAGCATCCATGTCCACTATCGACACCTGTATCAATGTTGCAGCCATGACATTGAGCTTTGATCTCACAAAAAAACGAACCTTAAGCCGTAATATCGCTGCTGTCTGGCTTACGGCAGCCCTCGCCTTTCTCTTCGGGATTTATTCCAATTCATTGAAAGACGCGTTCTACCTGTCTTCCGGCATCTTATCCACAACCCTGTTTCTGCCGGTGCTGGCGTGCTACCTGCCTGTTGGGAAAAAGACAGGTGTCGTCTCGGTACTGGCACTGGCTCCTGTTCTTACCATTGTCTTCTATGCCTTTGAGAAATACGGATGGTTTGCAATCCCCGGAGCAAACGGAATTTCTTACATTCTTATCTCATTTGGTGCCGCTCTCCTCTTATTCTTCGGCGGATCGGCTCTGGAGCCAGCGGGGCCAAAATTGAGTACAGATAGGGATTGAACCCAAGCAGAGAACAAAGCCGGAACAGGCACCGGGAACGTTGCAAGCCCCTGTTTTACAAACAAAAAAGGCCCGCCTTTCGGCGGGCCTTCGCTTTGCCTGTTAGAGGCGGTTAGAACCGATACTTGATACCGAGCTGATACTGGCGCGGGGTCAGCGACGCCCGATCCAGGACACCGAGATGATCCGCATCATACCGGTAGTTGGTCATTGTGGTGTAGTCGTTGGAACTGTCAAACACATTGAACATCTCAAAAATCAATTCGATAGAATGATGTCTCATGAAGTTGAACCGTCTGGACAGCCGGATATCAGTCTGATTGAAGTTCGGCTGACGGTAGGTGTTCCGGGAACCCAACACACCGTCGATGACGGCGTAGTCATTATAAAAACCATCACCATTGTCATCATATCCGGATGTGACCGTGTAGGGACGGCCGGAATAGAAACGATGATAACCGGAAAAACGGATGTCGTACCACAACAGCACTGTCCAGGAAAACTTGAACTGAGATTTGTTGAAGTAGTCTGAGCGGCCCCAGTCGTCCATCAGGTTAGCCGGGTTTGTCGGATAACCACTGCCGGAGGAAGACACTGAGCGCTCGTTGGTATCTACATCAAAAGAGCTGGACAGGGTGTAAGACGCAAACATGCTCCACCGGTTGGCAAACTTCTTGTTTACCCGGAAGGTAATGGAGGACGCCTTGGAAGAGCCATCAGACATGAAGGTCATAATCTTGCGGAAGTTGGTATTGGGACGATGACGGGAATCCCAGAGGGGACGGCCATAATCATCAACATCCTGTACGCCATCGCCATCCGCATCTTTAATGCCGAGGTTGGTATCCAGTTTACGTTCGAAATGGTAGCCGCGAGTATACTTCAAATCCACTGCCACTTTCCAGACATCATCCAGAGCCTTTTCATAGGACAGGCTGGTCTTGAACGTGTAGGGATTCTGCCAATCCGGACTGAATACAAATACATCCGGGGGATACGGGTTCTGGGGATCCAATTCCGACGGCGAAATCCGATCGGTGAGGTCTGTCGGGAACAAAGGGTCCCCGGGACGGAACTCGTTTCGAATCACGTTGACGCCGTTGGTCAGAATGGCGTTGGCAGCGAGCAGAGACGGGGTCCGGTTGTAGAACAGGCCGGCACCAAGGCGGATCAGGTCGGTTCCTTCGCCGGTCACGTCATAGGTGATACCGAGACGGGGGGCGATATTATTTTCATCCGGTAACTCTTCCAGGCCAAGGGTTGCCAATTCCGGGTTGGGGTTGATCATATCGTCAAATGACTGAGAACTGTAGCGAATGCCATATTCCACCAGAGTCTTGGCATTAAACTGCCAGCTGTCCTGGATGTATGCATCGGCTTCATCAGCACTGTACTTTACAACACCGTTGATGGGGCTGAAAGACTGGGTGTATTTCATGTCGTAGCGACCGGGGTCGTTACTGGGATCATCATCCATCCACGCCAGAAAATCGTTGTACCCGCCATAAAAACGCATGGAACCGCCGCCATAGCGGAAGAACATGTCGTCATAATCGTACTGAGCATACCGAACACCCGCTCTCAGGGTGTGGGTGTCGTTAATCATCCAGGTAAAATCATCCTGGAACTCGTTCAGCGTTTCATTCAGCCAGTTGGGCAGGAAGTTGTTCTGGCCAAACAGTGCATCATAACTGCCGATGTTCACTTCCATCATATCGGTGGTATTGGCATAGCGCGGACGATGCTCCTGGGACCACTGGACCCGGGCCTCGTTGAACATAGTATCGGACAGGATAGATGTGAGTTCCAGAACCACTGAAGTGGAGAAATCTTCCTCAACACCGTTGGAGGTAATTCCATCGGTCACATAATTATGGCTGTTTGTTCCGTTTTCCGCAGTAAATTCCTGGCGGTTTACACGAAGGGAAAGACGGTTATTCTCATTGATCTGCCAATCCAGTTTCATGAAGTATACGTCGTTATCTTCTGTCTCCGGCGCAGGGCCCTCGTTGGCCGCGATAATGTCTGGAAAAGCCGCTGCAAACGCATCATATCCACTTCTTTCGCGGAATTTCCAGGTAAAGGTGGAATCCCTGCGCTGTGCGTCATAGGCCACAAAGAAGAACAGTTTGTCCTTGATAATCGGGCCGGACACGGTGAAACCAAACTGATCCTTGGTAAAGTCGTTCTTTCTCATGCTGAGGGGAAGCGGATCGTACTCAGAAGGCGCGTTGGCATTCATCATGCTGTCTGTCTGACGGAACCAGTGCGCACTTCCGTGGTATTCATTGGAACCGGATTTGGTCACAGCATTGATGATCAGGCCGCTGGCATTTCCATACTTGGCAGAATAACCATTGGACACCACGTTGAATTCCTTGATGGTCTCCTGAGAGAAGGTAAATGGAATTCTTGTGGAACCGCGCTGCTCACCAAAGAAGGTGGAGTTATAGCCGGCACCGTCAATCTGCAGGTTGTTCATAATGCCACGGGTACCCATACCGGTTACCCGGCTGCCTGCGGCTTCAGAAACTCCAGGGGTTAACAGGACAAAGTCCTTGAAGTCCCGGCCCTGAACCGGCAGGTTTTCAATATAGTCATCGCCGATTGAAGCGGTGACATCAACCTTCTGAGTTTCAATCAACGGCTTCTCCGCTGTGACCACAATGGATTCAGAAAGTTTTTCCGGCTTCATTGTAATTTTATAGTTAACAATGTCGCCCAGTCCCAGCTTCAGGTCCTTTGCACTGTAGGTGCCAAAACCGGCAAGGCTGGCTTCTACCGTGTATGTACCCAGCGGAAGGAAAGGGGCACGGAACTTACCGTTGGCATCGGTCACTACGGTACGCTTAGCGCCCTGTTCCATGTTGGTCAACACGACGGTGACGCCGGGAAGCGCTGTTCCCTGGTCATCAACCACCAGACCATTGACAGTTGCTTTCGTGCTCACCTGCGCAAAGGCAGTGACACCGCAAAGCAGGAACCCCAACACAAACATCAGGATTCGATTCTTCATAAACGACCTCCTTTGAGAATAATACTCAAACCTTAATAAAAGAAAAATCTGCTGTTTTCCATGCCCTCAGTTCTTGTTTGCCCCAGTGCACATTCGTAACCCTCGTTTCCCAAAAAGTAGGTTGCGACTTCTGTACTGTGACATATTGGACACGTTTGATAAACACCAGATTCCATAATGAAGCAATTATAGCAAATTGAGAAATCCTGTGTCAAAAGCAAATGCTGTAAATTCTTTGTAAAATGAGCTACGGGTAGCTGATCCGGGTCCATGCATTTTACAAGTGTCCGAAACGGCAGGTCAAACTTCCGTTGGAAGGTTCCTTCAATTTCTGCTTTCTTTTTTATATCCAGTGGCTTATCACTGGGCAAGGCCGCGTCTCTGGTGTAATAAACGGAGCCATCCCGGATTTCGCCATTAAGTACCCGGCTCGCATAGAAAGGCTGAAATTTCAGATCCAGGCGGGCAAAACGGTACGCGGCCTCCTTCTGGTCAACAGTGCCAAGCAAAAGCTTAATCTTTCCAAGTTCTGCTTCAGTGGAAACCTGACTGCGAATCCGGGAAAGGAATTCATCCGCGCGGGTAAACCGGTCGGGGCCCTCGTCCACATCTCCATCCAGCAACACCCTCGACCATTCATTTAATCCGCAGACAGCAATCACACAGGGAGAGAGGGATGGATTGAAGCCAAGACGGTTTAAAAGATCCAGGGGGCCACCCGGCACAACTGCCGACACCTTCTCAAGAAAAACCCGTTTTCTCGCAAAAATGGACAAAGCCTTGCTCATCAGGCGCTTCAATTCCACTTCCGGGGTGGTGTCCTCCACAATAGAGCGAATGGCCAGCCCCGGCAGATTCAGAGAAATGGCTTCCAGAATAAACGTCGTGTCAGACGGTACCTTATTGTTCAAAGCAAGAAAAGGAGATGGAAACCAGTTCTTGCTCTCTGTAGTGATGATTGTATTGAGAATTTTCTCCTCTCTCATCCTGCAAAGCACCGCATCTATTACCTCCGGACATGACAAATGGAAAGCCCTGGCCATCCCGTTTTGGGCCGCCGGTTCATGCAGCATACCTGCCTGAACCAGCCCGGCACATTGGTCCGGAAGCTCTTCAGCAGAAGCTCCCAGAGCCAACAGGGCTTCTTCAATCCCAGTCCAGTGGACGCCATCCCCGACAAAACCGGACAAAAGTGCATTTATCCTTTGAAAATTTGTGATAAAACGTGATGGCGTTGTCGGCTTCTCCAGCACCAGTCCCCCGCTGCAATAAGAAAATTCCAGCAGGTCAACAGCATTCAGGTACACCTTCCAGGGCCTGTCTGGTGTTGAAAGTCCATGAATGTGGAGCCGGCCCTCGAGGTGCATCCGGTGGAGATGGGCCGGATAAATATCAGAAAGGGCAAACTGCCGCTTCAGGATACCAGACATTATTGTTCCGGTACCTGCAGGAGAAGGTACAGGGCCGGGGTATTGGACAGATGAAAAACGCAGAAGCCCCTCCACATCATGGAGAGAAAGCCCCAGTCGTTTATTCCGCTCCCTGGCCTTTTCAAAACGGTATTCGATGAGTTTTGCATTCACCAGTTCCCGAACCAGTTCGGATGTCACCACCCGGATTCCGGAAGAGAAAACAGTGGTTTGAATCTCTTCGCTGATTTTGTCCGCAAGCTGATAATCAATTCCTGTTTCGTTTACCAGAACTGCAACAATCCGTGTACGGTCCCATGGATTAAGATCTTCATCCGTCGTATGAACAAAAATGGATTCTTCATGGAAACGATGGGAAAACAGCTTGCGGTCTTCTTTTTTCATACAGATTTGCCGGCAAACATACTCTTCAAGCGGTCCCAGACCGACACAGGTTCATCTTCAACCTCACGAAGCCTCTCAAACAATCTTCTCTGATCCTCATTGAGCCGATGAGGGGTTTTTACGTGAACGGTTGCCAGAACCCTGCCCTTTTTCCCCGTATTCATATCCGGGAATCCCTCTCCCTTCATTTCCAGTACAGTACCGGACTGAACTCCAGCGGGAATTTTCAACTCCGCTTTTCCACCGGGGGTCGGGATTTCCATTTCTCCACCCAAAGCGGCCATCGAAAAAGTAACGGGAAGGTCGAAACCCACGTCCGGCCCACTCCGCCTGAATATCGGATGCGGCTTTACGCCAACTACAATGTACAGATCACCGTATCCACCGCCCCCCGGCCCGGCCTCCCCGCTGTCCCTGACCCGGAGTGTGTCCCCATCTTCTATGCCTGCGGGGATTCGGATGGTGACTTCATGCTCTTTCACAACCAGTCCTTCGCCGTGGCAGGTTTCACAGGGGTGTTCAATTACTTCCCCGTGCCCGCCACAGGTTGAACAAGTTCGGGACATCGTAAAAAATCCCTGTCGAATCAATACGCTTCCCCGCCCTCTGCAGGTGGGGCAGGTTTTTCTGCCAGTACCGGGACGCGTACCGCTTCCATCGCACTCCGGACAGTGCTCATGCCTCTTTATCCTGATTTTCTTTTCCGTACCGGTATATGCTTCGTCGAAAGAAATCTGAAGGGAATATTGAAGGTCATTTCCCCGCTGCCTGCTTCCCTGGCGCTGGTATCGGCCCCCACCGCCGAAAAATGTGTCAAAAATATCGGTAAACCCGCCAAAGATATCATTAAAATCATATGAAATATCTCCCTGTGACAGCCCACTGTGGCCATAACGGTCATACTTTTCCCGTTTGGACCCATCACTGAGTACCGCATATGCTTCGGCAATTTCCTTAAATTTGTTCTCCGCTTCCGGATTATCCGGGTTTCGATCCGGGTGGTACTGAATTGCCAGTTTCCGGTATGCTGCTTTTATCTCTTGATTTGTCGCTGTCCGGGCCAAACCCAAAACTTCATAATAATCCCGTTTCATTTCTATTTCCCGCCTTTCTCCAGTTGTCTGAATTCAACTCCGATTCTTTAATAATTACAAATCTCCCGGCCTGAGCTAATCGTCCATCGTGGTGCCATAGAGGAGAAGCTCTCCCAGCTTGCGCGAGACCTTTTGCAGTTCGTCATATGCCTCTTTCAATATCTCAATTTCATTCCCATTCATTGCTTCCTTGCCATGTTCAATTGCCTTTCGCATGGCATCGCTGAAATCACTGGGGATTTTTCTTCCGTGCTCTGTAAATGACCGTTCTGTAGTGGAAAGAAGGCCTTCAAGGTTATTTCGCGCAACTACAAACGCCCGAATTCGCAATTCCTCGTCCCTGCGGGCCTCTGCTTTTGCGATAATATTCTGAATTTCCTTCTCCGTCAGCCCGCTTGTCGGCCGAATACGGATGGACTGGGATTTTCCACTGTCCTGATCCACAGCACTGACATTAACAATTCCGTTGGAGTCAATTTCAAATATAACCTCAATCCTCGGGCCACCTTTGGGTGCAGGAGGAATGTCAATCAACTCGAATCTGGCCAGTGAAAAGTTGTTGGCACAGAGTTCACTCTCCCCCTGCAGGACATGGACTTCAACCTTCTTTTGATTATCAACAACTGTCGTAAATATCTGGCTGGCTTTTGTCGGAATGGTACTGTTCCGTTCAATCAGCTTAACAAAGAGCCCGCCCTTTGTTTCCACACCAAGGGACAACGGCGTAATATCCAGAAGAACAATATCCTTTACCTCTCCGGTGAGAATGCTGCCCTGCATCACCGCGCCAATACCCACCACTTCATCCGGATTCACATCGTCTCTCGGTTCCTTACCGAAAAAACCCTTAACTTTTTCCACCACCAGTGGTGTCCGGCTCTGGCCACCCACAAGGAGTACGTGATCAATCTGCTCCTTCTCCAGGCCGGCCATCCGGATGGCTTCTTCACAGGGAGGAATTGTCCGGTCCACAAGATCGCTGACAAGGGAAATGAACTCCACCCGAGTCAAGGTCTGAATAAAATGCTTCGGGCCGCTGTTATCCGCAGCAATAAACGGCAGGTTAATTTCTGTTTCCATGACCGACGACAATTCACATTTTGCCTTTTCTGCAGCTTCTTTCAGGCGCTGCAACGCCATCTTGTCTTCCGTCAGATCAATGCCGGTCTCACCCATGAATCGCTGCACAATCCACTCAATGATGCGCCGGTCAAAATCATCCCCACCAAGAAATGTATCCCCGCTTGTGGACAATACTTCGTACACGCCCTCTTCGATATTCAGGATGGATATATCAAAAGTACCACCGCCCAGATCATAAACCGCCACTTTTCCCCTCAGGTTTCCCATGTCATAGGATAGCGCGGCAGCAGTGGGCTCATTGATAATCCGCAAAACTTCCAATCCCGCAATAGTCCCGGCATCCTTTGTTGCCTGCCGCTGGGCATCATTAAAATAGGCCGGAACCGTTACAATGGCCTGCTTTATTTCTGTACCGGTATATTGTTCCGCATTTTCTTTCAAATCCTTGAGAATGAGAGCAGAAACTTCCTGGGGCGAATACTGCCTATCCATAATTTCCACCCATGCGTCTCCATTCTCCGCCTCAATCACGTGGTATGGCAGAGTTTTCAGCATGGCATTTACTTCACTGGAATTGAATTTTCTCCCCATCAGACGCTTAATCCCAAACACTGTGTTTTTAGGATTCGTTATCGCCTGCCGCCTTGCGATATGGCCTACCAGAACTTCCATTTTTTCAGTAAAGCCAATTACAGACGGGGTAATCCGGCTCCCTTCTTTATTGGGGATAATCACAGGAGACTGATTTTCAAAAATCGCCACACAGCTATTGGTCGTACCCAGGTCAATACCCAGTATGTAGTTCATGATTCACTCTCCTCGGGAGCATCCCCCCCCTGATCGGCCATCTCTTCGGTTTCTCCGGTATCCTCAGGGTGGAGAGCCACCTTCACCCTCGCAGGACGTAGAAGACGATCCTTCAGCTTGTACCCCTTCTGAAAAACCTCCACCACCGTATTATCCGGGAAATCTGCCGATTCTTCGCGCATCAAAGCCTCATGAAAGAACGGGTCAAAGGGCTCCCCGACCGGGTTTATCTCCATCAAGCCCTCCCCTTTCAGAATGTCCAGCAGGTGCTTTGAAATCAACTTCATCCCTTCATAAAAAGACTGAACATCAAAGCCCTCCGAATCCGGTGTCAGAAGCAGAGCACGGTCAAAGTTATCCAGAACTTCCAATAGCCGTGTCAATACCTGAGCGGTGCCATACCGGACCGCCTCTTCTTTCTCCCTCGCAGTCCGCTTCTTCAAGTTTTCAAATTCAGCCATCTTGCGAAGGAGTGTTTCTTTCAGCTCATGGGTTTCCCTCTCCAGTTGTGTCATCTGTTCCTCAATATCTATCGTTTCAGGCATTCCACCGGAGCTTTCGGGATCAGAAAAAGCGGCCTCGCCGTCTGAGCCAACCGCATCAGAGCCCTTTTCCTCACCTTCCCGGTCCTCTTCCAGAACAGGGGCATTGATTTCCATCATATCCGGGGCATCTACCGTCTCCATAGCCGAATCATCCGTGGCCTTCGATTCATCAGAGGGTGTCTCATTCTGCTTTTTTTTACCCATTTCCTGCTCCTTGCTTACAATTATTTTACTATTCCTAATTCATATTTTTCTGTATGATAGCACTCATCAACGTCCCTGTCATCAATCGCATTGTCGCAAATACCCGGCGGTAGTCCATACAGACAGGTCCCAACAGCCCGAATGCGCCTTTAATCCCATTGCCAATACCATAGGGAGAGATAATCATGGAATAATCATCCGCGATTTCACCGCTCAGAAAAACCGTCACATCCCGATCCATACAGGTATTGATCAATTCCACGATACTGTGTTTTTCTTCCACGCTGAGAACCAGCCCCTGTAATTGACGAACATTATGCACATCCTCCCGGGAAACCAGATTGGACATCCCCCGAACCACCAACTCATCTTCCCCTGCATCCATCCGCTCAATTTCCCGGAAAGATGAGGAAAGAATCTGCTTGGCAAGGCTGTCAATCTGTTCCACCCGCTGCCTCATCCCCCGGATCAACCCCTGCCTGACCTGGAACAACGTCTTACCGAAAAACTCCCGATTCAGATACCGATTAACTGAAATCAGTTCCTCGTAGGAGATATCCCGATCCAGATCTACCACAACCTGTCGATACAGATTACTCCGGGTAGTCACAACCATCAGAACACGGCGAGGGGACAAGCGAACAAATTCCACCCGTGCCAATCGCATGTTAAACAGACTGGGAAAAACAAGCAGCGACATGAATCCGGTCTCATCCTTCAAAAAATCCAGATATTGCACCAGCAGCGCTCGGGTGTCTGAAATATCCCGAATATAACCGGAGAGATGGTCTCTGGCATCGGGGGACATCTCCAGATGGTAATACTGTTCCACCAGCTGATTCACATAAAAACGAAACCCTTTACGGGTTGGAATACGTCCGGCCGAGAGATGGGCTTTTTCCAGAAATCCCTTCTCTTCCAATGCATGAAGGACGTTTCGTACAGTTGCGGAGGAGAGGGAACGCCCCTTTTCTGTATACGCAGCAGCCACTGCTCCGGAACTCAGTGCATCCCGGGTCTGGATATGCTGCTCAATCAGCGTTTTCAGGATTTGTTCTTCTCTCTCGTTCAATTGCGTCACTTTTTTATACAACTCCCCTCTCGAATAGACTTAATAAAAGCATTGTACCAAAAGCCAAAAAGAATGGGAAGGGGGAGACAAGGAGAGATAAGGTTAAGGTTGAGCCCGGATAGGAGAAAGGTGGCCAACTTCCTGTCTTTACTAAACGTTAACCTCAACCTTGTTCCTGCTTGTCTTCATCTCCCCTGGAACAGGGAACCGCGGCCGTACTTTTTCTGAACCTTGTCTATTGTCCGGTATGCTGCGGCAACAGTCTGCCCACGGGGCCCCGCCCCAAGGGGACGGCTTCCCTCATCCACCGAAAGGGGGGCCAGACGGACACCGACAAGGCGGATTGGCAGAGACAGGCAATCTGCCAGTTTGAATAATTTCTCCGCCAGTCTTATCACCTCAAAATCATAGCGTAATTCTATCCGGGTCTGATGCTGCTCAAAGGATTGGAAATCACCGTAGCGCACCCGGACAGAAATTCCGCCCGCCTTCAGACTCTTCCTTCTCATCCGGGATGCCACCTTACGGCAGAGATTTCGAAGGACAGCCCGAACCCCGTGTCTGTCCACCATGTCCCGATCCAGCGTCAGCTCCGATGAAACCGATTTTGGAAATGGATTTTCCACCGGCCGGGTCAACAGCAGGCGCTCCCAGAACAGCGGCGCCCGCTCCACCAGCTCCCCCACCGTACGCACATCCAGATAGTTCAGATACGCGGTAGTCATTCGCCCCACACCGGGCATCATGGAAATCCGATGATCCCTGAGAAACGCGGTTTCCTCCCGGGGCATCAGCATGCAGATACCGTTTCGTTTTGCCAGTTTGGACGCCAGTTTTGCCACAATGGGAAAACGGGCCACACCGATGGAACATGGGACACCGGCTTCCCGCTGAATTTTCCGGTGAATCCGGTCTGCTATCGCCATCGGCGGCCCCCACAAGCGTAGCACCCCCCTCAAATCCAGCACTGCTTCATCCACAGACAAAACCTGTACATCCGGGGTAATTTCCCTCAAAATAGCCATCACATTCCGGGAAACCGTTTCATACAACAGATGGTCCGGCCGCACAATCATCAAGTCTGGACAGCGGCGTTTTGCCTCGAGAATGGAAGTGCCGGAGCGCACCCCGAAAGCCCGGGCCTCGTAGGAAGCCGCGGCAACAACCCCCAGCCGGCTCCCCCGGCCGCCCCCCACCACAACCCGTTTTCCCTGCAGTTCCGGGTGACGAACCAGCTCCACCGACACAAAAAAAGAATCCATGTCCACATGAGCAAAAACAGAATCAATCCCGTTTAACATGGCTGTATCATCCAAGTGAAAGTGCGAGTGCGAGTGCAAGTGAAAGAAAGATCGGGAGTTGCTTTCCCTGTCTGTCCGATTCCCTATTTTCTCCCTCTGATGCTCGCACTCGCACTTGCACTTGCACTCTCTCCTAATATTTCCGTACTACCCCAATGACAACGCCCTGAATTTCAACGTCTTTCAGCGGAACCCGGATGGGGGTCATATTGTGGTTGGCCGGGGCCAGTACCGCCACCTTCCCCTCCTTCCGGAAGCGTTTCACCGTGGTTTCGCTCCCGTTT
>Ga0164318_10001540_pt1 | contig 20629 bp, 20 predicted proteins | sample GuaBasSedimGuay9_FD_113734 | JGI IMG/M metagenome (GOLD analysis project Ga0164318, IMG submission 113734) | Subseafloor sediment microbial communities from Guaymas Basin, Gulf of California, Mexico - Guay9, Core 4571-4, 0-3 cm | ecosystem: Environmental > Aquatic > Marine > Hydrothermal vents... | reverse complement strand
TTGGTGCGAATATTCGGTGAGATCGAACTGGCGGATCGGTTAGAACGCGTAGCATTCAATGCGCTGCCAGCGGCTATTATGCCGGACTGGCTGGGCCATCAGTACGACCAGCAGGCCAACCAGGTGCTGTGTTCCATCGCCAGGCGCGATTGGGCGAATAACGGGGATGAAGCCAACATCTTTAGTTATGCCGATCCGTTCCGGTGCTGTTCTGCTAATATGCACCAGGGCTGGCCGAAGTTTACACAGCGGCTCTGGATGGCCACGCCGGAGGGCGGACTGGCTACTGTAGTGTATGCACCGTGTGAGGTTACAGCGCGGGTAGCTGAAGGCGAGGAGGTGACCATCGTCGAGGACACGGAGTATCCATTCCGTGACACGGTGCGTTTTACTGTGCGGCTTGCGGAGGAGTTGAAGTGCACGAACCAGGCGGTGAGTTTCCCCCTGCAGCTTCGCATTCCGAACTGGTGCGATGGAGCATCGGTCAAGGTGGGCAGCGAACAGGCGAAAAACCTCCGGGCGGGGAGCTTCTACACGATCCAACGGCAATGGAAAGACGGAGATGAAATTATACTACATTTGCCGATGAAGATAAAATTCTCACGCTGGTATAATAACTCTCTGGGCGTCGAGCGAGGGCCGCTGATATACGGTCTCAAAATCGGCGAGCGAATCCGGAATATCCGCAGGCTTGAACCTCTACCTGAACGAGAGGTTTTCCCGACGACACCATGGAACTATGGTCTGGTGATCCATTCAGATGATCCTGACGATTCGTTCACCGTGGTTGAAGAGGGGATGTCCTATCAACCTTTCGATCCAGAGGCAGCTCCAGTACGCATCTTGGCTCGAGGTAAGCGCATTCCCGATTGGAAACTATGGCATAACTCGGCGGCACCACCGCCTGAAAGTCCAGTGTCCTCAAATGAGCCGGAGGAAGAGATAACACTTATTCCCTACGGCTGCACTAACCTGCGCGTGGCAGAGATCCCGGAGGTGAAGTGAAAAGAGGATATGTGAAAGACATCAGGACCCTCATGCTCCAGCGTTCCACGGGATCCTACTCGTAATTAAGGTCTCCGAGCGAACGCCCGTCACCGTTCCTGTCCGATTCGGGTTGATCTTGGGAGTGAGGCTGCCGTTGCCGGACGATGCGGGTGAATTGTTGTGTTCCACCTCTCAGGTGGATGAGCTCACCGGCAATGGGCAGGAGATCGTGATGCGGCTGGTGGGGGCAAGAGGAGCCAAGGGGGAAAGCATTATCAGATTGTCCTGGAAGCCAGGCACTGTCTATCTGAATGAAAAACTTGCTGGCAGACCAGCTGTGTGGGACGAATCCAGCCGGACGTTGATCGTGACCTACGCGCACCGTGGCTTCGGTTCGGATGTTCGCTTTCCGGAGATGATTTACGGGCATTTGAAGATGGCTCGTTCCTGCGTGGCTGAGGTGCTGGCAGAGAAAATCCAGCAGGATTTCCTGAGCGCGGAGGAGGTCACTTGTCCGGCCCGAAAGATGTTTCGGGACAATGCTCTGCAACTCTATGGAATCAGGTAGAGGACTTAACGGTTACGTCAAAGGGTTGTAGGTCAAAAACTCGTTTCCACTGAATTCCCATTTGAAAGGAGGGTAATACAAAATGGCAGGAGGTCAACAATAAAATATCATATATTGATTAACGAGGCACTAGCAGAAATAGTGCAGCCTCTTATGCGGCATGGATTGCGTCCTTTGCAGCAGTATTCCTTTTGTACTCCACCAGTTGCATTAGTTTGTGGCATTGCCATGCCTCCGGGCCTCCTCTAACATCCTCACCGCGATCTGTGCCGCTCTTTGGGTTGCACCTTTTGGGCCAAGCCTCTCTTTCACCTCTGCCAGCTGTTGGCGCATTATCCGGTTGCGATCTTTGTGCTTCAATATCTCAAGAGCCTCTGCTGCAATCCTCTCTGGCCTGGCCTCAGCTTGCACAAATTCGGGGACAATCTGCTTGCCCCCCACGATGTTAACCAATCCAATATTGGAGACCCTGGCCAGCGCTTTCCCAATCAGATATGTCAGGGGGGCCACTTTGTAGAGAATGATCATCGGCGCACCCAGGATCGCCGCCTCCAAGGTTGCTGTCCCTGAGGCAACCAGAAGTAGGTCTGCATGTGCCATCATTTCGTAGGGTCTCCCTTCTACGATTCTCAGTTCAAGATCTCTCTCATTCGGAGTCTGTCGGTAGAGGGAGATATCCACTGCTTCTACCCGGCTCACTGCCACTTGAAGCCCAGCCAACTCTCTTTTCAAAATCCTCGCGGTTTCCAGCATAACAGGAAAGAGTCTTTTTATCTCCTGTGAGCGGCTGCCAGGAAGAAGTGCAAGCAGCGGAAAGCCAGAGGAAAGTCCCCACCTATTACAAAATTCTGTTTTGGATAGTCTTGACTTGACTACATCCAGCAGAGGATGTCCGACAAACTCCACATCTACTCCATATTGGGCGAAGAAGGGAACTTCAAAGGGAAAAACGGCCACTACCTTCGATACCCACCGGGCGATCTGCCTGGCCCGGGAGCGCCACCAGGCCCAGACCTGGGGAGCAATGTAGTACATCACCGGAATGCCCAAGGCGTTCGCCCTTTTTGCTAGTATCATATTGAACCCGGGGTAGTCAATCAGTATTAGCAGGGCAGGGCGTGTCTGTTTCAGGAGAGAGACACTCTGGAAGAAGGCCTTGCGGAGCACGGGTAGCCGACCGAGTATCTCGGTAAATCCTATCACAGCTAACTCTTCCATTCGGCAGATGAGTCTCACTCCGGCCTGCTGCATCTCGGGGCCACCGATTCCAAAAAACGAAAGATCAGGCCTTCTTTGCCTGATCTCCGCTACTAAGCGGGAGCCGTGCAAGTCAGCTGAGGGTTCTGCCGCCACTATCATAACCGTATTTGAGGCCCGTTTCACCTTCTTAACCCACTTCAATCGCAGAGTGTTCCCTCGAAGACGACCTTTGCATCACCCTCTAAGAACACATTTTTTATCTTTTTGTCCGAAACCTCGAAATAGACCCTCAAGACGGCGCCGCCCTTGGTAGTGGCTTTTACTGGGGATTTGACCCTGCCCAAAGCGGTTCCGACCACTGCTGCTGCTACTGTCCCGGTTCCGCAAGCAAATGTCTCCGTCTCTACCCCCCGTTCATAGGTGCGGATCTTAATGTGGTCTGGATTGATGACCTGAACGAAGTTGGCGTTTGTTCCCTCGGGCGCAAATCTCTTGTGATATCGGATCTCTTCGCCCAGTTTCTTCACATCGATGGCGGCCACGTTGTCCACAAAGAGCACCACATGGGGCACCCCAGTGTTGACAAAATTGACGCTTATCTCCTGTCCATTCAGTTCAATAGGAATATGAAGGGAGAGGCCACGAGGGTCTTGCATCCGGAGCTTCACATCTTCTCCCCTCACCTCGGCATAGTGGATGCCGGAGAGCGTTTCGAAGGACATTTTTTCAGGCGCAATTTTCTTTATATAGGCATACCTTGAGATACATCGTCCCCCATTGCCGCACATTTCGGCCTCTCCGCCGTCTGCGTTGTAGTAGCGCATCCTGAAGTGGGCACGATCGCTATTTTCTAACATCAGAACGCCATCGGCGCCCACAGAAAATTTCCGCTGACAGATGTGCCGGATGAACTCGGAGCGATCCTCAGGTATCTTACCGTCCCGATTATCGAAGACGATAAAGTCGTTACCTGCACCGGTCATCTTGGTGAACTTAAGCCTTGCCATACGTGACTCCTATGTGCATAAGTGGGCAGTGGTAGCTGCTTGCCACCCTCTAGCAGTTAGGCACTTATGGAATCCGGTTACCCGGTTACCCAGTCTCCCTCTATGAATTCTCCTCTGACCAAATCCTCGTAGGTCTCCCTTTTTCTAATCACCCTAAACTGCGAACCACTGACTAAGACCTCGGGACACCGAGGCCGGGAGTTGTAGTTAGAGGACATACTGAATCCATAGGCCCCGGCGCTCATCACTGCCAGCAACTCTCCGGGCTTGGGCAGAGGCATCAATCTCTCCTTAGCCAAAAAGTCGCCGGACTCACAGATCGGGCCTACCACATCGACCTTTACCCTCGCTGAGCTTGACTCAGTTACCGGTTTGATCTGGTGGTGGGAGCCATAGAGAGTGGGACGAATCAGGTCATTCATCCCTGCGTCTACGATAACAAACAGCTTCCGTGGAGTCTGTTTGATGTACAGCACTCGAGTAACCAAAATCCCGGCGTTTCCCACCAAGGAACGGCCGGGTTCGAAGATGATCTTACACCCTGTCTCAGCCAGCACAGGGGCAATTGCCTCCGCCCATTCCCGGGGCTCCGGCGGGGTTTCATCCTCGTATCTGATCCCCAATCCGCCACCGATATCTATGTATCTGATGTTAATATTTTTACTTCTGATGATCTTGACCAGTTCGGCCAGCCTTTGGGCACTATCCAGAAACGGTGCCAGAGTGGTTATCTGTGAGCCTATGTGAGCATCGATGCCCAGCACTTTAAGGTTCTCCATCCCGGCGGCAATCTCGAAGCTCTTCTGAGCCTGGGAATAAGGGATACCGAACTTATTCTCCTGAAGACCGGTGGCGATGTAAGGGTGGGTTTCGGGATCGATGTCCGGGTTTATCCTCAGCGCCACCGGTGCGACCCTACCTATCTGACCGGCAATATGGTCAACAGTTTCTAACTCAGGGATCGACTCTATATTGAACAGAAGAATTCCTTCCCTCAAGGCGTATTCTATCTCTGATTCTGTCTTCCCCACCCCTGAATAGACTATACGCTGTGCCGAGAACCCCGCCTTAAGGGCGCGGAACAACTCTCCACCCGACACCACGTCAGCCCCTATTCCCTCCTGTGCTAAGATGTGAAGCAGGGCTAAGTTAGAATTGGCCTTGACGGAATAACAGGTCAGATGCTCCAGGCTACCAAAGGCCCGATGGATGCGATCGCAGTGGCGCAAGAGGGTACGTTCACTGTAAAGATAAAAAGGCGTTCCCACTTTCTCGGCCACGGCAGCAATATCCGTCTCCTCACAGAAGAGTTTACCATTGTAGTATTGGAAAAAATGCATCTCCTCTCCTGACAATAACTGTCATCAAGTCATCATCATCGGTTTTTTGGTTTAGCCAACCTCACTCAGCACTCACAAATTAACTACTCAACAGTGGACCAATCAGTTAGAATCTAATAGTCTTCATCCTTCTGGCTGCCTCCTTCAGCCGGTCGGTCTCCACGGTAAGGGAGAGTCTTATGAAACCTTCGCCGTATTGGCCGAATCCGACGCCAGGGGTGACGACCACTCCGATTCTTTCGATAAGCTCGGCAGCGAATTGGGTAGAGGTGAAGCCATGAGGCACAGGGCACCACAGGTAGCAGGTTGCCTGGCTGGGATCTGCCTGAAGTCCCATAGAACGTAATGCTTCTAGCAGCAGGCCTCGGCGCTGCTCATAGATTCTCTTCTGTTGTTCCACGCACCCCTGTGGTCCTTCCAGCGCCTGGACACCAGCCCACTGCACTGCCTGAAAGGCGCCGGAGTCTATGTTGGTCTTCACTGCACCCAGGGCAGCGATAATGTCGGCATTGCCCGCCGCAGCACCTATCCTCCAGCCGGTCATATTATAAGTTTTGGAGAGCGAATAGAACTCTACTGCTATCTCCAAGGCCCCGCTGGCCTCCAGGAAGCTGGGCGCACAGTAGCCGTCCAATCCCAACTCTAAATATGCCGCATCATGACAGACAACAATGTTGTAACCCCTGGCAAATTCCACTACCTGATGGAAAAAGTCTAAAGTAGCCACGGCCCCAGTGGGATTGTTAGGGTAGTTGAGAAACATCATCTTGGCCTTTCGAGCCGTATTGGAGTCTATGGCCCCTAGATCGGGCAGAAATCCATTGTCCTTCAGCAAGGGCATAATCACAGGGTCTGCTCCGGCCAGAATGGTGCTGTTTCTGTAAACCGGATAGGCAGGACTGGGAACTAAGACTTTATCCCCCGGATTCACAAGGGCAAATGGAATGTGAGCGATACCCTCCTTGGCGCCGATGAGGGTTATCACCTGCGTCTTAGGATCTAAGTCAATGCCGGCTCTTTTCCTGTACCACCTGGCAACCGCCTCCTTAAACGCCATCATCCCACTGTAGGAAGGGTATCGGTGGTTGGTCCTGTCGTAGGCAGATTTGCACAACTGATCGATGATGTGAGTTGGAGTGGGTTCTACTGGATCACCGACGCCTAAGTCAATAACATCCATTCCCTTCCCAATAGCCTCGCGTTTTTTGCTGTCCACCGCTGCAAAAAGATAGGGAGGCAGGGATTTGATTCTTTCGGATACTTCAAATTTGGCAGACATATTCACCACCCTTTGCTCTCCACAATGGTGATTTTCCACAGTGGTTTGTTTTTGCCGTTCCCAGAGCTCTTCTGTGCTTGTTCTACTAGTCATCAATCCACAGCTCGCCGATTTCCATTATGAGATCTCGCCCATGGATTCGATGAACTCTTTATTGGTCTTTGTTCTCTTTAATCGCTCCAGTAGAAACTCCATTGCCTCATCGGAAGGCATGCGGCTGAGGACTTTTCTCAGCAGCCACGTTCTGTGCAACTCCTTTTCTGAACGCAGAAGCTCCTCTTTTCTTGTCCCCGAGTGGTTCACATCGATAGCAGGGAAAATGCGCTGGTTGCTCAGGTTTCTATCCAGTTGTATCTCCATATTTCCTGTCCCCTTGAACTCCTCGAAAATAACCTCATCCATGCGGCTTCCGGTTTCGATGAGGGCAGTAGCAATAATGGTGAGACTTCCTCCCTCTTCGACTTTCCTAGCAGCGCCGAAGAATCGTTTGGGCCATTGGAGGGCATTGGCATCTACCCCCCCAGAGAGGACCCTTCCGCTGTGAGGGATGATGGAGTTGTATGCGCGGGCCAGCCGGGTGATACTGTCTAACAAGATGACCACATCGTGCTTGTACTCCACCAATCTCTTAGCCTTTTCCAATACCATCTTAGAGACCTGGACATGCCTCTCTGGCGGTTCATCAAATGTGGAACTTATCACCTCTGCTTTGACTGACCGCTCCATATCGGTCACCTCTTCTGGGCGCTCGTCGATCAACAGGACGATCAGTTTTATCTCTGGGTGATTCTTGGTAATACTGTTGGCCGTCTCTTGCAGTAGCATCGTCTTGCCGGCAAAGGGAGGGGAGACGATAAGACCCCGTTGTCCTTTTCCGATAGGTGCCAAAAGATCTACAATTCGGGTGGAGAATTTTGTTTGGTCAAATTCCAGCTTTATCCTCTCATAGGGGTGCAAGGGGGTGAGATTGTCGAAAAGGACTCTCTGCTTGGCCAACTCTGGATCTTCAAAATTTACCGCCTCCACCTTCAGAAGGGCGAAGTAGCTCTCATTCTCTTTTGGGGGGCGAATTTGACCGTAGACTGTATCACCTGTCCGGAGGTCGAATTTTTTGATCTGGGAGTGGGAAATGTAGATGTCGTCCGGACCGGGGAGATAGTTGTAGGCAGTCGAGCGGAGAAACCCATATCCATCGTCTAAGCTCTCCAAAACGCCCTCCCCGAACAGCGGACCTTCCTCCTCCGTCTGCGCCTCCAGAATCTTAAATATGAGTTCTTGCTTTCTTAAGCTGCCGTAGTCGGGGATCTTAAATTTCTGGGCTAGCTTTCCCAACTCAATAATGTTCATTGTCTTAAGTTCAGCAATATCCATAATCGGGTTCTCCTCAAAAATTATAGGGTCTATATAACTCCAGGTTACTTAGTTCGTTGAGAAACTGAAGAGAAGCAACTGGAAGGGAATTGAACAGTGGAACAAACGGAGAGGAAATTGTAACAAAGATATGAAATAGTCCAGCGCTTGTCAAGATTTTTCTGTTGACTTGGCGGAAATGGGATTTCAGGGTTTTGCCTTTGACTTCTTATTGCTCTGACCGCTTTCCCAGAATTCTTTCTCAATCTCTTCTTTCTTCTGTTCTATGTATCTGTCTATCTGAGAAGTTATCCCCTCTAAGTTCTCCAATTTTCTCACTCTTTCCTCTATCTCTTCCTCTTTTTTCAGCACCAGGCGGACAGCTTCGGCCACTGGGTCAGGCAGCTTGCCATGTTCCAGATCGATCACTGGCTTCCGATGCTCTTCTATCACTCTGCCGGGTATACCAACCACGGTGGCCCCTTCAGGCACATCTCGGATTACCACTGACCCTGAGCCTATCTTTGCCCCTGATCCCACCTTTATCGCCCCCAGAATAGTGGCTCCTGCGCCTACCACGACATTATTGCCCAAGGTAGGGTGTCTCTTCTCCTTTTTCAGTGAGGTGCCTCCTAAGACCACTCCCTGATAAAGAAGGCAATCGTCACCGATCTCTGCAGTCTCTCCTATTACCACTCCCATTCCGTGGTCGATGAAAAATCTCCGGCCTATCTTCGCCCCGGGGTGGATCTCAATCCCAGTGAGCCATCTGTTGATGTGCGAGATGAATCGTGCGACTAGAAATCTATTTCGCCGGTAGAGCCAGTGTGCTACCCGATGCAGCCATACGGCATGAAGTCCCGGATAGCACATGATTACCTCCAAGGCACTCTTAGCTGCCGGATCCCTGTTGAAAACAGTTTGGATGTCTTCCCTGATCATTCTCAGCATAGCGGCCTCCTGCCCGCTAATATACAACAAGAGCTATCGGATGTAAAGGAATTTTTGCACGGAAGCCTCTATGAGACCGAAAACTATGGAAGTTATACTAGGATTTTCATTCGCTGGTTGCTTGATTCATAAAGAGTCCCTTGTTGTCATGTTAGGTTTGCGCAAGCATTCCATATCAATTCACGAACAAATCAGATTCTCTGTTCCATTCAAAATCGCAGTTTTGCCACTTTTCAGATTCTGTCGAATAACAGAGGACCTGTCAGTAGTGCGCCTCACTTCGGATACCTATTTTCTATACGGGGGCTCTCCAGAACGCAATTTCGTCGGCCTTTGGAGACACCTCATACTTCTGTTGTCAAGGTGGAATGGAGGACGTTTTCTGCAGGATCGGCCTTTTTCGGCAGTACCTTTTTACGAACCAATACTGATTGGGCTTATCAGTAGCTGGATCCACCCGGAATGCATCTGGGTGAACTAAGCAGGTAAATTCAACACAAGGTAGGGAGTGCAGCAATCAACTCAAGAGAGGGCATTGTCAGAAATGTGTTGACAGAGCCGAATAGATGCTATATTTTTACAGTTATGTAGCTGCTGCCTAATATTGTCACTTGCCGACTGGCCTATTGTAGTAACCCTATTAGCAAAAGGATTTTCCCGGAGGAGGCAGGTAACGTCTCTGCATTTGCGAAATAGACAGGCTATTAACCACATCAAAGAGGAGGTGAAGTGATGGTTGAGCTGTTCAACAAGGGGGGGCTTTTTATGTGGCCCTTGTTGGGGTGCTTAGTGATAGGGATAGCGTTTGTTTTTGAGCGCTTCTGGAGTTTAAGCCGGGCTTCGATTAATGCCAAGGAGTTTTTCATCAAGATTCGACAGTCCCTGGAAGATGGAGGGCTTGAGGATGCTGTTGAGCTCTGTGCAAACACGAGGGGACCTGTTGCCTCGATATTTCACGCCGCCCTGCTGAAGGCCGACCAAGGATTGGAGCGGATGGAGAAAGCCATTGAGGATGCCGGTTCTATAGAGATGGCCTTTTTGGAGAGGGGCATGATCTGGCTTTCTACCATTATTAGCATTGCTCCCCTTCTGGGTTTTCTGGGCACCGTGAGTGGGATGATCAGGGCCTTCTCCGCTATTGCCCGCAGAGGCGATGTAGAACCCAGCATCGTCGCTGGCGGTATCTCTGAGGCCCTTATCACCACCGCAGCCGGACTGGCCATCGCTATTCTGATCCAGGCATTCTACAATTTCTTCGCCTCCAGAATCGACAGGATAGTGATCGATATGGAAGAGAGCTCCGTCGCCCTGGTTGATGCCTTGGTGGAGATGGGATATACTGAACAGACTAAGGGTGTTGTCCAAAACAGGAGAAAGTCCGCAGAGCGCTAAACATCCTCTCAAAATGACGATTTCTGAACTCTGTCTTTCTCTGTGATTTCTTCAGTGAGAATTTGACAATGCCAATCAGAGTGAGGAGAATAGGAAATGGTTCCCAGAAGCAAAAGAATAGCCAGGCCCGCAATTCCCACGGCTTCACTGCCTGACATAGCCTTTCTTCTGATTATTTTCTTTCTGGTTACCACCACTATGCATATGGACAAGGGAATTGGTCTGACCTTACCAGCGCCGGGTCGAACCACAGAGGTGCCGAAGAAGAACATATGCCACATCTGGGTCAACGCCTTAGGGGAGATTATGTGTGAGGGGGAGATTATCACCATATCTGAACTCAGAGAGCAGATAAAGAGGAGACTAGCAGATAATCCAAGGCTTATTATCTCTCTAAAAGCTGACCGAGAGACCAAGTACGACGTCTTCATCGATGTACTGGACCAGGTGAAACTGGCGGGTGCCAAACGTATATCCATTGCATCACCGGAGTAGCGAAGATGAGATTCAGACGGAAAGTGGGCGTAGAGACAGCTATCCCTACCAGTTCGCTGTCAGATATAGTCTTTCTGCTATTGATCTTCTTTATGGTTTCCACTGTTTTTGTTCGATACCGGGGTCTGCCGGTGGAGTTGCCCTCAGCCAAGAAGATAGAGCGGATCGAAACCAAGAGGCACATCACCTACATTTGGGTAACGGCAGAGGGGAGGATATGCATTGATGATATGATAGTGAATATGCCACAGGTGAAGTCGGTTATCTATCGGAAACTGTCCAAGAACCCCCGGATTGTTGTCTCTCTTAAATGCGATAAGAATGTGCCCTATGGGATAGTCTCGGACATTATGGAGGAGCTGAAGAAGGCTGGAGCTCTCAGGATAAATTTCGCTACCAAGAGGAAGAAGTGAGAGATCTGAAGCCCAAGAAGGAGGTGGTCTGCCGCTTTTACAGAAAGGTAGATGGTTGATGGTCTCTAAGTTTCTGATTTACGTGTCCCTTATCTATGGTTTTCTCTTGCTTGGATATCTGGCCAAAAGGAGGGCAGGTCTGGGCGAGAGGGTGAGCAGCACCATCATGAAGAGCACTATCGTTTTTCTTGAGCCGGTCATAATCTGCAGTACCTTCTGGATTCTCGACCTCTCAGATCTGAGCCTGCTGTTTGCCGTACCCTTGACGGCCACTATGCTTTCCCTCTCAGTGGTACTGCCGGCACGTTTTTTCTCCGGCCTGCTAGGTCACGACTCTGAAAGCAGGGGGGCATTTTTGGGATGCGCTATGTTCTCCAACATAGGGGTGACTCTGGGAGGCTTCATCTGTTTCCTCTTCTTAGGAGAACCTGGATTCTCTGTTTCTCTTCTTTATACCGCTTATTTCATTCCTTTCCTATTTACCATAGGATTCCTTATTGTTGGTCGCTACAGTCCTTGTCCTCTCCTTGGCTGGCGGAATAATCTAGAAGACCTATTCACTAATCCCATTAGGATTGTACCTATGGTCGCCTTGTTTCTGGGGCTTTTGTTGGATTTCTCCGGTGTTGAAAGGCCCCAGATAGTGGGGACGGTGAGCAGAAACTTGATATATCTGGATGTGGCTTTATATACATTTGCCATTGGTATGACTATAAGGGTGCGCAAGATTGCAAAATATCTCCGAGACGACTTGAGTCTATCTGTTCTGAAATTCATAGTGAGCCCGCTCATCGCAGTGAGCATCGCTTATCTTCTGGGATGTCACCGCATCCTCGGCGGATTACCTTTAAAAGTAGTATTCATCGAGTCCTGCATGCCGGTGGCCATCTTCTCTCTGGTGCTCTCCCGGCTTTTGGATCTAAACCAAGACTTGGCAAACAGCGCCTGGATTTTCACTACCTTCGCTGTTTTACCCTTAACTCCTCTAATATACTTCGTAATGAATTTACTTTAACCGTATTTGCACTGTGCCCAAAGAGAACTCCAATTTCTATGTGTATCTTGGAGATCTACTTTGTTGATGAAAATCTGATACTGCCCGGAGGTGGAACAAATGCCAAAGCTATATGGAGAAAGCTTTACCAAAAGGGATCTGCTGCGTCACATCGGCGACATCTCGCAGGCAGGGGGAGTAAAGAGATACTGGCTGGCAGAGGGAAAAGCAGCTGGGACAGAGGCAGTTGATTTTCGCACTGGCGGTGGGCTAAACTTCACCGTCTTGCCCGGCAGAGGAATGGACATAAGTTTCGCCGAATACCGGGGGATACCCCTGTGCTGGCGTTCCTGTACCGGAGATGTCTCGCCCGCCTTCTTTGAGCCCCAGGGACTGGGGTGGCTCAGAGGCTTCTTCGGTGGGCTGCTTACTACCTGTGGATTAAGCTACTTAGGTGAACCCTGCATAGATCAGGGAGAACCGCTGGGGCTACACGGCAGAATCTCTAACATCCCCGCCCAGAACGTCCTGGCCGACGGACACTGGGAAGGCGAAAGCTACACAATGTGGATCAGGGGGAAAATAAGAGAGACCGCCGCCTTGGGAGAGAATATCTGTCTTACCCGAAAGATATCCGCCAAGTTAGGGGAGAACAAGCTGAAGCTTGAAGACACAGTGGAGAACTTGGGCTTTGAAAAAACGCCCCATATGATTCTCTATCACATAAACGGTGGATTTCCAGTAGTAGCTGAGGGTTCGGAGCTTATCTGTCCGGTGGCCTCTTTCCAACCGCGAGATGAACAAGCCAAGATAGAGATGGAGAGATATAATCGTTTCCTTCCTCCGGCTCCGGGCTTTAAAGAGCGTGTTTACTACCTTGACCTAAATGCTGACCCACAGGGGTACACCTACGCCGCCTTAGTTAATAGAGGTTTTGGGAATGGGAAGGGAATTGGTTTCTACATCAAATATAAGAAGCAGCAACTACCCGTGTTGGTGGAATGGAAGATGAACGGGGAGGGCTGTTATGTGGTGGGAATCGAGCCTGCCAACTGCAGGGTAGGGGGCAGGGCCAAGGCAAGGGAGAGCGGGGAGCTGGAATTCTTAGAGCCGAGTGAGAGACGGCGATATGAGATAGAGATAGGAGTGCTCGCCTCAAACCAGCAGATCAGTCAATTTGAGGAGATCGTCAAAGAAATCAAACAGGCCTAATATGCACGAAGTCTCACTCTCTTTCCTGGGTTGCAGGAGGCTGATGAATATGTGCGAAATGCATAATCGTGGCTTTTCCCACTGTGAAGTCAATAGTCACACAATAGGAGACTAATCCAGATACTTTACAAGAGACAGTTAGAAGTTGTGGAGAAATAGAGATAAGCTAACCGAATCTGAAAAGAACCAGCGTCAAAGAGGTACCGTCTCTTTTTTTTTATTATAGGGCAAGTAGGGGACGCCCGGGCAGCGAGTCAGCCGGAGGTCTAGAATCGGTCCGACAGTCCATCACTTGGTGTGACCGACAATATATGGCACAGCTGAAATAAGGGCTAAAGCCATCATTGCTCCTGTTGCCCCGTTTAGAAAATAGTAAGAAAAATCACCATCGATCAGGGCGGAGTGTACCCTCCATCGGGTAAGAGTCTTTTGTAGACTGAGAAACACCAAAATGAGGAAGATGACAGCCAACTGAATGGCTGTTTTCCATTTGGCCAGTTTTGATGTTGCCATCTGCCGGTCACTACGCAGGGCCCGCATACGGATGCCGGTGATGACTATCTCTCGCGCCAGGATGACTTCCACCATCCACGAAGCAACCAAGTTTCTGATAACCAGAGAGAAAAGAACTGAGAGGGTGAGAATCTTATCGGCCAGAGGGTCCAAGAATCGGCCAAAACGGCTGGATAAGCCTCTGGTTCTGGCAAGCTTACCGTCGTACTTATCCGTCAATGAGGCTACTCCAAAGACAATCAGAGCTAAGTATTGGCAATACAAACCCTCAGCAAAGAATAGCTTTAGGAAAAACGCAGCCAAAACAATCCGGGAGAACGTCAACACATTGGGCGCAGTTATCAGGTCCTTCATAGTATCAACTCATCTTCTTCCATTATGAGCAGAGTATTTGGAAGCAATATCAAATGGGAAGATCCAGATGGCAAAAGCGCTTTTTCCCGTCATTTTGGTATTCGGGCTTTGGGTATGTCAGTACAAATTGGATGCCACACCTGATCAAATTGAGGTAAAGCTGTTTTTCTTCTCCCTCAGAAAGGACTGGGTGGTATGTCGCCTTTTTCAAGAGCTTTTCTCCAACAGTTCTTCCCAACGGCGGTCCACTTCAGCCTGTAGTTGTTCAATCACCTGTTGATTATCGCCTTTGAATAGATGGGCAAATCTTCCCTGGGTTTTAAGCCATTCTTCGACAGGGAGTTTCTGCTTCGGTCGGTAAGTTAGTCTCCACTTACCCTCTACAACCTCATAGAGTGGCCATAGGCAAGTATCTACGGCCAGTTGGGCTATCTTGATGGTCTCATTTGGGGGGAATCGCCAGCCACGAGGGCAGGGGGAGAGAACATTCATAAACGATGGTCCTTCGGTTCGGAGCGCGGTTTGGGTTTTGCTCACCAGGTCATTCCAGCGGCCGGGTGAAGTCTGAGCCACATAGGGGATATGGTGAGCGGCCATTATTTCAGTTAGGTCCTTTCTGTTCTGGGACTTACCTGGGAGCAGTTTGCCCGCCGGGCAGGTGGTAGTTGCCGCCCCCAGCGGAGTGGCGCTGGACCGCTGGATGCCCGTGTTCATGTAGGCCTGATTGTCGTAGCAGACATAAAGCATCCGGTGACCCCGTTCGCAGGCGCCAGAAAGGGCCTGTAGACCTATGTCATAAGTACCTCCGTCGCCCCCGAAGGCGATAAATCTGATGTCTTGACTAATTTTCCCTTTCTTCTTCAACGCCCGGTACGCTGTTTCCACCCCACTGAGCGTAGAGGCGGCATTTTCAAAGGCGCAGTGAATAAAGGGACAACGCCAGGCAGTGTATGGGAATATAGTTGTTGCCACCTCAAGACAACCGGTGGCATTTGCCACCACTACAGGTGTATCCGCTGCCAGAAGCACCTGCCGCACAATTATGGAGGCCCCACAACCGGCACACAGCCGATGCCCTCCAGAAAGCAGCTCTTTGTTGCTGGAAAGTTCTTTTAAGCTGGCCATCAACTCCTCCTATTCTCTAACACTGACATAGTCAACAAGCTGTTCTGTTTTTCCTCGTTCTGCTGTTCTCTCCAGTTCTTCTCCAACCTTCTGTATATCTTCTATGTCTATATCTCTTCCCCCCAAGCCGTAGATGTAGTTGACCAATAGGGGACGGCGATCGGCTCTGAACAGGGCCGAGCTTATCTCAGTGAAGAGTGGTCCAGCGGTTGCCCCGAAGGAGACCGCTCTGTCCAGCACAGCAACCGCTTCAAATCCGCCCAAAAGCTGGATCAACTCTTCGCTGGGAAAGGGCCTGAAAGCTCGCAACTTTAGCAGTCCTATAGGTAAGCCATCGGCTCTTAGCCGGTCCACAGCCTCCTTTGCAGTCCCAGCGGCAGAACCCAGCAGAACTATTGCCAGCCGAGCGTCCTGAAGCCGATAGCCTTCAAACAGTCCGTACTCCCTCCCTGAGAGGGCACTGAACTGCTTGCCGATTTCGACTATGACTTGCTTGGCCGGGCCGTAGGCCTCTATTTGCTGGCGCTTATGCTCAAAATAGAAATCGTAAAGGTCCAGAGGCCCAAAGGTGTGAGGGTGAGCGATATCCAGCAGGGAATTTACTGGCTTGAATTCGCCCACAAATTCCTGAACTTCCTTGTCTTCGAGTAGTTTTAGGCATTCCACTGCATGGCTGATGATGAAGCCATCGTAGCAAACCATAACTGGCAGCCTGACCTGGGGATGTTCAGCGATACGCACTGCTTGAATGAGGGTATCGTAGACCTCCTGACTGTTTTCACAGTAAAGTTGAATCCAGCCCGCATCTCTGGCACCCATTGAGTCAGAGTGATCGCAATGGATGTTTATATTGGCGGAAAGAGCTCTATTCACCAGGGCCATAACAATTGGCAGGCGGGTGGAGGCGGCGATGTAAAGGATCTCCCACATAAGGGCCATACCGTTGGCAGAAGTAGCGGTCATTACCCGGGTGCCTGCCGCCGCTGCTCCCACGCAAGCACTCATTGCTGAATGCTCGCTCTCCACAGTGATGAATTCGGTATCCACCCGACCATCGGCCACAAATTGGGCAAACGTCTGTACAACTTCAGTTTGAGGAGTTATGGGATAGGCAGCCACTACGTCGGGATTTATCTGACGCATCGCCTCTGCTGCTGCCTGATTCCCCTCCATTGAAATCAATTTTCCCATAATTCGCTCCTTTTCTGGTCAAGATGAGCATTGATCTGGATAGATTTCACAGGGATAGAATCCCTTAGCCTCCTTAACTAATGCATTATACTATTTCAAATCATCCGTTTTTCTTTCTTCTACCATTGTTATTGCCTTAATTCTTGGGGGGCAGACCTCGGCACAGATGCCGCAGCCCTTGCAATGGTCATAATCTATGCCCACAATCTTAGCGTTTTCTACTATAATGGAAGAGTCGGGGCAGTGGATCCAGCACAGCAGGCAATTGGTGCATTTCTGTTCATCACGGATGGGGCGGAAAGTTCGCCAACTGCCGGTTATGTACTGCTCGGCGTTGCCTGCTTCCAGTATAACTCCTCCCTGAGGCAGTTTTTTCCATCCTGTATCCGGTGTAATCTTCACTCTGACTTCACCTCCTCATAGGCCCGTCGGATAGCCTGGATATTCTTCTCTACTACCAGACCGCTGAACTTTTTCTCAAAGCTCTTGCGGGTGTTAGTGATAACTGCTTCAATGTTCAAAAGTCCACTGGCCTTAATCATAGCCCCTATCATCGGGGTGTTAGGGATGGGTTTGCCTATAGTCTCCAGGGCGATTTGGGTGGCTGGCACGGTGAACAGACGCCTACCCGATATGCTCAGGCTCCTCCGCAAGGAGTCCGGCGACTCTCCTGTGTTTACCACCACCGTGCCATCTTTGGGAACTCCATCCAAGATATCCACGGTTTCAAGTAGGGTGGGGTCCAGTACTGCCACCACTTGGGGGGTTTTTACATGGCAGTGAATTCTGATTGGGGTGTCGCTTATGCGAGTGAAGGCCATCATGGGTGCCCCCATCCTCTCTGGTCCGTATTCCGGGAAGGCTTGGATGTATTTACCCTCTTGCATTGCCGATTCGGCGAGAAGATAGGCAGCGGTCTTCGCCCCCTGTCCTCCCCTGCCGTGCCATCGAACTTCAATCATCTTGGACATAACATCCTCCTGGATTGCTTCGATCCGCTATTTTGATTTGAAGTGACTATTCTACCTTTCGCCGTTCTTCTATAGCTCGAATTAAAGTCTCTTTGCTGGCGATCTCTAAATCTCCACCTACAGGCAGCCCCTGAGCAAGCCGGGAGACCTTCACTGGGTAGGGCCGGAGCAATTTGGCCAGATAGACGGAGGTGGTTTCCCCTTCCGCCGTAGCACTGGTGGCCAGGATCACTTCCTGGACGCCATTTCTTACCCGCTCCTGGAGTTCTCTGATCCTTAGGTTATCTGGGCCGATACCATCCAGGGGCGACAGAACTCCGCCCAGCACGTGATACAGCCCTCTATACTGGCCTGTTTTCTCCACCGCTAACACATCTCTTGGTTCTTCTACCACGCATATGATTGAGCTGTTTCGGGTAGAATCAGAGCAGACACTACATGGGTCGGTTTCGGTCAGATTGAAGCAGATCGAACAGTAACGGGTTTTCTCCTTTAGCTCGATAATTGCCTCGGCCAGAGAGAGTGCCTCTTCTCTGTCGGCCTTCATCAGATAGAAAGTTAGCCTCTGGGCAGTTCTTCTTCCAATGGAAGGCAGTTTCTGAAATGCCGCAGTCAGTCTTTCAACAGAATCAACAGTGGGGCGCATTGCCTATTTCTCCCTGTTTTTCAGTCAAGTCAATCCGGGTATTTTTATGTTGCCCAGTAGTTGTGGGACGAGTCCCCCAGTTAATTTTTGCATCTCCTCTTCGGCCAATTCTTGGGCCCTCTGGCGGGCTTGGTTCACAGCAGCCACAATCAAATCCTCTAACATCTCAACATCTTCGGGATTTACAACTTGTGGGTCAATCTTCACTTCCAGGATCTCCTGTTTGCCATTGGCCACCACAGTAACCATACCTCCGCCGGCAGTACCTTCAACCCTTTTTTGCTCCAACTCTTCCTGTAACTTTGAGAGTTTTCCCTGTAGGGCCTGTGCCTGTTTCATCACCGTCGCAAATCCTGTAGGGACCTTTGCCATTACGTTATCCTCCTTGTTTTCAGTTTATCCCAGACTTACTGTCTGGTGCTCCTCCAACGAGCTCTCCGTCGAATATCTCCACTACGCTGCGAAGTAAAGGTTCCCTCTGGTAGAGTTGTTCCAGGGGAGCCTTCGGTGTGCTCGTTTTCTTCTCAGCAGAATCGACAACCGTGCACTTAATCTTCAGCGGAGCGCTGAACATCTCTCCTATGGTCTGCTCCACCAAAGTGCTCTCTTTTTCCACTTTTCTGGCAGAGAAGTTGCCTTCTTTTTTGAAGGAGAGTTCGAGAATACCCCCGGACACCTCAGCCGGCACTGCATGAGAAAGAAGTGCTCCTAAACTTCTCTTTTTCTGCTTAACTGCCTCAACTATCTGAGGCCAATGCTGCTGTAGATTTTCCAGACTCAGTTCCAAATCTGCTGATTCTGTGGTAACCTCTTTCCCCTTTTTGGGGGGCTCCACTGTTACTTTCTCGTGAGGTTCTATCTGCTCTGGTTTGTCTTCGAACAATGGAAGGGAAGGTGGTCTATTTTCACCAATCTGAAAGTTTGTTCTTTTGAATCTTTCTTCTAATCGGGAGAATCGTTCTAATAGCTCATTCAGAAGTACGGTAGAATCCAGCTTAATCAACCTAATAACGGCGATTTCCAGCTTCAGTCTTGGATTAGGAGCCCGATTGATTGAAGCTTCTATGTCAGAGACGATCTTTATCATTCGCAGCAGGTCTTCTTCGGAGAAGTTTTTTGCCTGGGCTTGATAGCTCAGTTTGTCCCCCTCTGATGCCTCTATATTTTTCATCCCTCCAGGAATTTTAGCAAACAACAGGTCCCGAAGATGTTCCAGCAGTCCTTTTACGATTTCTCCCACCTCTCGGCCATCTTCGATCACCTTCTCCACCAGTTCCAGACCCCTGCGACTATCTTTTTGGGCCACGGCCTCTATCAAGTCGAAGAAAAATTGCCGTTCTACCAGTCCGAGCAAGCTTTCCACTGTCTCGGATGAGATCTGACTGCCGCCGAAGGCGATCACCTGGTCTAAGAGGCTTTCGGCGTCCCGCATTGCCCCATCGGCCTTTTTGGCTATTAGCAGCAGGGCATCTTCGTTGATCTCAACCGACTCGCGAGAAGCGATCAATTGGAGGCGCTTAACCATCTCCGCAGTCGGAATCCTCTTGAAGTCGAAGCGCTGACAGCGGGACAGAATGGTCAAGGGAATATCCTGAGGCTGAGTGGTGGCAAAGATGAAAACGACATGTGGAGGTGGTTCCTCGAGTGTTTTCAACAGGGCATTGAAGGCGGGAGTAGTTAGCATATGCACTTCGTCGATGTAATATATCTTGTATCTGCTTTGGCTGGGGGCATATCTGACGTTCTCCCTCAGGTCACGTACTTCGTCGATGCCTCGGTTAGAAGCTCCATCAATCTCCAGGACATCGAGACTGACCCCATTGGTGATCTCTTTGCAGGCAGTGCATTTGTTACAGGGGTGGGGTGTAGGGCCCTCAGCACAGTTCAATGCTTTAGCTAAGATTCGAGCAGTGGTAGTCTTGCCCACACCACGAGGGCCAGAAAATAGATAGGCCTGGGCAATTCTGCCTGAACTGATAGCATTCTTCAGAGTAGCAGTAACATGTTCCTGAGCTACTACATCGTCAAAGTTTAAGGGTCGCCACTTTCTGGACAGCACTACATAAGACATCTTTTGGCTCTTTAGGTTGCTTTCGGTATTGTTGACTAAGTCTCAGTGAATTTTGAGCAACAAACTCCGAATCTTCAAAGACGGAGTTTGTCGTAGCGTCAGCTGCACCTGAAATTGCGCATTCTATCAAAAAGGCTGTGGGAAGTGCTTGCGAACCCCAATAGGGCAAAGCGTGGGATTTAAGCATTCAATTTTCGAAGCCGTTTGGAACCGAGTTGTATGCGGTCGTGCACCCACCTTTGGCCGTTTGTCCCGGGCGTCACAGTCACAGCCGACTCCGGTCAGGTTGCCCTGCGGCACACGCAAGAGAACGCCTACCGCTGCTACCTTCCGGTCCTGACGGGGTTTAGCGACCTTCCGTTGCACAGGACCTGACCATCAACGCCGCTTATGGCTGGTATATCCTGAGACAACAGAGCCTAGGGTTGGGAATTAAGCCCCGCTGTAGCGGATTGCGGGTACAGGGCACCGCTGGCTCCCCGCCTAGCACGACCGCAACCTTTTTAGTGGAGCAGAGCGGATTCGAACCGCCGACCTCATCCGTGCGAGGGATGCGCTCTCCCAACTGAG
>Ga0164318_10001539_pt1 | contig 20634 bp, 13 predicted proteins | sample GuaBasSedimGuay9_FD_113734 | JGI IMG/M metagenome (GOLD analysis project Ga0164318, IMG submission 113734) | Subseafloor sediment microbial communities from Guaymas Basin, Gulf of California, Mexico - Guay9, Core 4571-4, 0-3 cm | ecosystem: Environmental > Aquatic > Marine > Hydrothermal vents... | reverse complement strand
TTTTTGACACTGGCAATCCACCAGCCGAGGGTCAGGATGGTTGGGATTTCTACAGCAAGGTGAAAGAGCATATCGTCTACGTCCACATTAAGGATGCCCTCCTTCGAAAATCTGGAGAAGAGGAGGTGTTCACCTTTCCTGGAGAGGGAGACGGCTATGTGAGACAAATCGTTCAGGATCTTCTCAAGTCAGGTTACCAGGGAGGTATGTCCATTGAGCCCCATCTTTCGGCCATTATCCACTTGGGCAAGGAAGCGAGCTCAGAGGCGAAGGCCTTCGACACATATGTGGAGTATGGGCGGAGGTTTATGAGGCTAATAGAACAACTGCAAAACGCAGAAAGATAGAGGGCACAGTTTTCCTGAAAACCTGCGATTGCTTACATCTCTTAGTCGACAATGGTCAAAGAGTGTTCTACATCAGTGGCAATCTTGTGGATAAACTGCCAGCCTCTCCTACGGCGAGCTTGGCTCCAATGTGGTTAGTCTCAACCCTTGTTGGGTTCGCTTTGTAGGTGTAACTCAGCCGGGGATTAATGCACCCACCCGCCTCGGAAAATCTGTATGTTGAACATTTTCCGAGGATTGCCTTCTATGCTCGTGTAGAGTCCCAGGTGGCTGGAGAAGTTAATCAGGACCGGTTCTATAAGCATGGCGATTCGAGCCCCAGCCCGACGGCAAGGTGATCTTTACCGCTTATGGCGACCATCCATCCTGGGTGGCGTTGGAACTGGCCAGGCGGTATGGCTCTGCCGTGGAGATTCTGGAGCCTGAAGAGGCCAGGAAGCAGATGTGGAAGGAGGTAGAGCGAATGGCAAGGTTATACAGAGCAGGGGAGCGGTAACTTCGAGAAAGTGACAATGATGATATGAACAGGGGTTACAGATTGAGGTTTGAACCCCTCATAAAAAGCCTTTTCGGGAAATGGTGAGACTATGGGGTGAAAAGGCAAATCATGCTGTTTTACTCTATTCCTAAGCCATTTTGGTGATGGAGCGACATTTTGCACAGGAGTCTTGCCCCGACTGAGAGCGACAAGAGAAGAAGGGCTTCCCTGTCGGTGCTTGAGGTGATTCTGGGCGTATGTCACGTATCCTTGGCAGTTACTGGCCGAAGCTTTGAGAAATAAAGCCACCTCCACATCAGGCCGTCCTGCGAGTGGAAGTTGGCCCCACACCGTGGGAGCCCTTTCAGGTCCGAACTGGTTGCCTTCAGAGCTCAACAGATGCGGCATTCCTGTTTGAATTCAGGCAGTTGCTGTCCTATTCTACGCCGGGAAGATGTCACTTTAGCCGGTGTCCAGTACAGTTCGCATCTGTTTTTCAACTATTGAGTGGAACAGGAAGCCCTCGGGGGGGTCTCTACACCCAGTTTTTCACAATTGGCCACAGAGCTCCTGCCATTGCTCCTCAGTGCCTGGCACGCTAATCACCTTATCAGAGGGAAGGGCCACTGCGTTATGTGCTCGCCTTCTCCAGCGCCACATCTGGAATACAGTCGTAATAGTGACGAAAGGTGATTCCCTGAAAGGGGACAAACCTAATCTTATGCCTTATTAACCACTGATGCTTGTTGATGCGAGCAGCTCAGCGAAGAACAGGCATAGAGCCCTACATTCCGAAAGACGGTCGTGGTGTAGCCCCTTGTGGGCGTCGCCTTTTAGTGAAATAACTGGATTGCCTATCAAAGAGTCGTCACGACGGGCCCGGCCCAGCCGCAGGTGTTCTCGTCAGGCAAAAATAAAAAATGGCCACAGGCCATTTCTTTTGGCGGGGTAGACGAGACTTGAACTCGCGACCTTCGGCGTGACAGGCCGACGCTCTAACCGACTGAGCTACTACCCCGCAATCGTTTTGACGCTAAGTGCATGTAAGATCTGGGAAAAGAACAGAATCTGCTAAGCCAATGGCGCCCCTGCGAGGACGTGAAGCGTAAAACGTGAAAGTGTCTCCAATATTGTGTCCAATCACGTTTCATGCATCACGTTTCCCGCCGAGCCGTGCAATGAGCCAAGGTATGGTAACGATAATCTCTCCCGGTTCTCACGTGCCCTCATTAGAATCTAACAAGTCTGTCCCGAGTTGTCAACCGAAATATTATACCAGAAGGGCAGCAAATGACTCGCTAACGCACAGTATTGTCGTCGCTTATGTCTCCAATTGCAATATTTCTGTGAAATTTAAGTCTCATAGTCCAGCCACCCTCTGGTAGAAATCCTCTAATCCCTCATCAGAGTCTATAGGAACCACAGGTATCCCTGCCTCTCTGGCGGCATAGCGAAGCTCGGCAGTAAAGTTGCCCGGGATGGCACTGTAGTGATTAGAACCTGTAACTCTGGTCAGCTTCGCCGGGTCGACTCCCAGACTTATCGCGATATGAGGCCACATCTGCCCCCATTTGATCCTCTCTCTGATTTGGGAAGTGATCTCAAGCGACTCACCCAAGCCCATCTGGAGAAAGTATCGTCCGCGGATTCTGAGCAGGCGTGCAACTGTCAGTGGGCCTGGCTGCCCATCGTAGCCCACCGAACCCCCCGCCGTACCCTGACACTGCCCTTCTATTCTCACATAAGGCAACACCTCTGAGGCTCGATTCGAGTTCCGGGCGTAGTATACCGAGCTGCCCCCGCAATTGGAGATAATCAGATAGTCCTTCCCCACATACTTTAGGTCACCGAACAGGGCAGGCACCCCAGCAGAAATCCTGGCCAGCAGAGCACAGGTGAGAAGTCCCTTGATATCCCCCTCACAGACGGCAGACACAACTGGACGTTTCCCTTCCGAGTCCTCTCCAAAAGGCAGAAAGGAGGGCAGCAAACAGGCGGTGACTCCATACTCTTCCGAAAGTTCTGGTTGGCACCTCACCGAGACCCCCACTATCCTCTCCTCTCCAAGCTCCTGCAGTCTGTCCCGCGCAGCAAGGTAAAGAGCTATCTGTCTACGCAGTATCGGCTCGGTAAGCATATTCTCATCGTAACTGATCTGAACCCCGTTATCATTGAGCCAAGCCAAGAAGCCATTGACCCTGCTGCGTGGCATCTTTTCTGCTCGTCTGATCAGAATATACTGCCCTTCGGTGAGAATATCACCCACCAGGAAGGACTTCAGTCTGGGGATGTCGTCCTGAAGGTGCTCCATTCGAAGACAGTAGCTTCCTCCCCAAAGAAGCAGCGAGCTTCTCTTTAGCCTCTCTATGGCCGTCACCCCCCTCACCCACTTCAGCAGAGCGAACCTGTCAGCTAAGATCCTTTCGTGGGTGAGGGCGTGCCGATTAGCGGCCTCCTCCCACAGCGAAGCGCCCACGGCGCTGACATTGGTTGCCCCCGCCCAGGTAGGGTCATCCTCGGTGAAAAGGCAAACTGGCAGGTTAAGCTCTCTCACGGCATAGAGGGGTAACATCGGCTCGGTCCAGTGCCAGCAGCCGATGATCAAAGCCTCTATCCCCTCACTGCGAAGTCGCCGGACGGCCTCCTCCACCTCGCCCATCTTTCTTAAGCCAAAATATTTGCCCCCAGCCGTTCTCATCTCAGAAAGGGGATCGGCCACTTCAATCCCGTTCTCTTCTAGGTAAGTTGCCAGCTTTCGGTGTCTTTGCTGGATATAACCTTCCCGCTCAGAAAAAAAGGCAGCGGTCTCTCTGGGATCAGTGAACGACAGAATACCAACCTTGGGACTGTCAACCGGCACAGTGTCTCCTCCAGCCTAAATTAAAGACTTCTCTCCCCACGGCAAGCATTACACGGATTGCCTCTGTATCTCAATGTTAATCCCCCTTTCGCTTCATAAAACAACATCCTATAGACGCCTGCTGGTCTTTCCAGGGGAAGAAACCGCCAGTGTCTTTGCTGTGTTGTGCTGGCTCGTTCTCTCAATTAACCACTGCTGAATGGAAGAAAGTATATTGAACATCGTCCAATACAGAACCAGTCCGGACGCGAACCTAAGAAACATAAAGGTGAAGACGGCAGGCATAAGGTACGTCATCGCTTTCTGTTTAGGGTCCTTCACGGTCATCTTCTGCTGGATGAACATAGTGGCTCCCATCATCAGGGGAAGAATATAATAAGGATCAGGCTGAGAAAGATCCTGTAGCCAAAAGATAAATCCTGCCTGCCTCAGCTCAATGGTAGTACGAAGAAGATTGAACAGAGCAATAAATATCGGAAATTGCAGAAGCATAGGAAGGCAGCCCCCTGCCGGGTTCACATGCTGCTCTTTATAAAGCTTCATTATCTCCACGTTAAGTCTTTGCTGGTCATTTTTGTACTTTGCCTGTAAAGCAGCCACTTTGGGCTGAAGCTGCTGCATCCGAGCGGTAGCTATATAGCTCTGTTTCGTCAGCGGATAGACAACAAGCTTTATTAACACAGAGAAGATGATAAGCACAACCCCGTAATTTGGAATAACGTTATGAAGATAGATAAAGATCCAGAAAAATAGCTTAGCAAACCAGCGGATCACCGGCCAGCCCCAGTCCATTATGCTCTCCATCCCTATATCGTACTGTTTTAACCTGGGATATTCTATGGGGCCCAGGTATAGATTGTGCTTAACCTGATTTCCGATCAATCCACTCTGGAAGAAAAAAGCGTAGTCCTTGCTCGAGTCTCGTTCCTCTTCTCCCCATATGCTCACTTCCCCTTCTCGCCCGTCAACAGGGATCAGAGAGATAAGAAAGTACTTACTCCTGAGCCCCACCCATCCGAGCTTGCCGCTGAGAGGGGTTTTGTTTAATTGTTGTTTCCTCTTCACACCACGGCTATCAAATTTCTCCAGCTCTCCCCCCATATACGTATAGACCTTAGTGTAGCGCAGATCCTCCTTCAAATTGGGCTCATTGCTCGCAATCCCCCCTTTCCATCCCACTTGAACTTTTGTCTTAGGATCAAACCCCACGAAGGTGATAGTAGCTCCCAGTAAGTACTTGCCTCTCTCTATGGTAAACTGTTTCTCAATCCTCTTTTCCTTGCCAAGGTGCGCCACAAATGTGATCTGCCCTCCTGAGGTCAGTCGCTTTTTATCTGGCAAAAATTGCAGTTCGGAGGCGTCCACCATTCCGCTGCCCTCATCAAAGCAGAGGGTGAATCCCTCTCCACCAGGAGGTATCAACCTCACTTCTTCAGTTCTCTTTATCTGAGAGTCAACAGCTCGATAGAAATTCTTCAGCCTTAAGTCTACTATGACTGCCCCCTTAGTACTGATCTGCCCCGACATAAGATCGTTCTCAAAGGCGATGTGCCTGGGTACAAAGTGCTGCTGTTTGAGAGGTTGAATCTCTTCTGATTCTGGGGTAATGAGCTGTTTTTGCTGCGGGACTGAGGGCAGGAGCCCACGTTTGCGGCTCTCTGTTACCCTTTGGCTCTCCAGTGCCCTTCTCTGCTGCTCCGTGAGAAAAAACCGCTGATATATCGGACCCCACAAAATAATAATTAGGCCGATGAGTACAAAGGCCAGTAGGGTTCTCTTGTCCATCAATCTCCTCCCGGCTCGGGAACAGGGTCATATCCGCCAGGGCAGAGGGGATGGCATCGCAGAATCCGCCTTATAGACAGAAGTCCACCTTTCAGTAGTCCAAACCTCTGTAAGGCCTGCATAGAATAGGTGGAACAGGGTGGGTAGAAACGGCAATTGGCCCCCAGAAGCGGAGAAATGAAGAGTTGATACCCTTTAATTATCGAGATAAGTATCTTCTTCATCTTATACGCTCAGCCGTTTTCGCCCCTTTCGTCTTCTGCGGTTTATTATCTCTCTTCCCTGTGGGGTACTCATCCTTTGGCGAAACCCGTGTTTGTTGTGTTTCTTACGATTGCTCGGCTGAAATGTCCTTTTCATCTTGCTCCTTACCTCTTTGGGTTTGACAGATCTCGTTAGGAATAGTGAAAAAGCGCCTTCGGGAATTCATGCCACTAAATATAGAGCTCAAGGCTCATCTTGTCAAGTCCTTTAGCAGACCGGTTGATACAGATGCATATGTGAGATATTATCACACCGTTATTAGATAGCCAACCGGGGAAGGGAGGAAAAATTTGCTTGACTTTCAGGAAAAAAACTATTAAATTTGATTAGCGCTGGGGCAAAACTAAGCTATTGATATTTTGCTGTGTTGCGGAAAGGACTGTAGATGCTGGGCCGTGAACAGATTGAAGAATTCTGGGCAAGATGTCTTTTGCGGGCAGAGGCTAAAATCCCCCGGCAGAGTTTTGAGACCTGGTTGCGTCCCACCCGCCTGCTTCACCTGGACAGTGAGATAGCATTGATTGAAGTGCCAAGCTCGTTTTTCGCCGAATGGCTGGAACAACATTATCTTTCTTTAATCAAATCAGTTATCTTAGAGCAAGGCGCGCTCTCCCCCCAGATTTCCTTCTCTGTGGCAGATACAAGTGAAGAGAGACAAGCTCGCCCCGCCGTTTCTGCAGAAGTGCAAACTGCTGCTCAGGAGGAACCGCATTCGGAGTCTACGGCTTCTCTGTTTAATCCCCGCTATACCTTTGACACCTTTGTCGTCGGCAAAAGCAACCAATTTGCCCACGCAGCGTCTCTCGCTGTCGCTGAATCACCAGGGACTACCGGATTTAATCCCCTGCTTATCTATGCAGGAGTAGGGTTAGGAAAGACGCACATTCTCCAGGCTATAGCTCAGTACTGTCTTAGTCGAGGGAAGGCCAAGAAAGTGAACTATGTCTCATCGGAGAAATTTACTAACGACTTTATTTCTTCGATTCAAAACAACAACACTGTTGAATTTAACAGAGTATATAGAAGCTCTGATGTGCTATTGGTAGATGACGTTCACTTTTTTATAGGAAAGGAGAGCACCCAAGAGGCTTTTTTCCACACCTTTAATACCCTTCACCAAAACGGAAAGCAGATTGTACTCACTTCTGATAGACCTCCTCGCGAATTGAAAGGCCTGGAGGAGCGACTTATTTCCCGCTTTCAATGGGGACTGGTAACCGATATTCAGCCGCCGGATTACGAAACCAGGGTTGCTATTTTGCGCAAGAAGGCAGAAATAGAGGATATTCAACTGCCCGATGAGGTTATCTTCTTTATCGCCAAGAATATTAGCTCTAATATCCGGGAGTTGGAAGGAGCACTGATAAGACTGCTTGCATACTCCTCCATAACTGGAGACGATATCTCATTGGATCTAACCTCAAAAGTGCTTAAGGATATCATCAAATCCTCCTCTAAGAATATAAACATAGAATCTATACAGAGCGAGGTTTCCAACTTTTATAATATCCCTATTGATTTAATTATAGGTAAAACAAGAAGGAAAGAAGTGGTAACGGCTCGCCAAGTGGCTATGTACTTGGCCAAGATATTAACCAACAGTTCCCTAAAAACAATAGGTCTCCATTTCGGTGGTAGAGACCACAGCACTGTCATCCACTCCTATCAACTTGTCGAGCAGCGAAAGAAAACGGATAAACAATTTAATCACCAGATTAACAATATTATCTCAAAAATAAAGGGGCTCTGACTCTGTTTGCAACTGGCGCAGAAATTCTCAACTTGCTCACGTATCCGTTACCTTTCTTTCCCACAAGAGTTGCGCACTCTGTAGGTGTGGAACATACATAGGCTTGGATTGCTGATGTCATAAGCTCTACAGAGAACAAAAGGTTGGCTTGATTTTATCAACGACTGATAAGAAGCCAATTACCTACTACCGCCAGGATTGACCATAGCCGTGGCAATTGATATTTGTTGCTGCCACATGGGAAGAACCTAATGAGCTGAGCGGAGAGTGGAATGTTTTGACAGTATCGGCTTCGAAGATTCTTCCAGCAGTAAGAGCCTCCGTCCTAGAATTCTTAAAAGTGCAAGGCGAACTTCCACCTAGAAACAAAAGAACCTGTAGAGATAAATACTAACCTCCTATCTTAACATAGAAACTTCTCTATTAACAGAGGCTGTGGAAAACGGGTTCATTTACTTTTAAATTTTCGCGCAAAAGCTGTTTTGCGGATGGCCCACTTAAAAAGCAAGAGGATATCAAGATGTTTTGCACAATTATGCTTACACTTTAACTATATAATAAAAAAACCGTTATCCAGTGTTGATGACACTTATCAACCTCTGTATTATTAGTTCTACATGTATACTGAAATAGTGAAACCTTTTTCTAGTGTTCTTAAATTCTGGAGGAACACCAAATGAAAATCAAGATTGAACAGGTTGACTTTTGGAAGGAAATACAAAAAGTATTCAGTATTGTACCTACCAGGACAACACTGCCAATACTCTCGAACATCCGTTTGGATGCAGAGAAAGATAGCCTAAGTATTGCTGCTACTGATTTGGATGTTTCTATTTGCACAAAAATGCCAGCGCAGGCAGAGGACCCTGGTTCCATAACCGTCCCGGCCAGGAAATTTGCAGAGGTATTAAGGGAACTTCCCAGTTGCCTGCTTTCCTTAGAGTCAGATGGGGACCGCGTTTGGCTTTTGAGCGATAGGGGACGTTATGGATTAATAGGGATGCCTGCAGAGGATTTTCCCCGGTTGCCGTCAAGGGGAGAAGGAACAAGCTTCCAGCCAGAAGGTGAAATCCTATCAGATATAATTGATAAGACAATTTTTGCTGTGTCAACAGACGAAAGCAGGCCGGCGTTAACCGGGGTGTTCTTTAAGGGTAACGGAGAACAGATAGATATAGTTGCCACCGACGGACATCGTTTGGCCAGGGTGAGCAGGAATATGTCCATACCTCTTTCGCCTTTTGAGGCAATAGTTCCTCCTAAGGCGTTGAGCCATTTAACCAGGTTAATTTCTGGTGGGGAACAACTGCATAAGGTGATTGTGGGAGAGACATACATAACGTTCGATTTGGGAGAGACACAATTATATTCCCGGCTTATCGAGGGTCCTTATCCCGACATAGAACGGGTTATCCCCAAAAGTAATGAGAAGAGGATGGTGGTAGATAATGAAAGCTTCTCTTCGGCCATAAGAAGGGTTTCCGCTCTTTCGGACAGCGATACTCATCAGGTCTGTTTCTCCATCCGTAAGGGATCGGTGAGGCTTTCTGCTTCCAGCCAAGAGATGGGAGGAGAGGCCACAGAAGAGGTGGATGTCCAATACGACAATGAAGATTTGGATATTGGGTATAATGCCAATTATGTGTTGGAGATACTGAAGAGAATGAGAAGCGAGAAAGTTGTGTTTGAACTGGATACGCCGATTAGCGCTGGAATCATCAGGCCGATAGAGCAGCCAGAGGGTGAAGATTACCTATGCTTGATTATGCCTTTACGGCTTAATGATTAGGAAAAGGAGGACTTGTCATCAGGGAGAGTAAGGGACATCCGAGCTCTATTTCGGAGTTGTTGAGAGAGTTAATTAGTGACTTGGGAATAGAAAAGAGATTGGCTGAGACCAGAGTATGCCAGATTTGGAAGGAAGTGGTCGGTGAGGGTCTCTCCCGGGAAACCGCGGTGGTTTCGATTAAACGGGGGAGACTTTTTGTGAAAGTAAGAACGCCCAGTTGGCGAAATGAGCTGACATTCTTAAGAAGCCAGATAATATCCAAGTTAAATAGGAGGGTAGGGAAAAAGGTAGTGAGGGAGATTGTTTTTCTGTAAGCAACAATGGAGGACGAATGGAAGCCGTGGATGAGGAGTACAGTGCGTCAAGGATCCAGGTGTTGAAAGGGCTGGAAGCAGTCAGGAAGAGGCCGGCGATGTATATTGGTAGCACGGGAGTTGCCGGACTTCACCACCTTGTCTATGAGGTGATAGACAACAGCATCGACGAGGCCCTCGCCGGCTACTGCGACAGGATAGAGGTTACGATAAACCAAGACGGCAGTGTCACGGTCATTGACAACGGCAGGGGCATCCCCGTGGACATCCATCCCACCCAGAACAAGCCGGCCCTTGAGGTCGTGATGACAACATTGCATGCTGGCGGAAAGTTTGACAAGAAGGTTTACCGAGTCTCAGGCGGGCTTCACGGGGTGGGAGTGTCTGTGGTCAATGCCCTCTCCCTCTGGTGCGAAGTTGAAATCTGGCGGGACGGTAAAAGATACATCCAGCGGTACCGCCGAGGAGTCCCCGAGGCGGAGGTGAGAACAATTGGGCAGACAGACCGTTCTGGGACTAAAGTCACCTTCTTGCCTGACCCGAAGATTTTTGATACCACCGATTTCAGCTTTGATATCCTCTCCCAGCGACTTAGAGAGCTCGCCTTCCTCAACCCAGGGGTTCATATCTCCATCAAGGATGAAAAAAGCGGCAAGCAGCATGTTTTTCAGTATGACGGAGGGATTTCCTCTTTCGTTGAGTATCTGGATGAGGAGAGGAGTCCCCTCCATCGGCCTCCTATATACTTTAAGCGCCAGCGAGATTCCGTCTCTGTAGAGCTGGCGATGCAGTACACCGAGTCCTACTCTGAAAACATCTTTACCTACGTGAACAATGTCAATACCGTGGAGGGGGGAACACATCTGATCGGATTCAAGGCTGCCCTGACGCGCGTTCTAAATGCGTATGCCCAGAGAGAGAATATGCTTAAGGCAATGAAAACCTCGCTGTCTGGCGAAGATGTGAGGGAGGGGCTCACAGTGGTGCTCAGTATTAAAATGCCTGACCCCCAATTTGAGGGGCAGACAAAGACCAAACTGGGCAACAGTAATATCAGAGGCATCGTTGAGTCTCTAGTAACAGAAAGTCTTACGGAATTTTTCGAGGAGAATCCGTCGGTTGTACAGAAGATCTTGCTGAAGTCTATCGAAGCGGCCAGGGCCAGGGAGGCGGCTCGGCGGGCCAAAGAACTCACTCGCCGCAAGACAGCCCTCTCCAGCAATAGCCTACCGGGTAAACTGGCCGATTGCTCCAGTAAAAACCCTGAGGAATGTGAGATATTCTTAGTGGAAGGCGACTCTGCGGGCGGCTCCGCGAAGCAGGGAAGAGATCGCCGCTTCCAAGCTATTCTGCCTCTATGGGGGAAGATGCTTAATGTCGAAAAAGCAAGAATTGACAGAGTGTTAGCTAATGATAAGTTGGAGCCCATCATCACGGCCTTGGGGGCTGGCGTTGGTGAGGAATGCGATAGTGAAAAGCTTCGCTATAATAAGATCATAATTATGGCCGATGCAGATGTGGACGGTTCGCACATCCGCACTCTCATACTCACTTTCTTCTTCCGATATATGCGCAGCCTTATCGAGAAAGGTCACATATACATCGCTCAACCCCCGTTATTTTCTATCAGAAAGGGAAAAGAGGAGGAGTATGCTTACAATGAAGAGGAAAGAGACGCTATTGTCCGCCGCTTAGGGGAAGATAAAGGAATTGTCATCCAGCGCTACAAGGGGCTGGGCGAGATGAATCCAGACCAACTCTGGAAAACTACTATGAATCCTGAAACACGGACACTGTTGAAAGTGACATTAGAAGATGCCGTAGAGGCAGAAAAAGTGTTCTCTACCCTTATGGGAGACCAAGTCGAGCCAAGACGGAAATTTATCGAGGAGAACGCTAAGTATGTGCAGAATTTGGATATCTAGTTATCTGCTTAAAACATCGTAGATAAGCATTGTGTTCAGCAAACAGAAGGACAGGAAGTGAAGATGGCGTCTCGTAGTGCTAGACTGATACCGGTGTACATCGAAGACGAGATGAAGAGCTCGTATCTCGATTATTCTATGAGTGTAATTGTCTCCAGAGCACTGCCTGATGTGAGGGATGGCTTGAAACCCTCTCAGCGACGAATTCTGGTGGCCATGAACGACCTGAGCCTCACCCCTGGGCGACAGCCCCGGAAATGCGCCAAAATTGCTGGAGACACCTCAGGCAATTACCATCCTCATGGTGAGGCAGTTGTCTACCCCACATTGGTCAGGATGGCTCAGGATTTCAATTTCCGTTATCCTTTGGTTGATGGCCAGGGCAACTTTGGCTCAGTGGACGGCGACCCGCCAGCGGCGATGCGATATACTGAAGCCCGTATGACTCCCTTGGCAGTTGAACTGCTGGAGGATTTGGACAAGGGCACGGTCGACTTTGTGCCCAACTATGATGAAACCCGTGCCGAGCCCACTGTGCTACCTGCGAAGTTTCCCAACCTTATCTGTAACGGCTGTTCTGGGATAGCCGTGGGGATGGCGACTAACATCCCTCCCCACAATCTCTGCGAGGCAGTAGACGGATTGGTGGCCCTCATTGACAACCCCGACATTGACGGCGAGCAACTTATGCAATATGTAAAGGGGCCAGATTTCCCGACCGGGGCAATTATATACGGCAAAGAAGGTATTAGAGAAGCGTACCTGACCGGCAGGGGAAAGATTACCCTCAGAGCACGGGCAGAGGTGCAACAGGAAAAGGGAGGGCGCCAGAGTATTGTCATTACGGAGATACCCTTTCAGGTAAACAAGGCGGAACTTCTGGAGAGCATCGCCCGGCTTATTCGAGAGAAAAAGATAGAGGGCATCGCTGACCTGCGAGATGAGTCAGACCGAGAGGGTATACGAATTGTGATCGAGCTGCGCAAAGAAGCCGATTCCTCGGTTGTCCTGAATCTTCTTTATGCGCACACTTCCTTGCAGACCACCTTCGGTGCTATTATGCTGGCTTTAGTGGATGGCCAGCCGAAGGTGCTTACCTTAAAGCAGATGCTCTCTTCTTTCCTTCAACACCGCCACCAGGTGGTGACCCGCCGCACCCGATTTGAGCTGAATAAGGCGGAAAAGAGAGCACATATCTTGGAAGGGTTGAAGATCGCCTTGCAGAATATTGACGAGATCATCTCTATTATTGGAAAGTCAGAGGATTCCTCAGTGGCAAAAGAGCTTTTGTGCCAGAGGTTCTCTCTCTCTGAAACACAGGCCCAAGCCATATTAGATATGCGGCTGGGACGGTTAACCCGCCTGGAGCAAGGCAAGGTCGAAGAAGAACATGAGGAGCTGTTGAAATCTATCGCCGAGCACAAAGCCCTGCTGGCAGACTACTCTCAGAGGATGGAGGTGATAAAGAGGGAACTTTTGGCCCTGAAAAAGAAGTACGGAGATGGGCGGAGGACAGAGATTGTTGAAGAAGAGGTGGAGCAGATTACGATAGAGGACCTGATAGCCGAAGAGCAGATGGCAGTCACAATCTCTCACTCGGGTTATATTAAACGCTTATCGCTGGATACCTACCGACGGCAGCAGCGGGGAGGGTTCGGGGTTAAAGGTATGGCCACCAAAGATGAGGATTTCGTTGAGCACCTTGTTATTGCCTCCACGCATGACTGGATCCTTTTCCTCACCGACAGAGGTCAGTGTCACTGGCTTAAGGTATACGAGATCCCAGAAGGCAGTCGCAGCTCTAAGGGACGTTCCATAGTGAACCTTTTGAATGTAAGGGATGAGGAGACTATCACTGCCTTTGTGCCGGTGAAGCAGTTTGACTCTCACCATTTTCTTACCATAGGCACCTGCAGGGGCATCATTAAGAAGACCAGTCTTGCGGCCTACAGTTCGCCCCGCAGGGGCGGCATCCGGGCTATCTCACTCTCTGAGGATGATAAGGTGATTGCCGCAGCCCTTACCGATGGCAAAAAGGACATCCTGCTGGCCACTGAGGGAGGCCGTGCCATCCGGTTCAGCGAGGCCGAGGTGAGAGAAACAGGAAGATCTGCTCAGGGAGTCAGAGGCATGAGGCTCTCTGAAGATGACAAGGTGGTGGGAATGGTCATCGCTGAGCGCAGCGGGAACGGTCAGACTGTGAAGGGCAGCTCTGCTGAGGAGTTTCTTCTCTCCGTCTCTGAGAACGGGTATGGCAAGAGAACTGGAATATCAGCGTACCCCCTCACCCATCGAGGCGGTAGAGGGGTCATATCTGCTAAGGTGACTCCGAGAAACGGCAAAGTGGTGGCGGTGGCAAAGGTAAAAAGTCGTGATGAGGTTATGATCATCTCCCAGGGGGGAAATCTAATCCGTTTGGCCGTCAAGAATATTCGGATAGCCAGCAGGAACACCCAGGGGGTTAAGCTGGTCCGTCTAAGAGAGGACAAAGTGATAGATGTAGCTGCCGTGGTCTCCGAGCTTAGCAGTTGAGCCTTCTTAAATCATTGGTGACTTATAAGAACTACCAGCCGATTAGTGGGACCGGTGTGTGCGGTCCCGTAATGCGCGGTTTAAACGGTGGAACTGGCTATTTCCAAGAGGAAGGAATTGGGTATGAAAGAGCTCTGTTCCTATCTGACGATAGTTCTGATGCTACTTTTTGTCTCTGGATGTGTGGAGAAATCCCCTGAGAAGCTCTATCAACAGGCTGAAAAGGCGGCGGCCGACTCGTCAACATATGACAAGGCGGAAAAACTGTTCCAGAAATTGCTCGCCAGATATCCAGAGGATGAGAGGTGCGACGACGCCCTGTTTACCTTAGCCCAGATTGAAATCAATAGAGGCAGGGGCCAGAAGGCAGTGGCTAAGTATGAACAGTTACTGTCTCAATATCCTCAGAGCGAGCTCTGTTATAAGGCGCAGTTCATGATCGGATTTATATACTCGGAGATGCTTCAGGATTACCCGAAGGCGAAACAAGCGTACCAGAAGGTGATCGAGAACTATCCCGACTGCGATCTGGTCAGCTCTGCTAAATGGATGATCGCAAATATGGGAAAAAACCCCGAAGAGCTGGGGATATTTGATTCAGAGAAGAAAAAAGGGTCTGAGTAATATGAAAATAGAAACAGTCCTGACCGTGGCTGAGTCTAAGAGACTGATAGCTAAGGGAGTTAAGGAGCTTGAGGTTGTTAAGAGGGCTCTAAGGGATGGGATGGTCACCGTGGCTATGGGCACCACCAACACATATGTGGCTGAGGAACTGAGCGGGCAGCGCATAGCAAAATTCAGCTACACCACGGGTCTGACTCTACCCCGGGTGAGCAGTGAAAGCCCCGGCATGGACATTTCCAGGAGACCAGCAGTGGTGTTTCGGAGGGGCAAGCTGGTGGAGGGACTCTCTGTGGACGACTCGGTTGGGGAGCTTAAAGCTGGCGATGTCTTCATCAAGGGAGCAAATGCCTTAAACTACAGAGAAAAGGTGGCAGGTATCCTTGTAGGTCATCCTACCGGAGGGACTATCGGCAATGCCATCGGTACTTTGATTGCCAGGAAGGTGCACCTGGTTATTCCCGTTGGGTTAGAGAAATGTATTCCGTTCGATATTATTGAGTTAAGCCGCCAGATTCCTGTTGCCGCCGAGGCAGATGTCACCTCTCTTTTCCCGGTGACAGGGTTGATTGTGACGGAGATCGAGGCATTGGAGACTCTGGCCGATGTGCGGGCGGTAGAGGTTGCCGCCGGCGGCGTAGCCGGAGCCGAAGGTTCAGTAAGGCTGCAAATTGAGGGGGAAAAGAGGGAAATAGAAAAGATTGAGCAGATTCTGGAGGGAATATACGGGGAGGAGGAGTTTGCATAGCGCATCCCCAATGCGAGTAATTTCCACGAATTGATGAGATTACGAATCAGCCAGAATGTGGGCACGCCTATCGGGTTGCAAGCTATTCGACTTTTAGCCAGACAGAAAGGAAGAAGTTGAAGGTGGTCACGATTTTTGGCCTCATCAACTGGTTCGTCTGGATGTTAGAAGAAACTGATCGAGATAGAATTAGAAAAGCTTGAGCAAAAGGAGGTGCTCTCTTGATAGAGGTTGAACATCTCAGCAAATACTTTGGCAGAACAACTGCAGTGGATAACATATCCTTTCGGGTAGAAAAGGGAGAAATACTTGGTTTCTTGGGACCGAACGGTGCGGGCAAGACCACCACTATGCGCATTCTAACCTGCTTCCTGCCCGCCTCGGCAGGCACTGCCCGGGTGGCCGGATACGATGTCTTCAAAGACTCCCTAGAGGTGAGAAAAAGAATAGGCTACCTGCCCGAGAACCCACCGCTTTACAACGATATGACTGTCAGGTATTTCCTGGAGTTCAACGCAAAGATAAAGGGCGTCGAGCCCAAACAGCAGAGAAGCAGGGCAGAGGCAACCATGGAGAAATGCGGGCTCCAAGAAGTGAAAGAGACCATTATCGGCAAACTCTCCCGAGGCTACAAGCAGAGAGTGGGACTGGCTCAGGCGTTAGTCCATGACCCGGAGGTGTTAATACTGGATGAGCCCACTATAGGACTTGACCCCCGGCAGATAATCGAGGTTCGCCAGTTGATCAAAGAGTTGGGAGGAGAGCACACCATCATCCTCAGCACCCACATCTTACCAGAGGTAAGCGTTACGTGTCAGAGGGTAGTGATTATCAATAAAGGGAAAATCGCTGCTGTGGATACGCCCGAGAATCTCACGGCCCGGCTCAAGGGGTCCGAAAGAGTCTATGTAGAAGTGGAAGGACCTGTTGACCAGGTGGAACAGAGGATCAGACAAATCCCTGATGTCACAGCCGTTAGCGTAGAATCCGGGGGCAACGGGAAGAGGAACGGTTTCTTTGTTGAAAGTAAAGTGAAGGCAGACGTCAGGTCGCAATTGGCAGCAGCAATTACCAGCAGCGGATTCGGACTGTTGGAGATGAGACGCGTTGGGTTAAGCTTAGAAGAGATATTCTTACAGCTAACTACAGAGGAGGCAGAGGGATGAGAAACATTGCCGCCATATTTCATAAGGAGCTGAAGACATACTTCACCTCCCCGATTGCCTATGTGTTAGCAGCGGTTTTTCTCGTCATAACCGGATACTTCTTTTATGGGATGACCGTTACATTCAGCAACGAGTGTCTCTATTATATGCAGTATGCATCTCGTTATGGTGGAATGCCCGCCCTGAACCTCAACCAGCAGGTGATAAGGGGGATGTTCGGCCTTATCAGTTTCATCTCTTTGTTCATCATCCCTATGCTCACTATGAGGCTTTATGCCGAGGAGAAAAGGTCAGGGACGATGGAGCTGTTAATGACCTCCCCGGTACGAATAACGGAAACTCTACTGGGCAAGTTCTTTGCTTGTTTTTCCTTGTATGCTGTCATCATAGGTCTAACTGTGCTTTACCAAATTATACTGGGAGTCTATGGCCATCCAGACTGGGGTCCGGTGCTTTCGGGTTATCTAGGCACGCTTCTGATGGGGGCAGCCTTCATTGCCGTAGGCATCTTTGCCTCATCGGTCACCGAGAGTCAGATCATCGCTGTTGTCTTGGGATTCGGCGCCCTGTTGCTCTTTTGGGTGATCGGTTCAGCTTCCATCTTCACGCGCCCCGGCGCCGGCAAGATCTTCTCCTATCTCTCTATTCTCACCCACATGCTCCCCTTTCAAAAAGGTGTGATCGACACACAACATATCCTTTTTTACCTCAGTTTCATAGGGTTTTTCCTCTTTCTGACCGTTAAAGTGATCGAATCCCAAAGGTGGAGGTAAGCCAATGAGAAAATATCTACCTATCTGTGGTTTAGTAGGAGCCGGGCTGCTGGTGATTGGACTGGTCCTTTTTGCCCTTGCCCCAGCATTCAATCTGAAGGTAGGTATACCCTTGATTGGAGGCGTTCTACTTTTAGTAGTCTTTTTTGCCTTAGGCTTTGACATGGTGAAGAGGTTCTGGAGCCGGAGGTCTACCCAGTATGGTGCGAATGCAGTTCTTATGATACTTATTGTACTGGCGTTACTTGTGCTCGTTAATTTCGTCAGCACACGCCATCATTGGGTTTTTGATACCACAAAGGTTAAGATTTATAGTCTTTCAGATCAGACGATTAAAATACTGAAGAACCTGAAGCAGGAGGTGAAAATTATTGCCTTCTACCGGCAAGGTCGAGGGCAGAGGCTTAAGGACCTTTTGGAAAGCTATCGGGCACGCTCACGCAAAGTGACATTCGAGTTTGTCGATCCAGATAGAAGCCCTGAGAAAGCGAGGAGATACGGCATCAAAGAATATGAGACCGTGGTGGCCGAGTGCGGCACTCGTGAGGAGAGGTTCACTGGAGAGGCCACTGAGAAGAAGCTCACCAATGCCATTCTGAAGGTGAGTAAAGAGAAGAAGAAGGTGGTCTATTTCCTTAAGGGACATGGAGAAAAGGGACTTGATGACACAGGACGGAAAGGCTTCAATGTAGTGAAAGAAGAGCTGGAGAATAACAACTATGAGCCTAAGAGTCTGCTTCTGGCAGAAGAAGATGAGGTGCCTGGGGACTGTTCCCTGCTGGTTGCCGCTGGGCCCCAGAAAGAGTATTTGGTGAAGGAATTGTCTATGATCCGAGACTATCTGGATAGGGGAGGTAAGGCGTTTTTCCTTCTGGATCCGGGGGTCTACTCCGGTTTAGAAGGTATAGCCGCCTCCTGGTCAGTTGTGCTCGGCGATGACTTTGTAGTAGATGCCAGCGGAATTGGAAGCCTGTTTGGGGTTAGCTACGCCATGCCCATTATCTCTACCTATGGGAATCATCCGATCACCAAAGATCTCAGAGTGATGAGCTTCTATCCCCTGGCCCGGTCGGTTTCACTGTCGAAACAGAGCAAGGAGGGAATACAGGGAACGGAGTTGGCCAAGACTTCGCCCCAGAGCTGGGCAGAGAGAGACCTGACCCCTCTGAAGGCAAAGGCGAAACCGCCAAGATTCGACCCTAAGACCGACAAAAAAGGGCCTATCTCTCTGGCTGTCGCTGTCAGTGGAGAGCCTAAGACATCCAGCTCTGCCGGTAAGAAAACCCGTCTTGTGGTCTTTGGTGATTCTGACTTTGCCGACAATCAGTTCTTCAAGCAGCAGGCCAACGGCGACCTGTTCCTCAACTGCATCAACTGGCTGACCGAGGAAGAGGAGCTCATCTCCATCCGGCCCAAAAGTCCCGAATTTAACCCCCTGCAACTTACCAAAAACCAAGCCAGGACCATCTTCTGGTTGGTGCTGATAATCTACCCCGCTACCGTGTTAATTACCGGCGTCAGCATCTGGTGGAGAAGAAAAAGATAGGAAGGAAGATTTAGCCGTAAAGATCGCAGAGGAGACGCCAAAAAAGCAAGGCATTGGGGCTGAGAAGCTGGTCAACAAGCCGAAAGAAAACAAGCTTAGCGGACTTTGCCTCTTCTTCGGGAGCTTTATGGTTAAATTTTGAGAAAGATTAACTTAAGACTAACTTTAGCAACAGGAGAAAGAGGAAATGAAGTTCAAAACCACTGCTATTCTGGCTGGTGTGCTGGTGGCCTTAGGGCTTTATGTCTGGTTGTACGAGATCCGACGTCCGGCAGAGATGAAGAAGCAGAAGGAAGCAGAACAAAGGGTCTTCCTCTTCTCAAAGGAGGAGGTAAAGAGATTAACCTTGATCTATCCTGACAAGAAAATAGTCTGTGCGAAAAAACCCGAAGGTGATTGGAGACTGATCTATCCCATTGAGACTGAAGGGGACAAAGACGCAATAGACAGGATTGTCAGCAACTTAAAGGGTGCGAAGGCCGAACAGGTGGTAGCCGACAGCGGTGCGGATCTTTCGGAGTTTGGCCTTCTGTATCCCAATGTGAAGGTGTATTTAGACTTAGAAGAAGGCAGCACGGATACCCTTCTCTTAGGTGACAGAAGCCCTACCGGTGATTTTGTCTTTGCTCAGAAGAGCTCTCGCCCCCAGGTTTTTACCCTCCGTTCCTGGTTGTTGAGTTCACTGGAGAAGACCGTCTATGATCTGCGGGACAAGAGGGTCCTCGCCTTTGACAAGGCAAAGGTTAAAAAACTGGAACTTGCCCAAGGACGAGAACGGATAGTCTGTACTCAGATGGGCCACCAATGGCAAATGGAGAAACCACTTAAGACGAAGGCAGACAAGAATGAGATAGAGAGGCTTTTGAGCAGACTGAAAAATGCCAAGGCCAAAAAGTTCGTGGAGGAGAAACCGAAGAGCCTGAAAAAATACAGGTTGCACAAACCTCAGTTGGAGATCACTCTCTGGGTGGGAGAGAACAAGGCCAGGAAACTGCTCAGAATCGGCGACAAGAAGGGCGAGGACTACTACGCCTGGGATGAATCCCGAAGTCCCGTCTTCTTAGTTGGGGCAGACTTAGTTAAACAGTTACGAAGAACACCTTTCGACCTGCGGGACAAAACCGTAGCCGAATTTGAGGTAAACGATATTAATAAGGTGCAGCTCATCTACCCGGATAGTACCCTCGTTTGCATTAAGGATACCTCCGGAAACTGGCTGTTGAACCAACCGGTAGAGAGGAGGGCAAAAAACTGGAAGATCAGGGGTATGTTGTGGGATATCAAGGGACTGAAGGCCCAGCAGTTCGTGACAGAAGAGCCCGGAAGGCTTTCCAAATATGGACTGGACAAACCGCAGATCATAGCCAGACTCTGGAAAGACGAAAATTCAGTAGTGGAACTCTTGGTGGGTAAGAAGAAGGGTGACCTGGTATATGTAAAAACGGAACAACGCCCCACTGTCTTCCTGGTTAACGACAGCATTGTTAAAAACCTCTCGTTCAAGTGGAAGGATATAGTCGAAAAAGCTTCAGAATCGGGTGAGGCAGAGGAGAAGAAGGAGTAAAGTCCGAGTATCACGTTTAGAACCCCAGAGATAAGTTGTTGCAAACGAGGCATTCTTGTCTTAGGGATAGCCATCTTGCAGCTGAAGAGCTTGTAAGACGGGGGCTATTTACCTTAATGTCGCGAAAATTGGCTAGGAAGAAAAGGAGGTGAGACTGGGATATTAAGGGGAA
>Ga0164318_10001538_pt1 | contig 20634 bp, 15 predicted proteins | sample GuaBasSedimGuay9_FD_113734 | JGI IMG/M metagenome (GOLD analysis project Ga0164318, IMG submission 113734) | Subseafloor sediment microbial communities from Guaymas Basin, Gulf of California, Mexico - Guay9, Core 4571-4, 0-3 cm | ecosystem: Environmental > Aquatic > Marine > Hydrothermal vents... | reverse complement strand
TGGATAAAAGTATGAAGCAGTAACTTTTCCTAATGACTCTCTTTCTAATTCTACTGCTCCGGCTTTTTCCGCGTCATTTGAGTTGTCGGTAATCCAAACGTTCATACTGCCAATTCCGCGATTCTGCCAGGCATAGTATGGGATAGCTGTGAATTCTATTTCTTTATCACCACCTTGAACGAAAGCGTGGGCTTTCCCCGTAAGAGCGGTAATTTTTCCAAATTTTTCCTTTTTTTCTATTGGTTTCAACTCTGTTTTTTCCGGAATATAAATAAGCTGAGTTTTAACTTTGTTATCAATTTCTTCCGCGCAATAAATTATTGGTCCGCGTTCAAACGCGACTTTATTTTTATTATATTTTATTTTAGGATTTGATTTTATTTTTTTTATTGCCATCGGAATATCAAGTTGAACTATATCCCCTGTTTTCCAATCCCGCTTAATAACTGCAAACCCGTTCTTTATTTCAAAATTTATTTTCTTGCCGTTCAAAATTATTGACGGCTGCCGCGTTTGACTGCTTGCCGAAACATATAGATCACCGGGAACAGGTTTATTTTGCGACCACCCCGGAATTCTTAAATGTAAAGAGAAGTTCGTCTTTTTCTCAGGATTTATTGAAAGTTTTATTTTGCCGTCCCATGGATATTCAGTTATTTGTTTTATTCCAATTTTTGCTTCCGGGAGCTGGATTTCAGCTTTGCTTTGACCATAAAGACAAACATACAAATTATCATCATTGTATGCGTACATATATCCCGATAATTGCGCCATAGTCCTAAGAATATTTACCGGACAGCAAGCGCAGCCGAACCATTCCGATCTTTCTTTTTTTCCATGGTTGAAAATATATTTTCCATCAGCTTCCAAAGGATTAGTGTAAAAGAATTTGTTGCCTTCGATATTTATTCCGGCAAGAAAGCCGTTAAATAAAACACGTTCAAAAACGTCGAAATATTTTGCGTTACCATGAAGCAAAAACATTCTGTGATTAAAAAACATGTTTCCAATAGCTGCACACGTTTCATTATAAACTTTCAGATTTGGAAGGTCGTAATCATCGCCAAAACTTTCAGTTTTTGTGTTAACACCGATTCCGCCTGTTAATGACATTTTTTTATTTACCATATTCTCCCAAATAGTATCAATGGCTTTTATGTAAGATCTTTCACCGGTAAGTGCCGCAATATCAGCCATAGCACTGTACATATAAACCGCACGAACGGCATGTCCAACCGGTTCTGTCTGCTCAATTACAGGTTTGTGTTGTTGAGCATATTGAGCGTCCATGGTTCCGCTGCCTTCAAATTTTATATTAACGCCACGAATATCGAGAAATTTTTTTGCCATATTAAGAAAAAGTTTATCGCCTGTTACCCGATAAAGTTTTACGAGTCCGATTTCTATTTCCTGATGTCCTGGAGCTTGATTAATGCCGTCTTTGCCAAAGAAAACTTTGTTGACGTGTTTCGCACTTTTAATGGCAACGTCAAGCAGTTTTCGTTTACCGGTAGCACGAAAATAAGCCACAGCAGCTTCGTAAAGATGACCTATATTATAAAGTTCGTGACTGTGAAGGACAAAATCATATCTGCCTTTTCCCATTCCGCCGTCGTTAATTCCTAAAATATGCGCAACATAAAGATAGCCGTCTTTTGTTTGAGCGCCTTCAATAATTTCAATAATGTCATCAAGCTTCTTTTCTAAATTTGTATCGGCACAAGTTTGTAATGAGTAAGCGGCACCTTCGATCACTTTATATAAATCAGAAGTATGAAAACGATGCGGCTCAACTTTAGGAACATTTTGCAGCCCTAAATTTTTGCATCGAGCGGCATCAAGATATCTAACTGCCGGCTCAGTTTTTTTTAGAGCAAAGGGAATTGTGGTTACTCGATTGGTTTCTATTCTGGGCTTCCAGAATTCATCGGTAAACCGGACTTCAGTAAACGAAACTGGTTTGATAGGATAATCCATATTTTCTTTTTGAGCGTAAGTCCCCGACACAAAAGCCGAAGATATTATGATTAAAAATTTAATTTTAATTCGACAAAATTTGCCGTTATTTTTTTTTTGATTCTGCATCAGTTAGGATTTTTGTGTACCAGAATGCTGTCGCACTTCACATCGGTTGGAAATCACGCATATCGTGAGGCATCTTCCGCAACAATTGTGTTTGTGATTCCGGAAATATTGTCGTGCGTCCAGCAGTCCATATTAAACTCGTTAGTATCCCAGGTAGAAATCATTTCTGTATGTGAATTTTCGATAGCGGGTAAATTATCGACGTTTCTCATATTTTTTAAGAACCAGGAAACATCTCTAACTTCTGCAAAAGCCGAAATGGACATTATGGACATTATTGAGAGAATGGATTTGAAATTCATTGGATTGTTGGATTCTCGGGTTATATATTCACTTTATCATTGAGGATTTCTGCTTTAAAAGTGCGCCTGTGGCGTATTGATTATTGATTATTTATTATGAGTAATACCCCGCGTATTTCTCCATTGCATCCATTGTGGCTTTCACATTCTCAATTGGAGTTCCCGGGTAGAGTCCAAAGACCATAGTGAGCCCTCCTTCTTTCGAGCCGAGTTTTTCTACTTCTTCACGGATGAGATTATCGATTTCTTCAGGCGAACCGTAAGCTGTTATTTTTTGTCTGTCAATGTCAAGATCAACACAAACTTTACCAGCGAATTTTTCTTTTATCCAGTCAATACCGTTCACCAAATCCTGTAAGTTTATAATTTGTACTCCGCCTTCAATTATGTCATCAAGCAGATCGCGAATATCACCATCGGAGTGCATGTGCACAAGCATTCCTTTTTCGCGCGCGGGTCTCATTATTCTTTGATAAACCGGCTTAATATATTTTCTGAAATGGTCAGGGGAAAGCATAGGACCGACCTGCATTCCCAAGTCTTCGGGATAAGAAATAATGTCCGGTCCGATTTCAACCCATCTTTTGATAATTTCGATATTGAAGTCAGAAACCATTTGGATGAGTTTTTTGAGTCGCGGTTCGTCATCAGCCATATCCATAATTAAATTAACGTAGCCTCGAATGTCCTGCAAGCGGAGGAAAGTATGCCCGTGCGGCAATCCCGCGCCGTAAGTGAGCATATCATTTTTATTGTTTTCTTCAACTTTTTTTTTGAGGTCGTTCCAATTAATTGGAAACATACCGTTGGATTTTTCCGGATCGGGTGCTTTATAATTTTCAAAATCGTCCCATAAGGCGAGAGGATGTTGGTGAACGGAACCTGTGATACCGTTATCGGACGTTTCCCAGACGCAGCCCCAAAAGTCTATGTAAGGCTCATTTTTGCGTTGGTCAAGACCATATTCCGGAATAAATTTCCCTTTCGGGCGCTCGTAATTAGGAAAAAGAAATTTGTGGGATTCCATTAAATCTTTGAGAGCTTCTTGGTCGTAATGATGCCAACAGGCGGAATTAATCGCAAAAAACATCGGAATAAAGTTCGGTGACTCAAAGCGCACAGCTTTAAGATAATTTTCTCTGCTGAAAACATTCATATTTTTTTGCTTTGCAAATAACAGAAAGAGCTCAATTTCGGCGACTATTTCCGGTATGCCACGAACACGGCTTGGAAGGCGTAGGCGTATATGTATTATACGTCAAGTCTTTTATAACGTAGTTCGTGGCGTGCCGGGGATAGCCCTTGTGGCTAAATCTTTCTAATTATTAACAGAATATTAAATATTTATTAACTGATTAACCAGTTTGTAAGATTTAGTCGCCGGAAATGGGTAACAACTCAGCTATTTTCTCATCTTAAAATAATAAATAACAAATGATAAATAGCAAATAATGAATAAGCAAGGTTCCGGTACGCCTGTGCCTGTTAAAACAACTTGCGCATTGCCCCCACTGCCACTTAATGTAATAGTTTGTGAAAAATCGCCGTCAGATGACGGATTAAATGTTACATTAATAGCATCGGAAGTTGCAGCGGTAGCATAGTATGAATTTGCAAGACTGAATGGCGCGGAAATTCCGTTTATAGATCCTGAAACGACCCCGGCTCCCATATTCACAATTTCGAGTGGAAAAGTTGCCGGAATCCCAACAGCGACCTCACCGAAATCAACTTTATCCGCAACACTGATTTGAGCTTCCGGCGCGAATATTTCTTCGCTGTAAAAACCGGAAAGGTGCCATCCCGCACTGCCGCTGGTTGATATAACAATTGTTGCTTTGCCGTTATTATCAGCCACATAGCCGTATCGAACAATAATACCTGTTCCTATTCCATAAGTGTCCTGGTTAACATTTGTTATTGTCCCACCCGATGTACTTGAGAAATAGACTTCTCTGTTAGCATTTTCCCAACCATAAGAATATATTGAAATTACATTTGATGAATAAGGAGTAAGACCTGACAATTTTAATGCTGCTGTTCCTCCGGGAGCATTAAAGTAGCCGAAATATTCCATAAGAGTTTTTGTACCGGTATCAGTAACAAGATTTGTAACATTTTCACCTCCGTGGAAAAGTACTGTTCCGTTAGCACTCATTAATTCCCATCCATTTGATTGTAATATAGCAGAACCATTAACGTGTCCGCCGAAATTAGTTCCGGTACCGATAAAATCAACACCGTTAATAGTTACTGATTCGCCGTTAATATTTACTGCATGAGTTGTTTTCGCGGGGTCCATCGGCAGCATATCTGAATCATTTAACCAATTTGTTACTGATATAGAATTTTCGACTTTAGTTATCTTAAGATTATCGAATAAGCTTATGTTCGTAGATATACTGCTATTATTAAACAAAGAGATAAAATTATTATCAAAGCCGCCGACATTATTATAAACATAACCCAGATTAGGTGAAGTGACTGTAATCATGGGGATACCATTAACAAAGGCAGAATATTTCACAGAGTCATGATCAAAACCTTCAGTTGAAGCGGTTAAAATTATATGAAGTTTTTCATCGGTGGGTACACCGGTGCCGCTACCTACAAGAGTTTCTCCGTCAAACGCCATAAACGCGCCATTGCCAAAAAATCCAAGACTTGCTCCTGATGAGCTTACAGGTTTCATCGCGTTTTGCGCATTTGATTTACCGAAAGTCAAAGCTATCCAGTCATTTGTTTTGTCAAGTGCGTGCGGTACAACGTCAAATTCGATTTTAAAATTGCCGAAGTCAGCAAAACTGTAATTCGGTGTTACGCCGCTGGATAAACCAAGCAGCAATTCGCCCGGATTAGCACATTCGCTGCCAACCTTTGATTTGCCAATCATTGTATAATTGAGCGGGATTATTGTGCCGAATTGCCTTCCTGCTCGATAGAAGCCGTTATTTACATCGCCGCTGCCTGTCGTGTTAAATGTATCATAAAAATAGAACGAAGAATTAGTACTTCGAGTTCCGGTAAAAGTAAACATTGTTTTATCGGACCACTCGCTCCATTTATCTCTTTTGTTTTTGTAACGTACGCGCCAATAATTTGTAAGAGAAATTTTCGGGCTTGGCGGTTCAACTGAAGTAAGATTGGTTAGCAAAATTCCGCTATCCCATTTTACATAAGAAAAATTAGTGTTGTTATTCAGCTGCCATTCAACAGCTTCCATCGGCCAGTTATACTGATCATTATAAGCAGAAGCTTGAAGAACAACCGGGAACGAAGCAACAGCCGCATCGGCCGCCGGGGAAATATTTGTCGGTTTGTCGGGACCTGTAGATGCTGTCGCGAAGCCCATGGCTGAACTTCCAAAATCGCCCCAGTCATTTGTAATAAAGGCTTTTACCCAGTAATAATAATCAACCTCAACCGTTGCCGAAGTATCTTCATAAAAATTAGTTGTCAATTCCGGTGAATTTATCGAAGCCGTACTACTGTCATTTGTAGTATTTCTCCAAACTTGATATTTATTAACTATTTCAACATTATCCCAACTTACAGCTATTTTATCCGGATAATCGCCTTGAGTGGCGGTCGGATCAATTGTCGGCGTTTCCTTACTTCCGACACGAATATAATCAATTTCAAATTGTTTTCCGATAGAGCCATCGTTAACATACGGATCGATTCTGATTAATTGTAAATCACTATTCCAATCAGCATGTGTGGACATATTATACCGGTAAATATGAAATTTCCCATCTGCTGGGACTAATGCTGCCGGTATTGCCGCGTGCCGAGAACCCGACATTCCCGGATTATCAGATGTACCAAAGAATATTTCCATTTCACTTGTAAAAGATGCGGTTTGTTTAATTCTGAATTCAAGAAATGGAGCTTTTGATAACACAGGTGCAGGTAAAGATTGTGCGTCCGACTTATAAAAATACGGATCTCCGTTAGCGGGACTGCCTGACATTGCTCCTTCGGTAACGTTTGAACTTCCGATATTATTCATCTGCCAATCTTCAAAATCACCGTCTGTATTCCATTCACCCAAACTCGTGTAATTAAAAATCGGGTCGGAATCAACCTGTACTATAACAATCCGGTTGGTAACATTAGCCACACGAAAATAATCTATCTTAAAAGTTTCACCGATCGGTAGAGCGTCTGCAACCGGGTCAAGTCTTAAAGCGTTGAGATTACCAATATAATTGTCACCCGCTTCAAGAGTGATCCTAAAAACATGAAACTGTCCATCCGTCGGGACTTCCGGAATTGCGCCACCTGCAGCTGCGAATTGCATAGGCGGGAATGATCCCGGACCTGATCCATTAATAGTAGCCCAAAAATCTATGCGGGGATTTAAAGTATTAGTAACAAGCTGCATTCTAACTTCAAATACTGTACCTATAGTAGTGGCAAGTTCCATCCGGGCGTCGGGAGGAGTTAAAGCATCAATATCCAAACTCATAACCGGGTCAACACCATCGTCTTTACCGATAAAATCCCCGCCTGAAACTTGAGTATCTATAATATGAGCATTATACGCCCAGTTTTCAAAATCACCATCAGTATTCCATTCGGCCATACTGATATAGTCGGTCAGTGGTGTTAACGGGTCTATTTCTACTATAAGAGCCGATGCGTTATTGCATATAAAAAAAGCAATAATGGTAATTAGAATAATTCCAATTTTTTTAAAGTGGATTTGGGGGATTTTTAAGTTTTTCATTTCTTTCTCCTTTTTTTAAACAACGTTACTAAATAATAAATTAAAACATAGAAACATATTAAAGTTATCTAAAGAAACAGGTTATATAAAGTACAAGAATTTTCAAACATTATAACACAAAATTAGTTAAATGTCAATTGAGATTCCTCTCCTAAGCGTTAAGTTAAGAAAAATCTAAATAACAAATAGTAAATAAACACGGTTCAGGAACGGCTGTTTCGGAAAAAACGACGTCGGCATTCCCGCCAATGCCGATTAAATTAATTGTTTGAGAGAAATTAACAAGCCTTCCCCCGTTTTCATCCGTAAAACTGAAGAATAGGCGCAGTTGTTCCCATGTGATTCATTATTTATAAGGTGCGTTATTAAGGCATATTATAGTTTTGAAGTAACTGTAATAGCATTTGATTTATTATAATTAATTTTAATATCCTGTGTATTTCCCGTTAAAATTAATTTGCTTTTAATTTATTTATTTATTATAATTATATATGGAGATGATAAAAATCCATTTCCAATATATATAACAGCTATCGGAAAAGAATTGGCAAACAATATTGCTAAACGGTAAAACTATATTCCGGTAACAGAAGAAAAAGTAATTTTTTATTTGAATTTTTAAATATAAATCACCCTGCGGTGTTCGTTATGTTAAGACTTATCTTGAACCAACATTTTGACGTAAGGGAGCTCAGTGCACAGATGGAGAGTCATGCCCGTATTAATACCCGGGACGGCGCACAAGTTTGTCACGGCACCCACTTTTCATTACGGTCCAACAGCGTCTTGCAGACGGCATTCGCGGGGGAACTTCAATTTTGATTCCTTTCTTCTATTACTCTTTTTTAGTTTTACTTTCAGTAACGCATTTTGTTTCTTTGGCTTTTCTTGAAAATTGAAAAGTGACTATTGATCCATTAAACACATCAGATGATTTTTTTCTGTCGCCTGACGACTTAACACAGGATGTTAAAAAATCCAAACCGAAGGGCAGATATGAACCTCTGGCTCATCGAATGAGACCTCAACGCCTTGAAGAAATCGTCGGGCAGAAACATTTACTCGCTTCCGGAAGTTTACTTGATCGAGCTATTCGCTCTGACACGCTGACATCCGCAATCTTCTACGGACCTCCTGGATGTGGGAAAACAACTTTGGCGGAGGTTATTGCAAAGACGACTAAACGGTATTTTCGCCGACTGAGCGCGGTTAGCGCAAGCGTTAAAGATGTACGTGAAGCAGTTTCTCTATCGACTAAACTGCAAAATGCCGGGCAACACGGTTTAGTGCTGTTTCTTGATGAAATTCATCGGTTCAGCAAATCCCAGCAGGATGTTTTACTGCCATGCGTTGAAGACGGCACAATAGTTTTAATCGGCGCTACAACGGAAAATCCTTTTTTCGCGCTGAATGCCGCACTGCTTTCGCGCTCGCGGATTTTTCAGTTTGAGTCGATTGAAGAAGAAGAGATTATTGTTCTTTTAAAAAGAGCGCTCAAAGACAAAACGCGGGGCCTCGGAAAATTTGATGCTAATGCTGATGATAACGCCATGGCTTTCTTCGCAATGGGATGTGATGGCGATGCGAGAGTTGCACTTGTTGCTCTGGAATTAGCGGTAACATCAGCGCCAAAATCCGCGAACGGGAAGATTCATATTACGCTCGCGGACGCGGAAGCATCTTTGCAGAAGAAAAATATTGTTTATGACAAAGCCGGTGACTCGCATTACGATACAATTTCCGCGTTTATAAAAGCTATGCGCGGAAGTGATCCTGATGCAGCATTATACTGGCTTGCAAAAATGATTGAAGCTGGTGAAGATCCGCGATTTATCGCGCGAAGAATGGTGATTTTTGCCAGCGAAGATATTGGTTGTGCAGACCCTCTTGCTTTATCTCAAGCGATTGCTTGTTTCCAGGCGGTTGAGCGCGTAGGATTGCCGGAAGCAAGAATTAATCTTGGTCATGTAGTCGCTTATCTCGCCTGTTCACCGAAAAGCAACGCGACTTACACAGCATTAAACAAAGCAACTGAAGATGTGCAAAGCGGGCGGACATTGGAAATTCCGCGACATTTACGCACGCAGCACAAAGGTGCTAAAGAGCTTGGCCATACGGGCTATAAATATAGCCACAATTATGACGGGCATTATGTTGCTCAGGATTATCTTCCGGCACCGCGAAGATATTATGAGCCGACAAACGAAGGCTGGGAAGCAAAAATTGCCGACCGGCTTGAGCGGTGGCGCGCTCAAAAGCAGGATAAGAAAAAAAGTAATTCTGCTAAATTTTAACAAACATGAAATAAGGAGAAATATGAATTTATTATTACCGGTTATTGTTGGACTCGGCGGACTCGCAATAGGAGTTATTATTGTCGTTTTAATTAACAAACGCAGCGTTAATTCGGCGGAAAACCGAGCCAATGATGTAATTAAAGAAGCTGAAAAAGAAGCCCAGGCAATTATTCGCGAAGGAAAAATTGAAGTAAAAGAGCAACTTCAAAAAACCCGCTTGGAATTTGAAAGAAACACTAAAGAACAACGAAAAGAAATACGGCAACAGGAACAATGGCTTGAACAAAAAAAAGAAAACCTGGATAAACGTGTTGACATAATCGAACAGAGAGAAAAAGATTACGAACAAGAAAAAGAAAAATTAATTAAACAAAAACAAATGGTTGAACACAGCAGGGCGCGCGTACAAAAACTTGTTCAGGATGAAGAAATGGCTTTACAAAAAATCGCCGGACTGAGTAAAGAGGAAGCGGTTAAACATCTTATGGAAAAACTTGAACGCGAAGTGGAATATGAAGCTGCAACTTATATCCGTAAAAAACAGCAGGAAGCTCACGAAGAAGCTGAAAAAAATGCTAAAAATATTATCAGCCAGGCAATCCAACGTTCCGCCTCCGACCATGTTGCGGAAACAACTGTTTGTTCTGTTTCGCTGCCAAGCGATGACCTTAAAGGCAGGATTATAGGAAGGGAAGGAAGAAATATTCGCGCGCTGGAACAAGGAACCGGCGTCGAAATTCTTATCGATGATACGCCTAACGCGGTTGTTATCTCAGGCTTTGATCCCGTGCGTAGAGAAGTTGCACGCAGAACTTTGGAAAGATTAATCGCCGATGGAAGAATTCATCCGGCACGCATTGAAGAAATACTTAAAAAGGTTAAAAAAACTCTCGATAAAGAAATTCTTGAGACGGGCGCGAAGGCTGCTTTAGAACTTGGAATAAGCGGATTACCACAGGAACTTTTAAGATTGATCGGACGTCTTAAATTCCGCACAAGTTACGGGCAAAACCTTTTAAATCATAGTATGGAAGTCGCAAGAATAATGAGCGTAATGGCTGAAGAACTTCACGAAAATGTCGAACGAGCAAAAATTATCGGCTTACTCCACGATCTTGGTAAAGCTGTCGACCACGAAGTTGAAGGTCCTCACGCAATTATCGGCTCTGATATCGCAAGACGTCAACGTCTTCCTGAAGAAATCATTAACGCTATCGCCGCTCATCATAATGAAGTTGAACCAAAATCTGTTCTTGCTGTTCTCGCAAGCGCCGCAGATGCCATTTCAGCTGCAAGGCCCGGGGCAAGAAGTGAAGCTTATGACATGTATTTGAAACGCATTGAAAGTCTTGAAAAAATCGCAACCGAATGCGATGGGGTTCAAAGCGCTTATGCAATTCAAGCCGGCAGAGAAGTTCGTGTTATGGTCAACGCGGATGAAATTAATGACAACCAAGCTATTTCAACAGCGAGAAATATCGCTAAACGCGTTTCGGATGAAATGCAATTTCCGGGTGAAATTAAAGTTATGGTTGTTCGCGAAACCCGTGTCACCGAATACGCGAGATAATCCGATTATGAAAATTCTTATTATTGGAGATATCGTTGGACGACCAGGCAGAAATGCTGTTAAGGCTCTTGTGCCGAAGCTTCGTGATGAATTAAAATATGATTTGTTTATTGCTAATGCTGAAAATTCAGCTGGTGGTAAAGGAATTACTTTTGATACCATGAACGAACTACTTGATTCCGGAGTCGATGTGATCACCACAGGCGACCACGTCTACCAGCAAAGCTGCGCCGCTGCCGCGCTTGATATTCCTCAGGTGATTCGTCCTTTGAATTATCCTGATGCCGCTCCCGGAGCAGGTTGGCAAATTGTTGAAACTGATAATGGAATTAAAGTAGCTGTGGTAAATTTAATCGGGCGTGTTTTTATGAAACCCGTTGATTGTCCATTTAAAGCGATCGAAAAAATTCTTGCCGAAATTCATCAACAAACAAAAATTGTTGTTGTTGATTTCCACGCTGAAGCCACAAGTGAAAAAATAGCAATGGGATGGTTTCTTGATGGCCGTGTATCCGCAGTGTGTGGAACTCACACTCATGTCCAAACCGCCGATAACAGAATTCTTGCAAACGGCACGGCTTGTCTTACTGATCTTGGTATGACAGGCGCTCGTAATTCGATTCTTGGCTGCGAAGTTGCTCCGGTATTAAATCATTTTTTAACGGGCATGCCAAACCGGTATAAAATTGCTAAAGAAAATGTATGGCTTACCGGCGCGTTAATTGATATAGATGAAATTACCGGCAAAGCCGGTTCTATAGAACTTGTAAAAAAAAATTTAAATTAATAAAATATTAATAAGGTGAAAATTATGAATGACAAATGTAATGAAAGCTTAGTAGAAAAACGTGTTAGAATTGCTTTAAGAAGAAACTTCAAAGAAATGCCCGTGGATATTATGCGCGGCACTGTTACAACGACTAACGCCGCAGGCGTTACAATTAGCGGGCGTCATTTCCAGGAAGTTATGGATACGGCATCCGGAGAATATGATCAAAGACCATTATCAAAGATGAATAAAGTCTTTTTCATTCCTTTTTCTTCAATTAAATATCTTGAGGTAATAATGCCGGGATCTAAAGCTGCCAATATGGCCGACAGAATTGAAAAAAATGCGGTTTTAGAAACTCCAATGAAAGAATTCACTTATTCTCCAAAATTAAATAAAACTCGTAACGCTGATATATGATTCAAAAGTTCTTTACCCTCGCTTTCGGCTCCGCGGTAGATTTATTTTATCCGCCGCAATGCGTTCTCTGTAATAAAGCGTTAACCGGTAAAGAAAAATATATTTGCAATGATTGCTTTGATTCTCTTCCGCTGATAAGCGGACCGCATTGCCCTAAATGTTCCAGGCCGATAAGAACTCGAAATGGCGAAAATCAGTTGTGCGGAATATGCAGAATTCAACCGGATAAAAATATAAAAATTACTGTTGCTGCAGCTGAATATCAGGGGTTGATGAAACGGTTGATTCATTTGTACAAGTATGAGAGGCAGCAGTTTTTATCTAAATTCTTTGCTCATATTATTGTGGAGCAAATAAAAAAAAAGAACATCGAAAGCAGTTTTGACCTGCTCGTTCCAATTCCTTTACACTGGACACGGAAAAGATGGCGCGGGTTTAATCAGGCAAGGGAATTATGCCGGAATATCAGCCCTTTAATTAATGTTCCGATTGTTCCGGAATCAGCTTTTTGCAGAGTTCGTAGAACAACTCCGCAAGTGCAGTTGAATGCCGCAAGTAGAACAGCAAATATTCGCGGCGCTTTTGCCGTTCGTAAAAATAAATATATTAAAGATAAAAACATTGCCCTTGTTGATGACGTTTATACAACAGGCGCAACTTCCGGCGAATGTTCGCGGATGTTGCTTGGTTCAGGGGCAAAATCAGTTTCTTTATTAATTATTGCAAGATGAAATCATTAACACACCGACAAAATTATTATGAAAACTTTCACAAAAAAAATCACTAAACACTTATTATTATTTTTTACATCATTGTTTTTAATAACTGTTTTATCTTCATGTTCAATTGTCGATACTCATGTGACAAAATCTTCTAAAGTTAAACTTCCCGGTAAACATACTTTCAGAATTAATTATAAAATACATGACCCTGATGGAAAAGATATCACTGATGAAATTATGAGCGATGATATCAATCACTGGATGCTGTTTATTGAAGCTTGCAACAGAGCCAAAGTCGCATTTGAAGAATTGGGATATCAACTTGTTTACGATCCTGATGTCCCTGCGGATTTTATTGTTGACGTAGGTTTCAGCGCTTTCTATTCCGACAAAATTACTGAAAAGCAGATGTTAAATCAGCCTCCGGCTACTTTACTTATGGGCAGAAAAGATGATAAGTACTTTTATCATTACGCTGTTCTTACTATTCTTGCTAAAGACCCAAGCCTGGAATCCGATGAATTCGCGGTCGTCTGGGAGGGAAAAGGTATTTGTAAATTGGAAACGGATGATATTACCCAAGCTCAATTTCCTATCATGACAGAACTTCTCGATGATTTCCCTGAAGCTGACCTTAGGAAATAAGCTGATTAACGAATAATGCAAAAATTAATTAAATTTTTCTGGGGAAACCCTTCATCAATGTCCATAGCGGCAAGTTTCGCGATGGGCGTAACACTGGGGCTTTGTCCTTTGGGAACAACAATATGGTTTTTAATTCTCGGTTTATGTTTAATATTCAAAACTCATATTTTATCCTTGCTCACAGGTTTGATTACAGGAGTTTTTCTTAGAGTGATTTTAAGGAGCTTGTTTGAGCCAACAGGAAAAATGATACTTCTTTCAAACGAGGTTTTTTGGAAGAGAACTCTTTCCAAACCTGTTATTTGTTATCTGAATCTTAATGTCGGAAGTATTATGGGAAATATGTTTATCGCAATTCTTTCCGGATTAATCATTTTCGCTCTTATCTTTATTACACTAAACATTATATTGCCGAAAATCAAAATAACGAGGTCAATATGAAACTTATCCGTTGGCCGGTTGTCAGTCTTATTCTTTTCGCTTTACTAATCGGTTTTTTTATAACCGATTATCTCAGCAATTCAAAAATCAGAAATGATTTCGAATATTATTCTTCCGAGGCGTTAAATACTATCGTTAAAGTCGGTACATTAAACCTTAAAATTTTTCGATCAAGTTTAAGATTAGAAAATATTCTGGTTATTGACCCTGTTAACAAAAGCCGTTTCGCGTTTAGAGCTAAAAGTATCGTTTTGCGCGCGGATGTTTCGAAGTTTTTTGAAAGAAGGATGTTTTTACAAGAAGCAAAAATTCATGACAGTTATATCAAGCTCACACAAACCAAAAAAGGGAAATTTACTTTTCTCTCTGAAAGAGCTTATAACATGGCTGAATACGAACCGACTGTCATTAAGATTAACAGAATTCTAACTTGGACAGCTGATCACCTCAATCCTGTTAAAATAGTTTCACCGATTAAGAAACGCATTATAGAAAATCAAAATATCACAAATAAAAACAGCAGCTTTAAAATAAATACTCTTCGTAATAATTCAACAACTCAACTTGTTTTTAGAGGCTATAAATTAAAATTACCGCGGGATTATCCGGATTTCCTTGTTAAAACCTTGTCAATCGCCAATTGTAACATCGATTTATATCCCTACGCAATAAAATCCCCTATTAAACTCCGCAATATTCACGGGAAAATCTTTGAACTTTCTTCTCGCCCAAAAAAACACCCTAAACCTGTTACTTTACTTGCAAACGGATTTGTGGGCGATAAATCCAACGGCTGGTTTAATGTCTCCGCAAGAATTGATGCTTACGCAGGCAGAACAAATATCATAATTGATTTTGCCGTCAGCAATATCTTCTTACCGGAATTCCTCTCCCTCGTTAATCCATATACTCCATACGCAAAAATTTTGGACATTGAAAGCGGGCAGCTTACCGCTCGAGGACGTTTTCAAATAAGAAAAGGTAAAATTGTCCCGTCATCAGTTTATTGCCGACTTGATAATTTCACCGCTCAAGCTGTTGGTGAATTAGTGGGACAGGAATGGCTTAACTCTCTTTCTATCAGTAATACATTCCTCGAAGCTGTGATTCCAATAAACAATAAAAAACCATATTTCCACTTCGAAACCGCTTTCGAAAAAGAAAATTTCAGAACCACTATTCACAACTTTCAGCTTAAATTCAAACCTTCAGACCTGGGTGACGACTTACTTGACGGTGTGCTTTGAATTCAATTGAACTTGTAATTATGCCCTGCTTTACAAATTATACTTTACCCGAACTTGAAAAATGGTTTGCCGAGAATGGAATGAAACAATTCCGCGCGCGGCAAGTTTGGGATTGGTTCTATCTCCATGGCGCAGATGATTATGATAAAATGTTAAACCTGCCGAAAAAAGTTCGGAATTTCCTTTTAAATAATTTATCGCTAATCCAATCTTCCGTTGCAAAAATAAAAATCGCCGCTGATGATAGTGAAAAAAGTCTGATTATACTCGCAAAAGATAACGAATTCGTCGAATCAGTTTGGATTCCAATGGGATCCCACGCTACCGTTTGTGTTTCAACTCAGGTGGGCTGCCCAATTAGATGCAGCTTTTGCGCAAGCGGAGCTTACGGCTTAGAAAGAAATTTAACTACCGGCGAAATCGTTGAACAGGTATGGTACAGCAGCAAAGCTTACTCCCGCCGCGGAATTAAAAATCTTGTTTTTATGGGTATGGGAGAACCGTTTCTTAATTATGATAATTTAATCAAAGCAATTAAAATTCTAAATGACGAAAACGGCTTGAAAATCGGCGCGAGAAGAATGACTGTCTCAACTGTCGGGATTTTAAAACGAATCGTTGACTTCGCGAAAGATGTTCCTCAGTCAAATCTCGCTGTTTCTCTCCACGCGACAACCGATGAATTAAGGAAAGAATTGATTCCCGGCTGTCCGTCAAGTATTGCTGCTCTGCTTTCCGCTTTGAGTGAATATTATAAAAGAGCTCACCGGAAAATTACTTATGAATATGTTTTGCTGAAAGGAATAAACGACAGTTTGAACCAAGCAGCGGAATTATCAAGAATTATCAAAAAAATTCCCTCAAAAATAAATCTGATTGAATATAATAAAGTCGATTTTAATGATTATGAAGCGCCGGATAGAAACACAGTCAATAAATTCTCAAATTATCTTATTAAAAAAGGAATCGATGTCGCCATAAGAAGAAAAAAAGGAGATGATATTAACGCAGCATGTGGTCAGCTTCGCCGAAAGCAGAAAATATAAACACGAATTTCATAATTTACACAAATTAATAATAATTAACTTCGTTTATTATTTTTCCCAAATCTGTCAAGAGAATTATTTGATTTGTGTTCAAACGGCGAACAGTAACCCCCTATCTTTTAGAGAAATAGGCAAACGTGTCGGGGTGGAACATCCACAGGAAGTAAAACATCATTTAACCCAACTTGCCAAAAAAATCTCATCATAATTGATGTTGTCTCTGTTCTTACCGAACAAAAAGATTTTCAGAAAGCTCGCAATTACTGGAAGGTTCTTAAACATAGATTGTTAAAAGAAGGCAATGAACCGGTTACAAATTGTAACCGGTTGAAAATGTCGGAAACGTTTGAGCAAAACAAAATTATTGCCAATCAAGGCGGAACGATTGTTGGAAATACCGAAAATGATATAATATTGTTTAATTATTAAAACTAAATGATATTGTTTAGAATATGCTCCTTTGGTATAATTATAAATACAAATAAAATAATGACTTTAACATTAAAATTAAATGAAATATTCAGAAACAAAACATGGAAGAACTTTTGTCGTTAGACTTGAAGACGGTGACTGCCTTCACGAACAAATCGAATCGTTCGCAAAAGAAAAATCTATTAAAGCCGCTTCACTAATCGCAGTTGGCGGCGCTGATGCAGGAAGTAAGCTTGTTGTCGGTCCGAAAGACGGAAGAAGTAACCCTCCGAAACCAATGGAAACAATCTTGAATAACGTTTACGAAATCGCGGGAACAGGAACTCTCTTCCCTGATGATAATGGTAATCCAATCCTCCATATGCACATCGCTTGCGGAAGACAAACGGATACTATTACGGGCTGCGTTCGCCGCGGAGTGAAAGTATGGCAGGTAATGGAAATAATTTTAACCGAGCTCCTCAATAGTTCCGCGGTTAGAAAAGTGGATTTAGAGACAGGATTTAAACTTCTCGAACCTTAAAAGCAAAAATATGACTCTCCAAAATAATATTTCTCTCGCTCATGGAAGCGGAGGAACTCAAATGCAGGAATTGCTGCAGACACTGATTTGGCCGGAACTTGATAATAAGATTCTACGCGAGCAGAACGATAGCGCAATTCTAAAAAACCGAGGCGGAGAACTTGTTTTTACTACCGATTCTTTTGTCGTTCAACCGATTTTTTTCCCAGGTGGTGATATCGGTCACCTAAGCATCTGCGGAACTGTGAATGATTTGGCAATGATGGGAGCCAAACCTGACGCATTGTCATTATCATTGATAATTGAAGCGGGATTTGATATCGAATCTCTCAGGAAAATCATCGTGAGCATTAAAAAAACCGCTGATGAAGCCGACGTGAAAATAGTTACCGGTGACACAAAAGTCGTTGGAACCGGTCAGGCAGATAAGATTTATATAAATACAAGCGGGATCGGATGGAGAAATGAAAAAATTCCAACCGGTTGGAATACTGTGAAATCAGGCGATACCGTAATTGTGAGCGGCACAATCGGGCATCACGGTGTCGCAATTCTTGCCGCACGAGCTGAACTGCCTTTTGAGCATGAGTTGAAAAGTGACGCGGCTGTTTTAAGTAATATTACTGTGCCTTTAATAAAAAAGTTCCCCAATATCAAATGGATGCGCGATGCAACTCGCGGCGGCGTGGCAGCTGTTTTAAACGAACTGGCATCACAAGCAAATTTTGATATAGAAATTGAGGAAGCGAAGATTCCTGTTACTGAAAAAGTCCGCGGCGCGGCGGAAATCCTCGGTCTTGATCCGCTTTACCTCGCGAATGAGGGGCGGTTTATTCTTATTTGTCCTGAGAATAAATCAGAAGAAATATTATTATTTTTAAGAAAATATGAAGTTAGCAAAACCGCGCAAAAAATCGGCAGCATTACTCATCAGGCAACTCCGGGAAAAGTTGTTTTAACCACCGAATACGGCAGCAGGAGAATTATTGATATGCCTTCCGGAGAGCAATTACCAAGAATATGTTGAATTTGGAAAATAAGAAAGGATTTCTCGGGATATTTCCCCGTTGGGCGGATTTGCTTGTTCTATGCCTCTGCCTTTATGGTTTTGTCTGGTTGCAATGGTGGTCATTACCGCGTCAGCCCGCGTTTTTAACTTTTATTATTTCATTAGAGTCAATAGTTTTTCTGCTTTCTTTTTTCTTTCCTTCTCGGGGATTGTTTTTAGTAATATCGGTAATCCCCGGAATAACAACTTCTTCGCTTACTGTTTTTAACAAAATAAATCCCAAAATAACTATTGGGGTGTTTGGTCCGGCAGCATTAATTCCGGCGCTAGCGTTCGTTTTTGGATTATGGTTAAGAACATCTTTAAAAAAAGAAAAATTACAACCGAATCTTCTGAGAGGACCACTATATTTTTTTATGGGTCTCTCTGTTCTTAGCGCGTTCGTTACTTTATGGAGATACTCTGGCTTTTGGCCGATGAGAGGATGGGACATGGTTGACCATGTTGTAAATATCGACGGATTAACAGCCGGAACGGCCAAACAAAATATAATATGGGTTTTAACCAATTATCTCACAGGCCCGCTCTTATTTTTAGCGATTTGCCAGGCATCATGGTTAAAAATCAAAACCGGACAATATTTATGGCGAAACTGGCTGCTTAAATTTATTATCGCACCGCTTTTTATCGGTTCGGCAGCTCCGTTAATTGTTGGATTTATTCAAAAAAATGATGTCTGGTTCGGCGCGCATAAATTTTATATCTGGCCTTGGATGAACCGGATTAATTCAACGTTTTTTGACCCGAACGCGTTGGGAAGCTACTTAATAATAGCTATTCCAATGGCTTTGGCAGCAATGGCTCTTTTAATTTCGTTACGGCGATGGTTAATATTGCCTGCGATAATATCTGCCGGCAGTTTTATTTTTTGTTGTATAATTCTTATGATAAGTTCAGGTTCAAGAATATCGTTTGTTGGTTTAATACTTTTTATATTTTTTGTTTTAATGTTTTTTATAATTGTTCAAATTGAAAAACTTAAAACAAAAATTTCTCCGAAATTTTTTATATCAATTTCTGCTTTGCTAATTATTATTTATCTGTGTTTAATTTACTTTGTTGTTTATTCATCGCCACAAGTGATTCGGAAAATTAAAAACAATCCCAAATTATCAAAAACAACTCTTGCTAGACGATTTGATAAAATGAAAATTAATTCCGTTAGCGATATTTATTATAATATTAAAAAAGACCGGGGAGTTTACGCGACAATAGCCGTTAAAATGATAAACGAAATGCCACTAACCGGTGTCGGCCTCGGTAGCTTTATTTCTGAACTCCCCAACTATAGAAAATTAATTAAAGAACTGGTTTATGTACCGGATACAGCTTGTAATTATTATTTGCAGATAGGGTCTGAACAGGGATTAATCGCTCTTGCTGCTGTTTTTCTTATTTTTGGTGTCTGGATTCGAAAATGGTGGACAGTTATGCATAACGCGGGTTTACGTTTATTTTGGATTTTTGCCGGCTCGGGTGTAATGACTATGCTGGTGGTTTTTTTGTTTGGTATGCACACATTGGCTCATGAGATACAATGTCTTTTCTGGATTTGCCTGGCACCGCCTTTTATAGCTCAGCCCGAAGGATGGAAAATAAAACTAAAATCCAAATATTTACGATTACTTATTTTATTCGTTTGTATTATTTATTCTTCTATGGCAATATCAAAATTGTCTTTAGAAAAACAAAAGAAAAGGTTTGGCTGGAAAGATAAATCGCGATTCTATCAATGGGAAAAATGGCCGGATCCAAAAAATCCGCTGGTTCGATATTCAAAAAAAGAATCATCTGAGAAAACAAAATGTGAGGGGTTTATTTTTGAACAAAAATGGTGCGCACTTTATCCTGATATTAAAAAGAATCCCGTTTCAGTTAAATTTCAACTCGGAAATCAAAGTACAAATTTTACCGCTGCAGATAATGATTGGCATACATTGAAAATACTTGTTAATCCCGATTTCCGAAACAAAAAAATTAAGTATTCCGTTAGTGTAAACCGTACGTGGAAAGCTTCAAATCTCGGGATGAATAATGATAAAAGAAAACTTGGTTTATTGCTTAATAAATATGTGTGGAAAACATCTGATGGTTTGTATAAAAAAGAAAAATGGCAAAACGATGGCAGCATTATGTCAGACCATGAATACAGATGGACAGGAAAAAAAGCTGAAATGGAAATACTATTAAAAGAAAAATATATTAAAATTCCTCTGCTTATAAGTCATCCGGACGTTACAGATGAACCGGTAAGGATTTACATAGGATCACAAAATATTAATTTAACGCAAACAATTGCAATAAACAATTCGTGGCAGGAAATAATTTTGTTTT
>Ga0164318_10001535_pt1 | contig 20637 bp, 20 predicted proteins | sample GuaBasSedimGuay9_FD_113734 | JGI IMG/M metagenome (GOLD analysis project Ga0164318, IMG submission 113734) | Subseafloor sediment microbial communities from Guaymas Basin, Gulf of California, Mexico - Guay9, Core 4571-4, 0-3 cm | ecosystem: Environmental > Aquatic > Marine > Hydrothermal vents... | reverse complement strand
CTAAAAGTCTAAAATTATTCTTACCAATTTGAGCTCTTACTTCTATAATTCCATCACAATTACTAAGTTGCTTGTAAAACTTAGTTGAAACAGTTTCCATATCTTCAATCAAATTTAAAACCCAAACAACTTTTTGGCTACTCACACTGTAGCCCTTACGCTCAAGATATTCCACAACACTCTTCTGTCCTAAAAAGTGCATTACACCAAATGCAAACAGATAACGTTTTGTTGGATGCTCTTTGAGTAACGATTCTATCCTTTGAGCCATCAGTCTGTTTCTATCATAAAGAAGCACTTGCATAAACTTCTCTTCAAATTTTTTATACTTCTCTATCTTGAACATTGTCCCTTCTATAAAAGCCATCATCTTCTTTTCATTACCTTCCATATAGAGGCTTTTCATCTCCTCTATAAAGTCATTACTCTGCTCAAGATAATCCAAAGTAGACTCCAACCCCATGATCTGTTCTTCTAAAGAAAACATGTCCATAGCCCTTATCTGTTCTTCTATGGTTTCAATACCACCTACACCCTTATTTTTACTCTGGGCATAATGGTAGATCTCACTATCGATAGCTTGTACCATAGGGTATTTGAGTTGATTTTCCAACATAGAAGTCACTACAGAGAGTGCCCAGATCTTCATTTTATCAAAAGGTATGAGGTTTAGTTGAGGATTGATCTGCTTGATGTAGTTTTCTGTTCTGTGGTAAAGTGGTTTGGGAATGATCTCTTCTAAACCTTTATTATCACTCCTCAGCATCAAAGCTGCACTCTTTATCTGAAAACTTGCATCCATAGGGATTTCAGTACGAACCTCATCACTCTTGTCTATGGCAACTTTAAGTGATTTAGGAAGCATCTGCAACTTAGGATCACCCAGATGCATCGTCCCAAAAAGATAAAAGGTCTGCTCAGCCTTTTTTACTTCCCATAAAAATGGATTCTTTATACCCTCATTTGCTAATGATAAAATGGTTAGACTTACTAAAAACATTAGTAGTTTAAATAGTTTCATGTTTATTCCGTAATTTTGTTTTAATCAAGTATAGCAAAGTTTATACTTCAAGAATAAATCAAAACCTTATAACGTCATATATTTTAAATGATGCTAGTGATATATTTTATAAAAAATAATATTCTCTGGTATAAATCATCAATATTGTAGAAATCAAACCAGAACAAAGCCTGTATACATTAAACTGCAACATAAGATAAAAGGCATAATTACATGAATAAAGATTTACAATCTATCCAAGCAGATAGACCGAATATTATAACTACAGAAATTGAGGCTATAAGCTTCTATCGTAAAATGGATACAAAGGCGACTGTTGAAGAAATGATTGCAGGAAAGTATGTTCTTGTTGAAGAATTTTATAGCAATGGTTTACAAGTTTTAAATGAACTAAAAAGAAACCTTTTACTTAAACATAAGGACAAAAGTTTTCAAGGGCAACGCGATTATCGTGCTGCATTTAGAAAAGCTTCACATAGATTATTACTGAAAGTAAAAGACAATAAACTCATGGTTAAAAAATCTCCTGATTTTGGTTGGTTAGAATTGTTATATCCTGATACATCAGAATTCTATGTATCTTTTCCTGACGTTCAAGGCATGAATAGCTCATGGCAGTGGTATAAAAAGGGAATTGAAATTAAAACGTTAAATTTAACGCTTCACCCCTTTTATGGGACATATTTTCCAACAAGATTTGATCATTTAAAGTTATTTGATAAATGGCTAAAAAGATATGATGGAGCAAAGGATAACGCAATAGAAATTGGTGTAGGATCTGGTGTTTTATCATTTCAACTCATCCAAAATGGTTTTGAAAATATCTTCGCAACTGACATAAATAAAAATGCAATTATCGGTATTTCGCAGGAAAGTAAACGATTAGGATTTGAAGATAAAATAACACTGAATCATGGTGATTTATTTGAAAATTGTGATGTTAAAGCTGATGTTATTGTTTTTAATCCTCCTTGGCTACGTGCAAAACATACATTGGAAGAGGGAATTGATAAAGCCATGTATTATGAAGAGGAACTATTTCCAAGATTTTTTGAGCAAGCACAAAAGCACCTTTCTCCTGAGGGGAAAATAGTTCTCATATTCTCAAACCTAGCTCAAGTAGTCGATGAAGAAAGCACTCATCCCATCATAGAAGAATTGCAAAAGAATAATCGTTTTAGAAAAGAATTGCACCTAAAAAGAGATGTAAGAGCTTCATCAAGAAGAACAAAACGTAGAGATTCTAGAGATAATGAAAAAGTTGAATTATGGGTTTTAGCACCTAAAGAAAAGAAATAATTCTATAAATTAAACATAGACTCGGCCATACGACTTGCTAAAGTTTAACCATTCTGCTATACTGCACGCATTGAAAGATGATTTAGAGTATCATCTTTGGTTTGACTTTTATTAATGACCTTTGTTTGCAGTATTATCCTCCCTAAGAACACTCCACTTTATATTTTCAGCACTTCAGTAATGATGTGTACAAACAACCAAAGGAATTGCAATGGCAACATTAGTAAACGGAACAGTAAAATGGTTCAACAGTGAAAAAGGTTTCGGTTTTATCGAACAAGAAAATGGCGGAAAAGATGTATTTGTACATTACCGTAATATCAATAATAATGGTTATGATCGTGTTTCTCTTAATGAGGGGCAAAAAGTAACTTTTGAAATTACAGAAGGCGAAAAAGGCTTACAAGCCGAAAACGTTACTGGTCTCTAAGACCATCAATGGGCAGAGAAATCTGTCCATATTTTAAACACTTCCATAAAGAGACCAATAGGTCTCTTTATGGATCGAATCAACAACCCCTACCCAAGGGTACGGGGTATGGATCGGATTTAAATTTATTGGCGAGACGTAACTCACGATAAATTATTTTCTATGGGCGATATTGAATCGACCCATAGGGTCGGGGAATTATTCCCGACTAGATTAAAGGAAACGTATGAAAAGTAGAGAAACTGTTTTAGAAGCGTTAAAAGAAGGTAAAAATCTTATTAGTAGTATCACAGGGTTGCAATATACTCTGATTAATGGCATATTACATACGCGTCATAGTGAAAAAAATGACTGGAACCAAAGTGATCTTAATTTTTACAATCCACCGTCTTGGCTCAACCTAAAAATAATAGAAGAAAAATCTACCAATTTATAGAGAAACAGAGTCTCATAAACTCTGATGATCTACATTAAAAAAACTCCACTCTAACATTAAAAAATACTATCTTATTGTAAAATAGAAAATTTTAAGGGCTACTCTTTCACTAAAGGATTATCTGTAGATGATGGGGACTCAACTTCTGTCTCTTGTTGGGCATCATTTTTCTTATTTAACTTTTTCTGACGTTTTTCTTCTTGTTTTTTCTGCTTTTCGAGTTCTCGACCCCGTTTTTCATAAGAGTAGTTTGTTTTAGCCATTAGTCATCACTTTCGCAGTATCTCTGCTATCGTCTATTTTGAAACACGATGCACTATGAAGTTGCGTCGTGCACTGCTTTATTATGATGTAACAACATCCCATATACGGCTTTGTATCTTTTTTAATTCCATACCACGTTGCACATCCATTTATACTCATTCCTATAAATAGAGTAAATATTAAAAATAACAAAGATTTTTTATACTATGATCTTTGTTCTTAATATTATATCAAAAGTTAATAACTATTGAACCCTCTGAACAACCAAATAAGTTCAATCATACCAATATGGTATGTTTTATAAGGTAAATATAGCAACCTGGTTAAGACAATTTACAAATATAGAAAAGTTTATAGTCCTCTAATAATCGCTTCTATCTGTCTTCTGTGTACTACTTGATGAATGGCTCCCATTACAGACCAATTTGTGAATCTTTCGTTGAATCTTTCATTATCTATCCTATTTTTCTATATACTTTTTAACATACTCCAACGCTTCCTCTTTTGTACAAATATCTCCATCCATCTGCAACTCATACACTTCATCCAAGATTACTTTAAACTCTGGGGATGGTTCCAACCCTAAGTTTATGAGGTCTCTTCCCTGTAAGAGCTTATCAAGTGGTTTGTTTTGTACTTTTAAAGCTTTTGCTTTTTCAAGCAGCCACTCCCCTGCCTCGTAGTCACCGTGAAGAGACTCTTGGGTAGTTCGTCCTAAAAAGTCTGCTTTGGCTACTACCACAAGCTCTTCTATATTGACTTTTGTAGCCAATCTTCTAACTGCTGCCGATTTAGCACCCTGTGCATAAAACTGTGAAGGTTTCAGATGGTGTTTAACCAAAGGTAAAATACTTTCTATAAAATCATGTTCACTTGTAAGTCTGTACATAAAACTTTTAGTAGGTTCCAAGCCTTCAACTTCATGCCTTATGGCTCTTGTGCATCCATCATCATCTATGGTGGTAGTGGTAGCCTTACCAAAGTCATGACAAAGAATAGCAAACAAAAATTTTAATTTTTGTTTTTCATTGTCAGGGAGAGGACACTCCGACCTACATATATTTGCCATTACATCAAGTGTCATCATAGTATGCACCCAGACATCTCCCTCTGGGTGCCATTTTGGATCTTGAGGTACATTGATGATGGCTTCAAGCTCCGGGAAATACTGTAGCACACCAAGCTCTCGCATAAGTTCAAAACCAAGAGATGGTTTTTCAGCTTTAAGAAGCAGTTTTTTCCACTCTCCATATACTCGTTCTTTTGGCAACTCTTTAAGCATTCCTTTTGAGATCATATCTTTACATAACATTTTTGTCTCATTTGCCAGATCATAATCAAACCTGGCAGAAAATTGTACTGCTCTGTACACACGAAGCGGATCTTCCACAAAAGAGTTATCATCAATATGTCTGAGTATCTGTTTATCTATATCTATTTGAGCATTAAATGGGTCTAAAAAGTATTTTTCCTCTATATCATACCCTATGGCATTGATAGTGAAATCTCGACGCTTAGAAGCCTCTTTAAAACTCATTTTTCCATTGATCTGAATATCAAAACCTCTATGTCCTTTGGCAACTTTTGATTCCAAACGTGGAAAAGAGAAGTCATACTCCTCTTTTTCATGCACAAATTTCAGCACACCAAAACTTTTACCTACCAGATTGACCGATCCGAATTCTGACAATATATTTTCCAACTGCTCCATATTTTGAAGACCATATACTTCTATATCATAATCTTTTATGGGGAGATTCAAGAAATGGTCCCGCACAGAACCACCCACTATAATAGCTTTGGCATTGTGTTCCTGAAGTTTTTTCGAAATAGTTTCAATAATTTTAGGTAAGTACATGCATTATCATCTCCGTAATTTTTAAATTCTACTGCTTCTGTTATAAAATAAGATACAATGGTAACAATATATAATCATACAATCAAAGGATAAAACTATGCTAAAAACTTATTTCGGAGAATGGGGAACGGGTAAACTTCAGAGATTACCCTATCTTGGATATCATCTGCTGTTGATGGTGCTCATTATGGTCATCATTATGGGTACTATTTTCGCTGTTGGAGCAGTTGAAAACTTTATGGGTGGTAACCTGGCTGAAACGCAAAAATTATTAATGGATAAGTTTGGTTTTATTGCTATTGCAGGTATTATGGTTCTCATATTTGCTGCTATGCTTGGCCAACTCAATATTTTAGGAAAACGTATCAGAGATATGGGTCTACCGGTATTGGGGACCATTTTGGGTATTATGTTTATCTCTTTGATACTTAATATTGTACTTCCTCCACAAGAAGTGGCTATCAGTGCTGCAGCTGTACAGACAGCCGATGGTTCAGCTGCAGCAGTTGCCACAACTGCAACTACTACCAATGTATTCGTACAGATCTTCGATATGATTGTATTTCTATGTTTGGTTTTTATTCCAAGCAATACTTTCGGAAACAAATAAAAATAAAGGAAAACATATGCAAACAGCATCATTTTACAAAGATCTGGAATTTTCAGATGAAAGTGTGGTCATCAAACCCATGCTGGATAGTGATTTTGGTAAAGAGATCCGTATCGCTTTTCAAGATGGTCAGGTAATGAAGGAGCATAAAACCAAGTTTCCTATTACAGTGATGACAATGAGAGGTTCCATTGAGTTTGGTGTCGGAGAAAAAACTGTCATTTTACATGAAGGTGATGTCATAGCTTTAGAAGGCAATGTCATGCATGAGCTTAAAGCCCTTGCAAAGTCTGTAGTACGCCTCAGCCTTCATAAAAGTGATACGATCGCCAGAGTAAAAGGTGTATTAAAACTCTAACATCGTCACAGATAAGTGAAACTATCCTACTTGGTTCCCATGTACACAATGGGAACTAATTTAAGTCTCTTTATCTATTAAAATCATAGATTATTTATGGAATAACTACGCTTCTTCACTAAGTGTTTCAATATCTACTTTACTATCTGTTTTTCGTCTTTTAGGCACAGGTCTATTAAGAGCTGAAGCATCTTTACTAAATAGTCTGAACAAATCAGCTAATGTCTGATGCATATCACCACGGTCTACTATCATATCGATAAGACCATGTTCAAGTAAGAACTCTGAACGCTGGAAACCTTCAGGAAGATCAACACCAACAGTTTGTTTGATAACCCTTTGACCTGCAAATCCGATGAGTGCATCCGGTTCAGCCATAATGATATCACCAAGCATTGCAAATGATGCAGAAACACCACCCATCGTAGGATCTGTCAAGATAGAGATAAAAGGCAGACCTTTATGGTGCAATCTGTTAAGTGCTGCTGATGTTTTACTCATCTGTAGTAGAGCATAGGTACTCTCTTGCATACGTGCACCACCAGAAGCAGACACGATAATGAATCCACACTCTTTTTCGATGGCTCTGTTGATACCACGAACGATCTTCTCGCCCTCTACAGAACCTAAACTACCTCCCATAAAAGAGAAATCAAAGACTACAAGCTCTATATCTTGACCATCGATGGTACATGAACCGCTCATTACAGAAGATGTTTTACCTGTTTTGGCTTTTGCTTCTTCAAGACGTTTTTTATATGACTTTTTATCCGAAAACTTCAATGGATCAACAGGAGCAAGTGTTGTATCAAACTCAACAAAACTTCCTTCATCTGCAATCGTTGCAATTCTTTTTTCTGCAGAGATACGGAAATGATGGTTACATTTCGGACATACATTTTGTTTTGCTTCTACTTCTTTATAGTACATCAATGAAGTACATTTTGGACATTTTATCCACTGATTAGGCTGCTCTTCCTTTGTTTCTTTTAATATATTATCAAAAAGACTTCCAAACATATTTACTCCTACTATTATCTATTTTTAATTAAAGTTTCTATTTTCTTAGCCATAGTTTTATCTTTGGATACTATAACATAATCCGCCTCAACAATCACTTCAAGCCCCTCACAAAGTGCCAAACCTGCAGCGAAATCATAAATACGAAACTCTCCCATAAAGAGTACATAATTCACAGACCTTGCATAGGCAAGTGAAAGCGCTATGGCCCCTGGTGCTCTAAACTTCAACTTCTCTTTACCCAGTGCTGCAACGAGATCAGGATTAGCATAGGCTTTTTCAAAAAGTCCTATTTCAGAATGGGGAACAGTATGGGGAGTATGAAAAGTATCTGAAAAAAGTTTCCCCTGTTGTACTTCAGTACTATCAGACTTCAGGAAAATATCTCCATTGACAAGGTTACACACTACAGCAGCATCTAAAATACCCTGAGCATTTACCTTTGCAACAGAAGTACCGTAAAAAGGGAAAAAAGAAAGTGCATTTGAAGAACCGTCAATGGGATCAATGATGATCTTTTCTTCACCAGAACCGATAACACCAGACTCTTCGGAGTCTATCTGACCAAAAGCACCTAAATGTTTAACAAATATCTCTTCAGCAAATAGATCAAGCCTGGAACTGACATCTCCACCTGCACCGACAACAGTCTTTTCAAACCAAGAGGCATCAAAGCCTTCTTTAATAGCTAAAGATATCTCTTCATTGGCTTTGATGCAGGCTTTAATAAAATCTGTCATAAAATCATCTCCAAAAATACCGTAGGGGTGCCCCTTGTAGGTACCCTCTAAAAATGTAATACCTTAATATCCAAGTACATCCAACATCCCAAAGGTAACCACAAGGGTTACCCCTACATTTTTTTAAGCAGTAAAGCTTTTTACCATTGCTTTAGCCGCGTCACGTCCGTCACGTACTGCAGTAACAACCAAGTCAGCACCACGATGGCAGTCACCACCGGCGTAGATACCCGGTTTAGTTGTCTGGTAATTCTCATCAACCAATACACCATCCCATTTATCTGTCTCAATACCATTACTTGCAAAGAATGGATAGTCAATCGTATCAAATCCAAGTGCAAAGATAACCACATCAGCATCTACATTATAGTTGGATCCTGCTATCTCTTCTACACGTTGTCTACCTGAAGCATCAGGTTCACCAAGTTTTGTTTTTACCATCTCAACAGCGATCACATCACCGTTATCATTAGTCACAAGTGACTTAGGAGAGACATGAAATTCAAATTCAACACCCTCTTCTTTGGCATTGATATACTCTTTTCTACTTCCCGGCATATTGTGAGCATCTCTTCTGTAAAGACATTTAACAGACTTTGCTTTTTCACGGAGTGAAGTACGTACACAGTCCATCGCAGTATCACCACCACCGATGACTACTACATTTTTCTCTTTTACTTCGATGTTTTCAGATCTTGGTTCATCAAAGATCTTCTTTTGGATATCCACAAGGAACTCCATCGCTAAGTGAGCATTGGATGCATTTTCACCTGTAAGTCCGGATCTTCTACCTTTTACTGCACCTACACCGATGAAGACTGCATCAAAGTTTTCTGTGAGTTCTTCAAACGTTTTATCTTTACCTATCTCCACATTTTGATGGAACACTGCACCGGCTTCTTCAAGAAGTTTTACTCTTCTGGTGATGACATGTTTATCAAGTTTAAAGCCCGGGATACCATAAGTAAGAAGACCACCCGCTCTTGCCTGCTTATCAAAGATCTCTACATCCACACCTTCTCTAAGTAAGAATGTAGCCGCAGAAAGACCCGCAGGGCCGGCACCGATAATAGCTACTTTTTTACCTATTTTGTCTTGGGAGAACTTAGGTTTAAGCCCTTTTTTAAAGCCCTCTTCATTGATAAATGTCTCTACTGAACCAATAGTGATAGCACCATGACCATCATTGAGTGTACAAGCACCTTCACAGAGTCTGTCATGTGGACAGATACGTCCCATCACTTCAGGGAAAGGAGACGTTTCATTTGAAAGGTCAAATGCAAATTCCAGGTCATTACTTGCTGTTGCCTTGAGCCAATGAGGAATGAGGTTATGCAGAGGACAACCATTATGACAGTATGGATCACCACACTGAATACATCTGTCTGATTGCTCGCTCCCTTTTTTAGGTTTAAACACTTCATAAATTTCATCGAAATCTTTAGTTCTCTCTACAACATCTCTTTTTTTAGCGTCTATTCTCTCTAAATCAAAAAATCTTAACATCTTATTCTCCCTCATCCATCTTAAAAGGTCCCTTCGCATCTTTTGGCCTTACAGTCCAAAAGTTTCGAATCTCCACTCTGAAGTTATCTAGTATCTCTTTAGCTCTGTGACTCTTTGTCTCTTTGTAGTAGTCTTTAAGAAGCTTTTTGAGGTAGTACCTTTCGATATCTGTATCTTCCGTATCGATACGTCTGGCCTCTACAAGTTCCTGGTTGACATTTTCTACAAATTCATGCTCTGTATCATATACAAATGCAACACCACCTGTCATACCCGCACCAAAGTTCACCCCAGTCTTACCAAGGATCACTACAGCACCTCCTGTCATATATTCACAAGGATGGTCTCCTGTACCTTCAACGATAGCAATCGCACCGGAGTTACGTACACCAAAACGTTCACCCACTTGACCATTGATATAAAGCTTACCGCCTGTTGCACCATAGAGGCAGGTATTTCCACCCAGCGAGAAGTCAGAACCATTTTTATCTGCTGTGATAACAATACGTCCTCCGCTCATCCCTTTACCGATGTAGTCATTTCCTGCACCATTGATATGCATACTTACACCATTACTAAGGAAAGCTCCCAGTGATTGGCCTGTTGTACCTTCAAGCCTAAGATCTATCGTTCCATCAGGAAGCCCTTTGTCACCATAATACTTCGCGATCTCACCAGAGATACGTGTACCGAAACTTCTGTTCAGGTTAGATATCTTCTTTTCTAACATGATAGGATCATTTGGATTTTTGATCGCAGGCATTAACTCTTTGAGTATCTCTTTTTCATATTCATTTTGATCATAAGGTTCATTTGACTCTACCTGACAAGTGTTGTCTCCATCTAATTTATAAAGAAGGTTTTCAAAAGAGAATTTTTTTGCAAACTCGTCATCTATTACTTCCAACAGATCATTTTTACCGATGATCTCTTCAAGTGATGTATACCCTAGAGAAGCCAAAATTTCACGTACATCTTCAGCAAGTAAGGTAAAGTAGTTGATCACTCTCTCTACTGAACCCTCATAATGCTCTCTCAGTTTTTCTTCCTGTGTTGCGATACCTACGGAACATCTGTTCAAGTGACAGATACGAAGGATCTTACATCCGATGACTGTCAAGGCACCCGTACCGAATGCATAAGATTCAGCACCAAAAATAGCCGCTTTAACAACATCCAGACCTGTTTTAAGACCACCATCTGTTTCAAGCTCTACCTGCCCTCTAAGATCATTGGCTTTCAGTGCATTATGTGCTTCTATCAGTCCAAGCTCCCAAGGGTTACCTGCAAACTTGATAGACCCGATAGGTGCTGCTCCTGTACCACCGTCTGCACCGGAGATAATGATCTTATCTGCATAACATTTCGCTACACCCGCTGCGATCGTACCTACACCGGCAGTTGATACAAGCTTCACTGCAATTTTTGCTTCCGGGTTGATCTGTTTCAAGTCAAAGATAAGCTGAGCGAGATCTTCGATAGAGTAGATATCATGATGTGGTGGAGGTGAGATAAGTGTCACTCCCGGCATCGTGTGTCTGAGTCTGGCGATCAACGGACTTACTTTATGCCCTGGAAGTTGACCACCCTCACCCGGTTTCGCACCTTGTGCTACTTTAATTTGAAGTTCTTCTGCTGAACGCAGGTACTGAGGTGTTACACCAAAACGTCCAGAAGCGATCTGTTTGATCTTAGAGTTTTTGATCGTACCAAATCGTACTGCATCTTCTCCACCCTCGCCTGAGTTTGAGCTACCACCGATAGTATTCATCGCTTCGGCAAGACATTCATGTGCTTCAGGAGAGATAGAACCTAAACTCATTGCTGCTGTTGAGAAACGTTTGAAGACTTCAGAGAGTGGCTCTACTTCATTTACTGAAATTGCTTTTCTATCACTTTTTAACGCAAAGAAGTCACGGATGAACTTTTTATCTCTACCGTCTACAAGTGTTTTAAGCTGCTCAAAGTCCTCTTTTTTACCAGATTTAGAGAGTGTATGGATCGCATGTACTGTTGCCGGAGAGTAGTCATGGAACTCTGCACCATCCAAGTACTTATAGAATCCACCGATATTAAGTGGGAAGATACGATTTTGTGTCTCTCTCGCATAAGCATCCTTATGTGCTTTAGTGATACGTGCTTCAATATCTTCATAAGTCAAGCCTGAAAGGAATCCATGCGCTCCTGTAAAACACTCTGAAACGATCTCGTCACTCAAGCCAAGTACATCAAAGAGTTTTGAGTTTCTATAACTTGAAATCGTTGCAATACCCATCTTTGACATGATCTTAAGAAGTCCTGCATTGATAGACTTACGTACTTTTTTAAGTATAGGCGCAAGATTTACTTTTTCATCTTTTCTGTGTTCTATCATCGCTACTGTTTTGTAAAGCATATAAGGGTAGATCGCAGCTACACCAAAAGCCAACATACATGCTGCCATATGAGAATCATACACTTCACCTGTAGCAGCAACAATACTCACCAGGTGACGTTCACCCTCTTCAAGCAGCGCCTGGTTTACACGTCCTACAACCATAAGCATAGGCATTACTTTTGTATTTGCATTTAAAGCTCTGTCATCTAAGATAACCGTTCTGATACCTTCATTTTTTACATCAGAGACAATAGCTGTAACTAAAGTATTAAGTGATCCTTTGAGATCAGAGTTAAATGTTGTATCGTAACATCTTGCTTTATAGCATGCATCATATTTAGGATCTCTATCATCCCCAAATGCCTTAAGCATTTCCAATTTCTCAAACGATAAAATAGGAGAGACGGTTTTAAGTCTTTTTGCATGCTCGGCATCATCTGTAAGAATGTTTCTGGTCTCACCAAATCCTGTATTGAGACTCATGACCACTTTTTCACGGATAGGATCTATCGGTGGGTTGGTTACCTGTGCAAATTTCTGTTTAAAGAAGTCAGAAAAGTTTCTTTGCTTCGTAGAGAATGCAGCCAACGGACTGTCGTCACCCATAGAAGCCGTTGCTTCTTTACCCTCTTTTACCATAGGTTCAAAGACTTGTTCTATGACTTCCAGTGTAATGTTAAAGAAACGTTGTCTTGCTTCCATCTCTGTTTTTTCAGGGATCTCAACATTTGAAAATGGATCATCCATATGCTCTTGAAGATAGACCATATGCTCATTGAGCCACTTATCATAAGGGTCAATGTTCTTAAGGTAATTGTTCACATCATCATTCTTAAGTACTTTTCCATACTTCAAGTCTACACCCATCATCTCACCGGACTGCAGTCTTCCTCTCTCAAGTATCTCATCTTCCGGTGTTTCAAGTACACCATACTCAGAAGAGATAAGCAGTCTGTTGTCTTTTGTGATGATATATTTTGAAGGTCTCAGACCATTTCTATCCAATACACATCCAATGTAACGACCATCTGTCATACTTACAGCTGCCGGACCATCCCATGGTTCAAAACAAGTACTTGCATATTCATAAAAAGCTCTTAATTGTGCATCCATATGTGGTGCATTTTGCCAAGGTGCAGGAAGGATAGATCTTGCAGCTTTAAAGAAGTCCATACCATTGATACGCAAGAACTCAAAGAAGTTGTCTAAACTTGCAGAGTCACTCATCTGTGACTGGATAATAGGTACAAGTTTTTTCATCTCTTCATCTGAGAATACATCACTTTCAAGTGCTTCCATTTTAGATGCTACATTAAATCGGTTGGCTGTAACAGAGTTGATCTCACCATTGTGGGCAATGGTTCTAAACGGTTGAGCGAGTCTCCACTCTGGAAGTGTGTTGGTAGAGAATCTTTGGTGGAAAAGACAGAATGAAATTTCAAAATCTTCGTTGGCAAGATCTTGATAGAACTCTTTGATGTGCGTTGGCATCACAAGTCCCTTGTATGACACTACAGAAGTAGAAAATGACGGAATATAAAAATCTCTGTCATCCGAGATCTTCGCTTCTATCTCTTTACGTGAAAGGTATACAAGTGCATCAAATCTTCTTGCACCCATAAGTGAATATGGTGCTATAAAAACCTGTTTTATCGTTGGGAGTGACACAAGTGCCTGCTCACCAAGTGCATCTGTATCTACAGGTACGGTACGCGTATAAATAACTTTAAGGTCATTGTTTTCACATACCTCTTTAATGACATCAAAATCTTTCTCATTTTTAGAAAAAACCATTGCTACAGCATAAACTTCAGGAAGTGTTATATCCTCTTTTTTTGCCACTTTTGCAAAAAACTTTCTAGGGATAGAAAGAAGAAGTCCAGAACCATCTCCTGTCTTTCCATCTGCTGCTACAGCCCCTCTGTGCATCATACGCGACAAAGATGTTACAGCATCTTCTATATTTCTATGTGAGGGCGTATTGTCAATGGAAGCAAGTAATCCAAATCCACAATTATCCTTAAACGAGGTAAATAAATCTCTCATAAGCCAACCTTTAATTTAATTTCGCTAGGGTTTCGTAAAACGCCCTATAAATGAAGGCTATTATACTGAAAAGGTGGTTAAAAAAAGATGAAAGGGTTTGTGTTAGGGTTAAGGAAAGCTAAAAATGAAGACAGCATCGCCCTTGTACTCAGTCCTAAAGATGTACGAACCTATTACCGTTTTTTTGGTGCCAGACATTCCATCTTGCAACTTGGAAATCTCATAGACTTTGAAGTAGAAGGTGAAGGTTCAAGCTTTCTTCCTCGTCTCAGATCTCTCTCCCATCTAGGCTTCCCCTGGCTCTTTGACAAAAACAAACTTCTTCTCTGGCACAACTTCATCAAACTTTTTGAACCGCATCTCAAAGATGCAGAAGAGATAGACTCCTTTTACTATGATCTACTCCTCTCTGCGGCCAAAAAATGGGACAAACAAAACCCTAAGCGCATCGTATGTGAAAGTTACATAGAACTACTAGACTACGAAGGAAGGCTTCATGACGAAGAGAACTGTTATATCTGCGAAAACCCCATAGAGGCTCAAATGGCTCTCATGCAAGCCTTCATCCCTGCACACCCTGAATGTCTCTATTCTTCTTCATTGCCAAAAGAGAAAATACTTGAATTTTTCAGAAGTCAAAAAACCATTCATTTGGAAGATCATGAGGTGGAGTATCTGTTTGATATTGTAATGAAAGGGTTGTAGGCCCTTATATCGGAGTACGATTCCCACCTCTTTTTAAAACAGATAATTCAACTCAAACCGAAAATCTTTATAGGATGGGTCAAGTTTTTTTATTCCATCCATTGCTATCGTATTATCATCACCCTTCACTCGAACCATACGCAATTTAACATAAAAATTTGGTATAGACTCAAACTGTTTTATAAAGTCAAATTGTAGTACATTGCTGTCTGCTTGAACTCCCGGTTTATCATCATCAAAATCCTGAATCGCATAACGCATCAACATCTGCAAATTATAGGCTTTAAAATCATATTTTCCTTCCAACAGATACGAAGTGGTATTCGCATACCAGTTATACTGAAGCAAAGAATAACCAAACCCTCCAGTAGGAAACGCTCTCCAGGGTGAAATAATATCTGCCTTGTCAGCAACTCTACTTACTCCGGTTCGGATTCGCCAATTATCTTTGCTTGCGTCAACCCTAACACCATACAGATCAGCCTCCACACTGTCAGGATCGGAGTAAGCAATAGTGTTCGTTTTCAGGTTTGCTCCTCCGATCTCTCCTGCTCCATGGTCAAACTGGTGCATATAACGCAAGGCTGGTGAGATCTTGAATTCATTTACTTCATATTTATAACCCAGATCAATAGTCATCGAAGAGAAGAGTTCAGGTACTAAAGTGTAGTTAAACAAATAAGTAAAATCCTCTTTTTTGCCATTATCCAGTTCAAAGAGTAACACTCTATCTTCTATACCCAGGGTTTCCAGTTTACTTAGGGTTATGCCTCTGTGCATTGCTGTATCATCATTTTCCCGCCACATATCATACTCACCCTCTCCATCATCATAAGCAAAAATATGATGAAACTCCGTATGGTCTCTTAGCTTCTGTTTGGTAAGGTAGGCAGCTTTTAAATTATGTTTGGGGATGATCGTTGAGTGGAGTGTTACCCCTTCAAAAGTGTTGGGTATCATTTTAATATCATTGCTTTTGGTCATATAGCTCTCAAAGACCTGCCGACCGATTTTCAGAGAGAACGCTTCACCTTTATATTCTAAATATGCTTGTGCCAAAGAGCTAATTCCATACTCTCCTTTAGTTGCTACATCATAACGACTTAGAACACCTTTCCCTACTTTATAGTATTTAACATCTTCATCATCCATATGCCAAGGGTTCTGTGATGTATATCCTCCTACTGTAAAGCCCAAGCCATTTAAGTAAGCACTTTTGTAGATGAGGCTTCCTCCTACACCTATGGTATAGTGATCTTTTCTTTTATTTTCTACCTCCGTATCCCAATCAAAGAGAAAAGAGTTAAAACGAAGTCGTCCATAGAAAACACCTTCTGTAAGCATCTCACTCAGTGTTTCAACTTCATTAGGCTTTATAACATCTTTTAGTGTCGAGTTACTCTTGAGTTCTCGTTTGACAGTATCTTCTTGAGCAAAAATGAACAGTGACAGTGTTAAAAATATAGTAATCAGTTTCATTTAGTTCCTTTTTGTTATAGTCTTAAGTATATAACGGTTGTCAAAAAAAATTAAAGCTTGAAAAAGATTATAGCGTTATATATTTCAATATACAATGAGATATTTTTTAGCGTATCTCACGGAAGGAGAAGGAACAGACAATACTCTGGATTTTGAAGAAGGAGACCTCATCAAAGCAGATCAAATTTATTTTAAGGCTACATCAGATGTCACTATGATCGTTATGCAGGCAGAGACAAGTTAGTAATAGATTTGTAGAACTTACAAAAAAAGAAAGCTCTACAGTGAAGATATTTACAGTTTTTTCAAAAATGCGGAAATGATGAAGATCATATTTCCGTTTACACGTCCCTGTATATGTGTCGGCTCACCTTGTACTATACGTATATTTTTTACTGTTGTACCTTGTTTAGCAGTAAATCCGGCACCTTTAACCACAAGGTCTTTGATGATACTCACAGAGTCACCCTCTTCCAAGATAGTCCCATTGGCATCACGTGTTGGTTCTTGCTTCTCGTTTGCCAAACCTTCCTCTGCCCATGCTCTCACATCATCTTCCAAGTAAAGCATATCAAGCTGGTCTTGTGCACCGAGTTGTGTCAAGAGTCTAAATGCCATTACCTGAACTGCGGGCTCTGTGCTCCACATACTGTCATGCAGACAGTTCCAGTGTTTCTCATCGCTGGTTGGTTCTTCTATAGATGCTGCACAGGTACTACAGATAACGATAGCCTCATCTTTAGGTGCTACTTCATATGCTATCAATCCCTCTTCAGCTCCACACAGTTCACACTTGCCACCAGATCTATCCATCAATGTTTTATCTATACTCATTTTATTTCCTTGTATATTATTGGTCGTATTTTACTCTATTAATTTTAATCTAGCTAGTATTCCTGACGTTGTCGTATATCCTACTTCCGTAAATCTCAACTCACCTTTGCTATCATAGATAAAAGTTGTAGGATATGCTTCTACTTTAAACTTCTTTGCCCATACTCCATCTACATCATTCAGCACTTTAAAATCCAAGCCGTTCTTTTTCATATAGGATTCTATCTTCCTGTCATCTCCAGACTGCACTGCAATAGTAAGCACTGTATACTTTTCTGAGACACTCTGGATGTTTCCAGCTTCAAGCTTACATGTGGGACACCAAGTAGCCCAGAAATGTATGATGATAGGTTTGCCTTCTATGGCTTTACTGGAAAATGCAGAACCATCTAAAAGTTTTACTTCTATTTGAGGCAATACATTACTCTCCAGCGTAGGTTTTCGCAGATAACTCATCACATTACTCACTACGAAGATCATAAGCAGTGCTATAACTATCTCTTTAACTATCTTTTTTAACTTCCAATTTTTAGGGTTCATACTTTTAACCTTTTGAGTATCTGTTCGAGCTGTCCTGCATACGAGCTACCATAGAGTGCAATATGTACTAAGAGTGGATAGATCTGATAAATCGGTACTTTAGTTTCATAAAAATCCTCACTCAAAGGGTGCACTTCCTGGTAAGCATCAAAAAACGTCTCTCCAAACGTATTAAAAAGAAGTATAAAAGCCAATTCCATCTCTCTGTCTCCAAAGTAAATAGCAGGATCGATGAGTACTGCACCATTCACGTTAAAGAGTATGTTGCCACCCCACAAGTCTCCATGTAACAATGAAGGGGTGATCATAGACATATCGATACGCTTATACAACTCTCTACATAGACCCTCTAGTCTCTCCACGATTTGTTTCGATATAGCACCTTTATCATAACAAATTTTAGCCATAGGCATAATGCGCATTTGACCTAGAAAAAGTGTCCAGTTGTATTGAGTCTGTTCATTTTTCTGGGAAAAAGATGCAATACTTGTATCATAGTAATATCCATACATACGACTCTCATTTGTCACAGAGTGTAAAGCTGTCAATACCTTTGCAGCTTCTATCTCTTGTGTGCAGTTGGCCTGTTTTGTTTCTTCTATGTATTCTAGAAGTAAGTGTGTCTCTGTAACATCATACACTTTAGGTACGGCTATATCATAATAATTAAGATCTTCAAGCATATTGGCTTCTATGGTAAGCTTATCGGAAGGTTGTGAGGTTTTCAGTATATAACTTTTATCTACTGTATGTACCTTGTAGATATCCCCTATCTGCCCCTGTATAAAGAAGTCTATAGACTGAACTTCTTTGTCTAAAGTCTGGGAAAGTCGCTCTCTAAGCTGTTCCATCTAGTCCAGATCCACATCATCCCAAAACTCATCAAAATCAAGATTTGTCATGGCATTTTCATCATTGATGTTTTTTCCCATAAGCTTTTTCTGTTCATTATCAAAATATTGTTCGAGTGCTTCTTCGAGAATAAGATTAATATCTTTTTTAAGCATTTGAGAGAAGAGCTGTAAGTTTTCGACGGTTGATTGTTTAAATTCTATTTTTATGTTTTGTTCCATATTGGTATTTTACTGTATTTCTTCTTTTTTAAATAGTATGAATATTTTGATATACTGCAGATATGAAACTTAAAAGGAATACAGTGACTATAGAAGCATTGATTGAAGAAGCACATAAGATTGTTGGAAAGTACAAGCTCAGCAACGCTGATTTTTCTGCAGGAACTGTTGGATCTGCACTTTTAACTGCAAAAGGGAATGTTTACACTGGAGTCGATATCGATGTAGCCTGCGGCATCGGATTTTGTGCAGAACATTCAGCTATCGCTGAAATGTTAAAAAATAGAGAAACCCAGATAGAAATGATCGTTGCAACAAACTCAGAGTCTATTATACCGCCATGCGGACGATGCAGAGAACTTATGTTTCAAGTCGACAACAAAAACTTAAATACAAAAGTATATCTATCTAAAGAGAAATATATGACCTTGGACGAACTGTTACCTAACCGTTGGGAACCCAGTATATAGTAAATTATTTCTGCTTACAAAACAGTAACAAAACAAAAGAAAATCTAGATACAATGACCTATGGAACTTACAGATAAAAATTATGAAAAGATCATCAAGAACAACGAACAGCCTGTCTTTATAGACTTCTATTCTCCTACCTGTGGACCTTGTCAGATGCTAACGCAGCTTATAGATGAAAGACTTGAAAAGTATGGTGAAGAGAATGGTATCGCTGTTGTAAAGTGCAATATCTCCAGAAACCCTAAACTGGCTGAAGCTTTCAAGGTACGGTCTGTACCTTTTACCATAGCCGTCATGCCAAACGAAAAACTCAAGTACCCAGAACTTGGATTAAAAAATGAAACGTATTATTTTGAACTGATTGATAAATTGGCCGGGAAAGGGTCTTTTTTTTCTAGGTTGTTTACGTAAATAAACAATATTCCGTAGGTCGGGGTGTCCTCTCCCCGACATCAATCACACATACAGAAAAAGCTTGTATCTCATAAATAATTTATTGTCGGGGAGAGGGCACCCCGACCTACACGTTATTTCCCAAACAAATAAATCAACTCAGGAAACATCACAATAATCCCTAACGCCAACACTTGCAACAAGATAAACGGTATCACTCCTTTATAGATAGCTCCCGTACTCACCTTGTCTCCTGCTGCACCTTTGAGGTAGAAGAGTGCAAAGCCAAACGGTGGGGTAAGGAACGAGGCTTGCAGGTTCATAGCTATGAGGATAGCAAACCATATGGGGTCTATACCAAACGATGCAACAATAGGCACTAAGATAGGTACAACTACAAAAGCTATCTCAATGAAGTCTATGAAGAAGCCCAGCAAGAAGATGACCAGCATCGCTATGAGTATGAACATCCATTTGTCGCCCATGTCTCCAGCAAAAAATTCCATCGCCATGTCTCCACCACCCAGTTCATTGAAGACTAGTGAGAATGCAGTTGCTCCGATGAGTATCATAAAGATCATTGCAGTGAGTTTAACCGTTTCTATGGCTGCATAACGTAGCATCTCAAAAGAGAATGTTTTTTTACCTACAGCCAACACTACTGCACCCAACACACCAATGGCAGCAGACTCAGAAGGTGACGCGATACCTGCAAAGATGGAACCAAGCACCACCCCAATAAGCAACAACGGAGGGATGATCTCTTTAATTGCCTCTTTAAGAACCGTACCATAGGGTTCATCTGAGACGATGGCAGGTGCGATGTCTTTGTTTAAGTAAGAGATGACCAGGATGTAGATGACATAGAGAGTAATAAGCAAAAGCCCTGGAACCACAGCTGCACGAAAAAGATCCCCCACAGACAAATGCATCTGATCACCAAGGATGATGAGGACAATGGAAGGTGGTATAAGCTGCCCAAGCGTACCACTCGCAGCAATGGAACCAGAAGCTAACGCAGGTGAGTAGTTATGTTTAAGCATCAAAGGCAGAGCAATGAGACTCATCATCACCACTGAAGCCCCTACGATGCCTGTACTCGCAGCCAAGATTGCTCCCACAAGCACCACAGAGATAGCCAAGCCACCCCTCACCTGTCCAAAGAGTTTTCCCAT